>Ga0182011_10000521_pt1 | contig 33616 bp, 27 predicted proteins | sample 711E1DmetaG_FD_120481 | JGI IMG/M metagenome (GOLD analysis project Ga0182011, IMG submission 120481) | Permafrost microbial communities from Stordalen Mire, Sweden - 711E1D metaG | ecosystem: Environmental > Terrestrial > Soil > Wetlands > Permafrost | place: Sweden: Stordalen | collected...
ATGTCAGAGGGCCGGCGCAGCGCGGCCGCGGCCTCGCTGAGCCGGCTCCGAACGCGGTCGCGCAGCTCGGCCGCGGCGGCACGGGTGAACGTGACGATGAGGAGCTCTTCGACGCGGACCGCCTCTTCCGCCACGAATCGCACGACGAGGCCGGCGAGTGTGTAGGTCTTGCCGGTTCCTGCACTCGCCTCGATGGCGACACAGCCGCTGGGCAGCGGGTCCAGGAGCGAGAAGACCGGTGGTGCGCTCATGCGGGCTCCGCGACGGTCGCCTCTATCGTGCCCCACAGGTAATCGGCGAACCGTGCCGCTCGTCCCGTCGACGATCCGGGGGGATCGTCGACGCGCGCAGGCAGAGCACAGAGGTCTTCAAAGCCGAGCTTTCCGAACGCCAGGCGGTTCGCGTCGTCCTGGCCGTCTGCATGATCGTTGAACGACTCCCAGTCGCTCGGCTTCGCGGTCCGCTTGTGCAGCTTGTAGGAGATGGAGGCGAAGAGCGGGATGGGCTCGCGCAGCCCGCGCCGGTAGCAGTCGACCGCGACCTCGAGTGCGTCGAGCGCTCGGCCGTGGCGATCGTCGCAGGTCTCGCCACGCCCCACGAGCTCGAGCGTCTTGAGCCTGCCCTGCTTCTCGGCGCAGCCCACGATGACGCTTCGCCAGTTGGTCGCGGGGTCGGCCGCCACGAGGGCCGCGAGGTCGAGCCACGCCGCCACGCGATGCTTGGGTGCGACCTTGCTGAACGTGACGAGGGCCGGCCCCGGACGCGGATGTGCGCAGCGACCCTCGACCATGCCGACGATGCGGGTGCCGTCGGTGAGCACGACTTCGACCGGCAGGCGATCGTCACGCCCCGGATCGACGCCGAGCTCGGTCGCGACGACGAGCAGCTGGTCGACCGTCTCCTCTATCTCGCTGAGCGAGATGTCACCCAGCCCTCCCGGGGGGAGCGTTCCGAGGACGCGCTCGTGGCGCTCCCACTCGTCGTTGGCGTGGCCCGCAAGTCGGGCCTTTAGGAGCCGGTCCGCGACAGACCAGCGTTCGAGGGCGCCGAGCGTCGTCGCGAGATCGTCGGACTGGTCCCGGTCCTCGCCTGGGAGGTGGAGCTGGAGCCGCTGGCGCAAGAACGCCTTCACCGGGTGTCTGAAGAACGTCCGCAAGTCGGTGAGGTCGATCACGACGTCCTCGTTCGGGGCCGGAGGAAGCGTCCCGTCGAGGAACGGACGCTGCTCGCTGGATCGCTGCTGGTGTGCACGTGCGCCGGCGAACGCGCCGGCGTCAAAGCTCCAGGGACCCGGTCGGTTCAGCTGGTCGGACCTGAAACAGCGGTCGTCGAAAGGCTGGAGGGGGTGAACGGTCTCGATTCGGCTCCGGTAGGTGCTCTGACTTGGAGGCCCAAGCGTGGCGACGATGACGTCGCGCAGCTCCGCGAGCACGGTCGCGCTCGGCACTTCCTGATTGGTGCGCACGTTGCGGCCCGTCCGGGTGATCACGAGGTGGTCACCCGCCGCGAGAACTGCTTCGAGGAGCGCCTGGCGGACCTCCGAGCGCGGGTCGCGGTCGCCGACGAGCGGGGCGGTAGCAGCCAGATCGTCACCGTCAATGCCGGTGCCGCCGCTCGTGCCAGCGTCGTCGAGACCGAGAATGCAGATCACGCGGAAGGGCAACCACCGCAGCGGCGTCAGCGAGCTCACGGTGACGCCACCCCGGAAGAAGTCGGGACGGCGCGACACACCCTGGATCCGGTCGGCAAGGAGCCGGCGGACATCTGCGAGCGAGACCTCGACCCTCGCCGCCTCGCCGCCGACGATGGCATGTTCGCCGATCTCGGCAACGATCCGGCGGAGCTGGTCGAGCTGCCATTGCTGGGAGGTGCCCACGTCGAAGAACTGTTCGATCACATCCAACAGCGCGTCGCACCACTTAGCGGCAGTGCGGTCTCGCCTCATGTCGTCTGCGACCGACGCGAGACGTGCGACAGCGTCGGCCAGGCGACCGGCGACGGCGATGTCGTCACCCTCGACGCCGAACGGCGCGATGTCGCCCGGTGCGAGGCCGATGTCGTCGTCACTCACCGCCACTCCCATGAGCACCCGGTCAATCGCGACCCTCCACGAGTTGGCGGCGAATTCCGGCGGGAGGCCCCAAGCCTCCCGGTGTGGACCGTCGAGGCCCCAGCGCACGTTGGTCCCTACGGTCCAATCCGCGATCGTCCCAAGGGCACGGTCGTCGAAGTCGAAGCGCTTGCGGACCGTCGGCAGCGAAACGAACTCCAGCACCTCCGAGGCGGTGAACCGGCCCGATACCAGCGCGAGCAACGAGTCGAGTGCCGCGAGGACCGGGTACGACTCGCGCAACGAACGGTCGGTGATGCGGTAGAAGAGCCGGGGCGTTGCGCCGCTCGGCACGTCGGCCGTCTCCTCGGCCGAGATTCCGAAGCCGGCCTCCACCAGCGGCACGAACTGGTCGATCGCAGGGGAGAGCACGACGATGTCCTCCTCGCGCAGCGTCGGGTCGTCGACCAGCAAGTGGAGGATCGCGTCGCGCAGCACCTGGACCTGGCGGGCGCGCCCGTGGCACGAGTGCACTTGGATCGAGCGGTCGTCGGGGCCCAGCTCGAAGTCGCCGGCGGGGGCGCTATCGGCGCGTACGTCGTGTTGCACGCGCTCGAGCAGAGAGCCGGGTGCACAGTCCGCCGACTCCTCGCCCTCATCGACAGACTGCGGCGCGGACAAGCCGCGCGACTCGGCCCCCGCCAACAGCACGGTCCGCTCCCGATACGGGCGTCCCCACGATCCCAGCAGCGGATGCCGCGCCGCAGTGTCCGACCGGTCGTCGGCACGCAGGGACGCAAGGGGCAGCGGGCCGGCCAGTGTCGCCTCGCGAACACGTGAGGTAGCGACGGGTGACGGGTCGAGCAGCAAGAGGTGCACGTCTCGTTGGGCGCTGACGGCCTCGATCAGCTCGATGAAGGATGCGCCGCTCGGAAGCGTCGTGACGCCGAAGATGGCAAGCCGAGGCGGCAGGTCCAGAGCGAGCTTCCCGGTGCGCAGGTCGTCGAGCAGACCGGGCAGTCGCTCGGGTGGGCTGGGCACTCCGACGCGGGCACGCACCAGGCGCCACAGGTGGGGCTGCCAGCTGTCGTGCTCGGCAAGTGGGCGACCGGTGCCGTCGACGTCGTGGCCCGCGCTCCAGTGCAGCACGAGCTCGGGCCGGCGCACGGCATAGCGGTCGAAGAGGTCGGCGAGACGTCGGGCCCGCCCGAACCAGGTCGCACCGGCGGGCAGGACCGTGAGCGGACCGAGGCGGTCGTCGTCGCCTTTGGCGCGCAGGACCTCGAGCACCGCCCAGACGAGACAGTCGACCTGCCACGGATCGGCAGCCCCGTCGCTGCTACCAGCCTCGAGCACCGCCTGGCTCAGCGCGCCGGGGAACGTGAACCCGATGTTCGCGGCGACACCGTCGCCAGAGCCTGGCCCGGACGCGCCGAGCGATCTGGCCAGCTCGAGGGCGAGCCACCTGCGCATGCCCACCGTTGGCACAGCTACCCATTCCGGGGACATCGGGTCCGCCGGCGGCTCCGCCAGCACCTCGGCCAGCACCGCTGCAAGAGGCTCCACCCGGCTGGCGCTGGCGAGGTGAAGCACGAGCGAACACTACCGGGGGGCTATGACGGTCACCTCGGGCCCGGCCTGCTCGACTGGCCCATCTCACTCCACTACCGTCCAACCCATGTCGATCCTGCTCGAGCTGGACCTCACCGGAGCACTGGTAGAGGACATCGGTTCCCATCCTGTCGAACGGGTGATGAACCGTCGCCGCCTCGCACTGCGCACACTCGTCAACCGGCTCGCCTCCGCCGCCGAAGACCCGAACGTCGTTGGATTGCTGGCCAAGCTGGGTGCCACCTCGATAACGCTGGCGCAGGCCCAGGAGCTGTCGGACGCGGTGGGGCGTTTCCGAGCAAGGGGCAAAGAAGCCATCGCTTGGGCAGAGACCTTCGGCGAGCTCGGGCGCGCAACGACGGCCTATGTGGTCGCCACCGGATTCGGCGAGTTGTGGTTGCAGCCGTCCGGCAGTGTCGGCCTCATGGGCGCTGCTGCAGCTGGCACCTTCGTGCGCGGCGCCCTCGACCGCGCACAGGTCGAGCCGCTGTTCGCACAGCGCTACGAATACAAGAACGCGGCGGACACCTTCATGAGAAAAGAGTTCACCGAGGCGCACCGCGAGGCGACCGAGCGCTTGGCCGAGTCAGCCTACGAGCAGGTCGTGTCTGCTGTGTCAGTTGGCCGGCGTCTGCCCGCCGACCGCGTCCGTGAGCTCATCGATCGTGCGCCTATCCCTGCCGCCGAAGCTCAGGAGGCCGGGCTCGTCGATCACCTCGGGTACCGCGACGCCGTGCGCGAGGCGGTTGATCGCCGCTGGCCCGAGAAGCCGACCCTGCTCTACGTCTCGCGCTATCAGCGGCGTTGGGACAGCGTCCGTCGAGCACGCCAGGCGCGACGTCCGGCGGTCGGGCTCATCGAGGCGGTCGGTCAGATCCGTACCGGCCGGTCCAAGCCAGGCCCGGTCGGGCGGGCAGCGGGATCCGACACCGTCGCCGCGGCGTTCCGCGCCGCCGTGAAGGACGAGCGCACCAAGGCGATCGTGTTCCGGGTCAACAGCCCTGGCGGCTCCTACGTCGCCTCGGACACCATCTGGCGCGAGGTCTGCAGGGCTCGCGAAGCCGCCAAGCCGGTAGTGGTCTCGATGGGCGATGTGGCCGGTTCGGGCGGGTATTTCGTCGCGATGGCGGCCGACGTCATCGTGGCGGAACCGGCGACTCTCACCGGATCGATCGGCGTGCTCGGCGGCAAGCTTCAAACCAAAGGGTTGTTCGAACGCTTAGGCGTGAACGTCGAAAGTCTCGGCCTCGGGCAGCACGCGCTCATGTTCTCGTCGCAGACCGGCTTCAGCGAGGACGAGTGGGCCAAGCTCGACGAGTGGCTCGACTTCGTCTACGACGATTTCACCGCCAAGGTCGCCCGTGGACGCGCCATGACCCGCGAGGCGGTCTACGAGGTGGCCCGCGGCCGGGTCTGGACGGGAGCCGATGCCGCCGAACGCGGGCTCGTCGACGAGCTCGGCGGGCTGCGCCGTGCCGTGGAGATCGCCAGGCAGAGGGCCGACCTGCCACCCGACGCCCGACTACGGCCGGTCCTTGCGGCATCACCGGTGCAGAGTCTGCGCCAACCTCGCAACAGCGATGACCCGGCGGCCTTCGTACGGGTCAGGGGATTGGGTGCAGAGCTCTGGGAGTGGGGAGGACACGCCCAGCTGGCTGCGGCGCTGGGGCTTCCGGCCGCCGGGCCGCTGACCATGCCGATGGGGCCGCTCCGGTAGCCCGCGGAAGACCATTCACCGGGCGTGAGGCCGCGCGGACCCACGACCACTGATTGACCGACAGTCATCGAGTCGGGCATCCAGTGATCTCGGCTCACGTGCGTCGGCCCCGGCGACCGCGTGCTCAGTGCGTCGGCGTCACCTTGGTGAGACCGCTCGGGTGGTCCGGGTCGAGGCCGCGGGCGAGCGACAGGTGGCGCGCCAGCTGCTGGCCCCGCACGGTGGCGACGATCGTGTACATCACCTCGGCGAGCCCGCCCGGCATGGGGAGCGTGCTATCGGCATGGGGCGTGCACGTGGCGATCGGTGCCTCGAGGGTCTGCAAGCGCTCGACGAGCTCGCGCCCGTCGCTCGCGATGGGGTCGCCACCGTCGATGTGGAGCACCGGGAGGCCGGCACCGACGGTGGCGATCGGCCCGTGCAGCAAGTCGGCGATCGACATCCCCTCGGCGAAGATACGCGCCGTCTCTTTCACCTTCAGCGCCGTCTCGAGCGCCGCCGCATACGCCAGGCCCCGCGCGGTGACGAGCAGCCGTTCGTATCCCACCCAGACCTCCGCCAGCGCGGCCGGCGGCCCGTCGTCCGACAGCACCGCCGACACGGCGCCCGGGACCGCCGCGAGCTCGGTGGCTCCCGCCAGACCGTCGCCGAGCGCCCCGGCCAGAACCAGCACGAGAGCCATCTCGGCTGTGACGGTCTTGGTTGCGGGAACGGCGAGCTCGGCTCCGGCATCGGTCGACAGTGCAAGATCGCTGACGGCCGCGAGAGCACTCGTGTCGTCATTGGTGATGACGACCACGACGGCGCCGCTCGCCCGGAGCCGCTCGCAGGTGGCAACGACCTCGGGAGTGGCGCCGGACTGGCTCAGCCCGATGACGAGGTACCCGCGGTAGTCGACCGGCGAGGCATATCGCGTATGCAGGCTCGGGGCGGCGAGCCCGGCCGGCCGGTGAGCGGCGAGCTCGCTGGCGTAGCGACCGAGCATGGCCGCGTTGTCCGACGAGCCGCGTCCGACAAAGGCGATGCCATCGAGAGCTTCGGGCACGACGGCCCGCACCCGGTCACGGATCTCGGCGGCCGAATCGGCGATGCGCTGTAGCACCTCGGCTGCTCGTCCATCTCCCGCCGCATGAGCTCGCCGGTCACCGGACTTCGACCTCCTGCGGGTGGACCTCAACGAGAACGGCCCCTCCGTCGCAGACCGCTCTCACGCCGACCAAGCCTGGGCGACGACCTCGAGAGTCCGAGCGGTCCTGAGCGATGACTCGTCGGCGAGGTGCGCGGGCGTCTCTTCCTCGCGCAGCACGGCGTGGATGTGGCGAAGTGCAGCAGTGAACGAGCGCGCGTCCACCGTCGGGTGCTCCACCGTCTCCTTCCCATCGCGTCGCAGGACAAGGGTGTCGGCCGGCTGAGGATGGAACGGGTTGGTCAGGTGGATCTGCCCGTCGGTGCCGAGCACCCGGGTGAACGTGTCGACGGCACGCCCGAATCCGCAGCCGAGCACCAGCCGCTGGCGCCCGTAGTCGACGATCGCCACGGCCTCAGTCTCGACCGCGCCGTTGCCGGTGGCGAACCCCACGGCATCGCCTGCCGACGGATCACGGGTGGAAAGAACCTCCTGCGCCAAACGGACCGGGTAGCAGCCGACATCGGCGAGAGCTCCACCGCCGAGCTCCTCCGAGAGCCGGATGTCCTCCGATCGCGACAGGTTGAAATAGAAGAGACTGTTCAACTCGCGAACCTCGCCGATGGCCCCCCCTGCCAGCAGATCGAGGAGTCGCCGATGCTGGGCTTGGAACGGGAAGACGAAAGACTCCCATAACAGCGCGCCCGTCTCGGTCGCGGTCTCCAGCACCGCCGCGGTCTGTGCCGACCCTACGCAGAGCGGCTTCTCGCATAACACCGCCTTGCCCATCTCGAGGGCGCGTTGGGTCCAGCGGGCGTGGTGGGAGTTGGGCAGGGCGACGTACACCGCATCTATGCCAGGCGAGTCGACCACGGAGTCGTAGCCCTCCACACCCTGGTCGACTCCGTGGTTGCGGGCGAATGCATCCGCCCGACCGCCGTCACGACTGGCGACAAGCACCGCCCGGCCGCCTCCCGCTTCGCGTAGGCCTGGGAGGAACTGCGCCCTGGCGATATCAGCCGCCCCTAAGATGCCCCACCGCACCTCACCTGTGAACTTCGCGGCGTTCATGAACGATTCCTACCTCGTACCGGCAGGCTCTCAGTCTCGATGCCCATGTAGACACCGTAGAGCCTCGCCGCTTTTGCCGTGAGAGCAGCCGCGACGGCGCCCTGGGCATTCATGGACGGGCGTTCTCGAAGGGCGACGATGCCCTCGGGTTGTCTACACCCGCCGATACCCTTGTTCCGAGGGACCCGCACACCAGCCGGTTGTGCGCGGACCGGACGCGCCGTCAACCGCTGCCCTCCCTCATGTCAACATCCGGGTGACCGGGATCCCATCGACCTCAACCGAGATGCGATCCCGTCCGAAGCCGCATCGACACGAGGAGGGGTCGACCTGACCGATAGTCACTGCCGCTCGCAAGCTGCTGGGAGCACCGCTAACCCGGCGAGCAGCACCACAGGGGGCGCAGCGTCGGGTGCCTGGCAGGTGAGTCCCGGTCGGGAGACGCAAAGATGTCCGGGGACGGACAGTCGGCACCCTGATCTTTCGCTATCCGGAAGAGCTGCATCCTGATGATTGCGATAGCCGGCGGCCTCGGCGGGGCGGTGTGCTTCGCCGTCGCGGCGCTCTGTGCCTCGAGCTCCAGCCGGGAGATCGGCGCCGTGTCGACCCTCGCCTGGGTGATGACACTCGGCCTCTGCGTGCTCGTCGTCCCGCTCGCGCTGGTGGGGCACCCGAGCCGTCTCTCGGGAGACGCTGTCGCTCTCCTCTGCATTGCCGGCCTCAGTAACGTCGTCGGACTTCATCTCGAGTACGTCGCGTTTCGCCGCGTGGCAGTCGGCATCGTGACCGCCGTCGCCTCCACCGAGGGAATGGTGGCAGTTGTCCTGTCGTCACTGTTCGGAGCCACGCTTGCTGCCAGCACGATCGTGTTGCTGGCAGTGATCACCATCGGCGTGGTCCTGGCTGCTGCGCACCTGGACCCGCCCCGTGACGGCTCCGCCAACTCCCAGGCGAAAGAGGGACCGAGCCCGGCGGGAGTGATGAGAAGGCTGGACGGCGCTCACACCCGTTCAGCCCTCCTCGTCGTCCCCGTGGCGGTCCTGTTCGGAATCACGGTCTACGCCACCGGACGGGCTGGGGCGGAGGCACCTGTCATCTGGGTGCTCCTTCCGGCAAGGCTGTTCGGCACGGTTCTCATAACCTCACCTTTGCTGATCCGGCGGAAGCTGAGAATCAGCCGGCGAACCTTTCCGCTCGTCCTCGCAGGCGGGGTCGCCGAAATGGTCGGCCTGGTGAGCTACACCTTCGGTGCGCGTCAACAGCTCGCCATCGCTGCTGTTCTCACGACGCAGTATGCCGCGATCGCTGCGGTCGCTGCGTTCTTCCTCTTCGGCGAACGGCTTCGTCGACACCAGATCCTCGGCGTCGTCATAGTGGTGGCAGGTGTCGTGACTCTCAGCGCTCTGAGGGGTTGAGAGCGCCGCGCCGCGCAGCGCCGGGAGGTGCAAAGGACCCGTATGATCAGCTTGTGCGCCTGGGCCTCGAACAGGGACGGGTGATCGGCTGCCTCATCGAAAAGCAGCTGACGACGCCACAGCAGTACCCACTCAGCCTCAACGCGCTGGTGACGGCCTGCAACCAGACCTCGAACCGCGACCCAGTGGTTTGCTACGACAATGGCAGCGTGCAGCGGGCACTGGCGTCGTTGAAGGAAGCCGGACTCGTTCGCTTCGTCTATCCCTCGCACGGCGGCTCGGCGACTCGGTACCGCCAGGCGCTCGACGAACAGCTGGGTCTCGACAAGCCTGCGCTTGCCCTGGTTGCCGTGCTTCTGCTGCGCGGTCCACAGACTGCCGGCGAGCTGCGGACCCGGACCGAGCGGATGGCGAGCTTCGACGGCATCGCCACTGTCAACGCCGAACTGGAACGCATGGGATCGTCTGCGGAGCCGCTCGTGATGCGATTGCCTCGCCGTCCTGGTCAGAAAGAAGAGCGCTGGGTGCAGTTGCTCACACCGGACGCACCGACGCGTATCGACACCCATGGAGACGGAGGCGGTGGGACGAGCGCTGATCGTGCGCCGGAGCTCGAGGCCAGGCCCGGCGCTTCCACCCAACTGGTCGATGCCATCGCAGACCCCGGTGAGCCGACCGGTGAGTACGAACCCTCGAACCGCACCGACAGGCAGTTCAGCGCCCTGATGGACGAGGTCACCGCGCTGCGGGACGAGGTGGCCGCACTGCGAGCCATGGTCGAGCAGCTGCTGGCCAGCCTTTCCCCCTGAACAAGGTCCCTACGATGCATCCATGAACGCCACCCACTCCTATGAGCTCTCGCTGCAATGGACGGGCAATACCGGTTCGGGTACCAGCAACTACGGCGCATACGGCCGCGAACACGAGATCAGCGCCGTCGGCAAGCCAGTCATCGCCGGCTCCTCCGACCCGGCCTTTCGCGGTGATGCGCAGCGCTGGAACCCCGAGGAGCTGCTCGTGGCCGCTCTGTCTCAGTGCCACATGCTTTTCTACCTGCATCTCGCCGCCAGCGCCGGCATCGTCGTGACCGCCTATGCCGACACCCCGATAGGCACCATGAACGAGAACGCCGATGGCAGTGGCGAGTTCAGCGAGGTCCTGCTCCGCCCGGTGGTAACCCTCGCCGATGCGGAAGAGTGCGAACACGCCCAGTCCCTGCACCGCGACGCCGAGAAACTGTGCTTCATCGCCCGCTCGGTCAACTTCCCGGTCCAGCATCAACCCGTCGCCGTCGTTGATTCCGGCCCGCTGAAACCCGGCTGATGGCTGGTGATGAGCTTCAGCCGGCCCGCGTGCGGAGGGTCTCACGTCAGTGGCGAGAACAGGCGCCTTCCCGTGCCCGCCAGCACGCGACCGAACTGCAGACCAGGAAAGTGAGCGCCTATGACCGCGACGTTCGTGCCTTCGAGCTCGCGCCACAGGGTTTCGCGCGTTCGGGCCCCCAAAGCAGGGTCCACGTCCGACAATGTATGGAAATCCGGCTCCTCCAGCTGGAGCGGGCACTCCACGGCATCGCCGAGGAGCACGGCGCGAGCCTCGCCGGACGAGACGACAAGCCCGTAGTGGCCGAGCGTGTGCCCCGGAGTATGACGCGCTGTCAGCCCGGGCGCGATGCGCAACATGTCGCCGTCGAGAGGGTCGAGCCGCCCGGCAGCAGCGAGGACCTCCATGATCTGCCGGCCGCGGTCACCGGCGTCGGCCCCGGCGACGAACCGCTGCCAGTCGGCGGCGCCGTAGCGCACGACGGCGTTCGGGAAATATGGGGCATCGTCCACGACGAGCCAGCCGATGTGGTCGATGTGTAGGTGGCTGCACACCACCACGTCGATGTCCTCCGGTGAGGCGCCTACGGCCCGGAGTGCCCCGGGCAGCTCCCCGCCCCGGCCCCATCCGACGTCGACGTCTCCGAGCCCTGCGTCGATGAGGACGGTCGTGCCGCCACTGCGGAGGAGAAAGCATCCGACCGGGATGTGCACGAGACCGTCGTCGGCGAGCAGCTCCTTATGGGTACCGAAGTCGAGCCCGACGTAGAACGACTGCGGCATCTTGCAAAGGCCGTCGCTGAGCGGGACCAGTTCGATATCGCCTACTCGCATTCACCAAACGCTAATGGGCCACGCACGGCATCGGCCTGCTGCGGACCGCCCGCGGGCCCCCATGGCCAGAGCGGCTCCAGGGCGGGGCGAAGAGCCGGGTTCACCCGAGCACCGGGCAGGACTCGCCGGACGCGGTCGAACGCCTCGTCGCCGGAGACGCCGAGTCGGCTCGCCAGGCCTGTGCAAGCGGACCAGCAGCGGGAAGTATGGTCGGCGGTCGTCGAGGACACCGGCAGACACTGCTTGTAGTCCAGATGTCGGGAGACCGAGAGGAGCTGCGATGCCGCCGACGATCCGAGCGCTGCTCGCTGACATCACCACCCTCGAGGTCGACGCGGTGGTCAACGCCGCGAACAGTGCCCTGCTGGGCGGTGGAGGCGTTGACGGCGCCATTCACAGAGCAGCCGGCGCAGAAGAGCTCGTCGCCGCTTGCTCGGTTCTTGGCGGCTGCGAGCCTGGAGACGCCAAGGCCACCCCGGCGTTCCGCCTTCCTGCCCGCTTCATCATCCACACGGTTGGACCGGTCTGGCGCGGAGGCGATCACGGAGAGGTCGATGTACTCGGATCTTGCTATCGACGCACCATCGAGGTCGCCGGCGAGCTCGGAGTCAGGTCGATCGCGTTTCCGGCAATCTCCACCGGCGCGTTCGGCTTCCCGGAAGAGCAGGCGGCCCAGATAGCCGTGGACACCCTTCGCTCGGTCCAGACCTCGGTGCGACAGGTACTGCTGGTAGCTTTCGACGGGCACATGCTGCAGAGCCTCGAACGTGCGCTTACAAGATGAGCCTCCGCAACAAGGGAAAAACTGCACCTGGTCCTCGCCGGCCGCCGATGACAGGGAACTTCGAGACGAGGAGCATCGCCATGCAATGCACGACGCTCGACGGCAGCGACTTGGGAGTGTCTCGAGTCGCGCGCGGCAGAGAGGGGACCCGATGAGAGTCGGCGACTCTACGAAGTGAACACCTTCCTCGCCGACCTGCGCGGGACGCTCGTTCCGGGACGCAACGGCAAGCATGGCCCGCTGCCTCCGTTGCTCTTGGCCCTGACATTTCTCACCGGACTGGTCGACGCCTTCAGCTATCTGGTGCTCGGGCATGTCTTCGTCGCCAACATGACCGGCAACGTCGTGTTCTTGGGATTTGCGCTGGCTGGGGCGCCGGGCTTTTCGATTGCGGCATCAGTGGTGGCCCTGGTGTCGTTCTGGTCCGGTGCGCTGATCGGCGGCAAAGTCGGCTCGCGGCTAGGAGGACGCCGCGGTCGGTTGCTCAACACTGCTGCCTCGATCCAAGCCGTCTTCCTTGCGGCTTCGGTGGTCCTTGGCGCACTGGCTGGAAACGCGATGACCGCGGGGTTCCGATACCCCTTGATCGTCGTTCTCGGGATCGCCATGGGGATCCAGAACGCAACTGCACGCAAGCTCGCAGTGCCCGACCTGACCACCACCGTGCTCACTTTGACCATCACAGGCACCGCTGCCGATAGCGCGCTCGCGGGAGGCAAGGGATCCCTTTCCGGGCGCCGCTTGATCGCCGTGGCCGCAATGCTGGCGGGCGGCCTCCTCGGCGCGGCGTTGGTCATTCACGCCCGCATCGTCCTTCCCCTGGTGATCGCCCTGATCGTGATCGTGATCGTCGCGGCAACGACCCGGGTGCTTGGGAGGTCGGATCCCCCTTGGGCCCGTGCTTGACCGCCGAGGCGCTCTGAACGTACCGAACGGGACGTAGCAAGGCGCTCGTGCCAGGGCCTCCCCAGTGCCGTCTGCGTCGAGGATCGCGCTTGGAAACGGCCTGGTCGGCAGCGGGCTGTGCCTCTCCACACATCGGATGCGAGACTGCTCAGGTGACCAGCCGCGTCGTCCTCACGGTCCCCCCCGCGAAGTCCGCCGGAGGTGGCCTCTGGCGCCGCACGACGAGCGGGAGCTTTGCCCTTGTGGCGATGGGGGCGGCGATGTGGGGGACCGATCCCGTGTTGCGACAGGGTCTCGCCCTGCACATTCCGGCGCCGGCGATCGTGGCTTTCGAGCAAGCACTACCCACGGTCATTCTTGCGCCCTTGGTGTGGCGAGGGATGCATAGGGCCTTGGCGGCCTTCGACTGGCGCGACTGGCTGGCCCTCGCTGTGCTCGGTTGCGGATCCTCGGCGCTGGCCACGTTGTTGTTCACAGTTGCGTTCACCTACGGCCGGCCCAACACGCCCGTGCTGCTCCAACAGCTCCAGCCCCTTTTTGCTGTTGCGGGAGCGCGTCTCCTTCTCGGCGAACGCCTTCAGCGTCGCTATGGCTTATATCTGCTGGGCGGGCTCGCCGGTTCGTACCTAATTGCCTTCGCCCACCCGCTCTCGCTGGGCGGGGTCGACGGGTGGGCACCCGCGCTCTTGGCAGTGTCGGCTGCGTTTCTGTGGGGGCTCGGTACCGTGCTCGGCCGCCACCTCGGCGCGAAGCTCCCCTTCGCCGAACTGACGGCGTTGCGCCTGGCGGCAGGATTGGTCGCGGCAATGGTCGCGCTGGGGGTGACCGGGGACGGATCCGCCTACGGTCGCCTGAGCGCCAAGGCTCTGCTCGCCCTCGTACTGCTGGCGCTGGTCCCAGGGTTGCTGAGCCTGCTCGTCTACTACCGGGGCCTGCGCGCCACCCCGGCGGCGGCGGCCACCCTTGGCGAGCTGGCGTTCCCTTTCACGGCGCTCTTCCTCGACTACCTGGCCTTCGGCGCCACACTCTCGCCTTCGCAGTGGGTCGGCCTCGCCCTGCTGGTGACCACGATCACCACGATGGGGACGCTACGCGCCAACGGGACCCCGACCGGCGTGGAGGTTCCGGCGTTCGAGCGGATCTCCAGCGCCGGCCGCCGAAGTTCGGGCAAATCGGTCGCAGGCTCAGTCCTGATCGACGGGTGTCGATAGCTCGACATCGTCTGTGTGCTGGTGGGGTAGGACCTGGGCGGGGACGGTTCCGAGTCGTCCGGCCTGGTAGTCCTCCATCGCCTGGACGATCTCGGCCTTGGTGTTCATCACAAAGGGGCCGTAGTGCACCACGGGCTCGCCTATCGGTTGGCCACCGAGCAGCAGTACCTCGAAGTTCGAGCCGGCGCCCTGGGTCGTGTCGGCGGCAAGAATCACCGCGTTGCCCGGTCCGTACACGACAAGTTGGCCCACGTGGATCGGCCGGCGCTCGACGCCTGCGCTGCCTCTTCCCGCCAACACATAGGCAAGGGCATTGAAATCCGTGCGCCAGGGAAGCTGAACGGTGGCACCCGCGCTAACAGTGGCGTGAACCATGGTGATCGGCGTGAACGTCGACCCGGGACCGAAGTGACCGCCGAGCTCACCTGCGATCAGTCGCAACAGCGCGCCCCCGTCCATCGTCGTGAGCATCGCTGCCTCGCGCCCGCGAATGTCCTGATAGCGAGGCGGATTCCACTTGTTGGCCCGCGGAAGGTTGACCCACAGCTGAATCCCGTGGAACAAGCCGCCGCTCACGACCAGCTCCTCTGGCGGGGCCTCGATGTGCAGTATCCCCGCACCGGCGGTCATCCACTGGGTGTCGCCGTTCGTGATTCGCCCCCCACCACCGTTCGAGTCCTGATGGTCAAAGGTTCCATCGATGATGTAGGTGACCGTCTCGAAACCCCGATGCGGATGCCAGGGTGTTCCCTTAGGTTCCCCCGGGGCGTAGTCGACCTCCCCCATCTGGTCCATGTGAATAAAGGGGTCGAGATCGGTGAGGCTCACGCCGGCGAAGGCGCGACGGACCGGGAATCCCTCTCCCTCCAGCCCTGCGGGCGCAGCCGTGACCGACTTCACTGGCCGTTCGCGCGCTGCGACCGGATCGGGTACGGGGATCCGCGGCAGCGTCAATACGTTTTCAACTGTCACTGCTGGCATCGTCGCCTCTTTCGCGTCGGATAGGGATTATCTACTGAACGGATCAACAATGGTTGCGCGCACAACATTCCGGGCGGGATCCCTGGCCACGGCAGATCACCCGATTGGCTAAGGGATGTCGTCTCTAGGCGCGCCAGAAGCGCGGAGGAGCACCGTGGCCCCTTGCACTCTTGCGTCAGATCGCCGAGCACGCGAGCTATCGTCTCCGAAGTCGAAATGTTCGCTGTTGGATGCCGTGCGCTCGCTGTCGGTGGGTCGAGGATTCGGCCTAACGCCCGACCGTCCGGCCTCCCGTGAGAAACTCCGCTACCGGAACCACAGGCCGAGATCACCCATCTGGCCGAGATCGCCTATCCGGCTGGAGATCCGGCTGGCAAAACCGACCACGATCTCGCCGAGCTGCCTGCTCTCCACCTCGTCCATCCCGAGACGGTAGGCGGAGACGCTGATGGCGCCCTCCTGGCAGTCGCGAGGCCCGGGGATTGGAGCCGCAACGCACCAGAGACCGACTGCGAGCTCCTGCCGGTCGACGGCGTAGCCCGTCCGCTGAATCGCAGTGAGCTCCTTCTTGAGCGCGTCGAGAGTCCTGATCGAGTAGTCCGTTCGGCCGTGGTAGGGGCCTTCGCCGACGATGCTCTCAACCGGGCGGGGGTCAAAGGCGAGCATGGCCTTGCCCATGGCGGTACACGTGGCGGGTGCCCGGCTCCCAGGGGGAAGATTCAAGGTCAACAGGTCGTCCGTATCGATCTTGCTGAGATAGAGAACGTCGCCGCCGACAAGCACCCCGAGATTCGTCGTCATCCCCGTCTGCTCGGCGAGCCTCTCTATCTCCACCGTCGCTACGTCGCGTATCGTCGTCTTGCTTGCTACTTCGCAGCCGAGCTCGAAAAGCTTCAGTGTTAGCCGGTATTCCTTCGATTTCTTGAGCTGCTCGACGTAACCCGTTCGCTCGAGAACCCTGAGCATCCGGTACGTCGTCGCCACCGGGATCCCCAGCAGACGGGCGAGCGGCGTGACACCAATCCGCTCGATACCGGCGAGTTCTTCCAAGAGGTTGAGCAGGTCACGCGCCGCCGAACGGGTCGCCTGCCTGTGACCGTCCGAAGAAGGCGGTTCTGCCTCGAGGTGCTGAGCGGGAACCGTGCCTCTTACGGCACGCGAAGGAGGTGCTTCGATACTCCCAATTCTCCTTGCTTCCGTGCCTTGTTTCCGTGCCATCGCACTCGCTCTCGCCACTAGAAGCCCGCAGTCAACGGGTCAATCTTGCCATATCCTGCCTTGGATTCCAGGACTTGCCGTGAACGAACACACCCGTGCCGGCGACAACCCGAGGGTAAGGTCGAGCCCTTCGCATGGGGCCACTGTCCGTCAGGGCTCTAGCGCTGAGCTCCCTGGCGATCCTGCCGTCCCCACTCTTCGAACTTCTCAGTCTCACCCGCGAGCATGTGATAGCAGTGTTCGTCAGCAGGGAATGCCCCGGCGCGGACGTCTGTCACGTACTCAGTCAAGGCAGCAGTAGCGATGCCGGCGATATCGGCGTATTTCTTTACGAACTTGGGCGTGAAGGCCTGGAAAATACCGAGCACGTCGCTGACGATGAGTAGCTGGCCGTCAACCTCAGTGCCAGCGCCAAGGCCGATCACCGGGATGGGCAGCTCGGCGCGAATGAAGCCGGCAACTTCCGGCGGTACGGCCTCGATCAAGAGCAGCTGGGCGCCGGCCTCGTAGACCGCGCGCGCGTCCTCTACGACTGCCTGAGCCGAATCCAGCGTGCGACCCTGGGCCTTGTGGCCGCCGAGCTGACCGGAGCTCTGCGGCGTCAAGCCGATGTGCCCACAGACAACGATGCCGGCGTCACGGATCGCCTTGATGCGGCTAGCGACGCGGACACCGCCCTCGAGCTTGATGGCGTCCACGTCGGCCTCTTGGAGGAAGCGACCGGCATTGCGCACAGCTTCCTCGTCGGAGATCTGGTAGCTCATGAACGGCATATCGCCCAAGAGAAAGACATTGGGGGCAGCCCGACGAACGGCCTCGGTGTGGACGATGCACTGGTCCATCGTCACCGGCACAGTGCCTGAATAGCCGTAGATGCACATGCCCAGGGAGTCACCCACCAAGATCATGTCAATGCCGGCTTGGGCCTCAAAACTGGCCGTGGGATAATCGTAGGCAGTGAGCCAGGTGATCTTCTCGCCGCGGCGCTTCATCTCGTGCAGATCCAGCACGCTCTTTCTAGCCATTACCATCTCCTTTATATCGACCCCATCAGGGCCTGTCATTGATCATTAGCGAAAACCAGCTTCACTCCGTCCAACTTCGACTTGCAGCTAACCAGCGATGCGCCAGGCGGCAGAATAGGCCTCTCACTTCACACCCGTGCCAGTACTCTTCCAAGAAGCAGCGATACCTGGATTTTGTACTATTAGCTTTCTTTGCCGCACAGCCAGGCGATTAGTATAGGGCCACCGCATCCTCTTCACCACCGCACACTTGCCTTCCTACATGGTGGACGGTCGTCCCCGAAACGGATGCCGCAGTCTTCCGCCTCAGGCGAGAAAAGCCCCGCGGCCCGTTCGTGAGAGACTTCCTGTCGGATTCCACCAGGTGAAACGCTGTTGACAACACGTTAGCATCGGAGTAGAAGAACATAACTGATGTATGAGTGGGGCTGGCGTACCGGCGAGGCTCTGTTCGCGCGAGTTGTCGGCTGGCGGAGCGCATGAATTTCAACCTGCGAGAAATGGACCGGATTGTGAGGAATCACCGGAAAGGACAGGACTTCAATGAAGAATAGGGAATCAGACGGTCGTGACGACGGAGTACTCGCGAGTGAGTTCAGTCGCCGCTCCTTTCTGGCCAAAGCTGGGGCGGCTGGGTTAGTGGTTGCAAGTGGCGGGGCTCTCGCAAACGCGTTGTCGGCCGCCCCTGCCTCTGCGGCAACCAAGGTACCTCTCGCGATCAAACGTCCCAGCTCGTCTGTAGTCGGAAGCTTGCCAAAGGCTGTCCAGCAGTACTACGAGCTGGCTACGACAACGCCTCTCGGGCCGAGCCTTTTCCGAAATTGGAAGCCGAAGCGGAAGCCGCCGTGGAAAATCGGGTTCGCAAGTTCCTTTGCAGGGAACTCATGGAGGATCGGCACTCTGACGCGCCTTGACAATTATCTCATCCCAGCATACAAGAAGGCTGGTCTTATTAGTGAAGTCATCACCCTACAGTCCAACCTGAGCATTCCAGTCCAGATTCAGCAGATCCGGCAGTTGGTATCCGAAGGCTGTGATGCCATCTTCACAATCGCAGCTCCGCCAACCTCACTGAACGACGCCATCAAGTATGCCTACGAGAATGGCGTTCTCTTCGTTGTGCAGCAGGGTGGCGTAACCTCACCTTATGCGCAGCAGATCAGCGGCAACTACGCGCTCTGTGGAAAACTGCAGGCAACAAGCCTGGGCAAGAGCATGGGAGGCAAGGGCAACGTTCTCATCGTCCAGGGCATCCCGCAGGCTGAGGCGAGCGCTGACTTCCAGCGAGGCCATGAGATTGGTCTGAAGGCCTATCCCGGTATCAAGGTCACCGGCGTCGTCGCCGGCACGTGGGTCGATTCCGTAGCAAAGACCGCAGTGCTGGAGTTTCTTACCACCCACCCGGCGCCTCTCGGCGGGATCGCGACGCAGTCACCTGGTGACCTCGGTGCGTTGCAGGCTCTCCAGGCAACAGGTCGCAAGGTGGTACCTATGACCATAGGCGGCGAGATGGGGCCGCTTGTCTATTGGAAAGACCACCCAAGCTGGATCGGGTCTATGTACCAGGCCTGGCCTCCTGGCGACGAGATGCAAGAGTGCTGGGAAGTCATGATGCGGACCTTGCAGGGTCAGGGGCCAAAGATCGCCAGCGTCATGATAGGGGCGGCCGCGGTTTACTATAAGGATCTTGCCAGCCTTCTTCCTGCCAAGACGAGCGTCGCTTCGAACCAGTGGATCGAGCCACTCCAGAGCACCTGGTTCCCGAGCAAGACAATGGACATGTACTTCGCCCACCCCGCTGATCCGCTGACCTGGCGGCCGTGATCACCCGGGAGTAATGACGGGGGTGCGCTTGCTGGCTGTCATATCGGCCGGCAAGCGCACCGCAACACGGGTCAGTTCAATGGAAGTGATCGAGAAGCCAGTGGAGAGGACCGAGTAGTGACATCAGCCGTGCCGCCACCGGTCGGTTCACCGCCTCTGGTCGGCACCGAAGCGGTGATCGTGCGCGACGTCAACAAGTCGTTTGGAGCGACAGCAGCGCTTCGTAACTGCTCATTTACTGCGCGTTCGGGTGAGATCCACGCTGTCGTCGGAGAGAATGGCAGCGGCAAGAGCACGCTCGCGAAGCTGTTGGGAGGTGTCCTGGCTCCCGACACGGGCGTCGTCGAGGTCAACGGCCGTAGCCCAACTAGCCCGGTTTCGGCACGGGAGATCGGGATCGCCGTGGTGTTCCAGGAGATCCTGTTGGCCGACGGCGCCTCGGTTCTTGACAACCTTTTCCTCGGTCACGATGGCTTGTTCAGAGTGAAGATGTCGCGGCAAGACAAGCGGGCGCATGCTCAGGAGGACCTCGGGCGCTTGGTCGGCACGCCAGTCGATCTCGACCAGGACGTGCATGGCCTAACGCTCAGTATGCGCCAGTGGATCGTCATCGCTCGAGCTCTGCTCAGAAGGCCGAGTGTCGTCGTGTTCGACGAGTCGACCGCGGCGCTCGACTATGCGAGCACTGAACGGTTCTTCGCGGAAGTGCGCCGACTCCGGGACGCTGGTGCGTGTGTGGTGCTCATCACGCACCGAATCAGCGAGCTCACAGGAGTTTGCGATCGCGCGACCGTCCTCCAGGACGGCAAGGACGTCGGCACCCTCGAGGGAGACGAGATCGTTGAGAAGCGGCTGCTCGAGCTTATGAGCAGCAAGATCGAGCCAGTGGTGCACGAGGAATCCGTGCCAGCACGAACGCGTTCTGGGGTCGCACCGGACGTGGAAGAACGACTTACGGTGTCGGGGCTCAAACTGTCGATACAGGCGCAGCCATTCGACTTGACTTTCCGCGTCGGCGAGATCGTCGGGCTGGTCGGCCTCGAGGGCCAGGGTCAGGTCAAGTTCATTCGGGCGGTGGCGGGCATCGACCGACCGGTTTCCGGCCGGATATACGTGAGCCGGCACGGGGCCAGACAAGCGGTCGGCTCGGCGAGGTCAGCCGAGCGCGCCGGCGTCGCCTACGTCACCGGAGACCGCAAGGCCGAGGCGGTCTTTCCGAACCTCTCCGTACTGGAGAACTTTGGCATCCTGGGTTACCGACGAGGCTCGCGATTTGGCTTCATCGACCGCAAACGGGTCAAGAAGATGTTCAACGAACAGGTTGGAAGCCTTTCGATCCGGGTGGGGCGGTCGGGCGCCTCGATCAACTCGCTGAGCGGGGGTAACCAGCAAAAGATCGTGATCGGTCGCGCGTTGGCCGCTTCCCCGCTCGTTCTCACCTTGAACGACCCAACTCGAGGAGTGGACATCGGTGCGAAGCACTACCTGCACGAACTGCTGAAGCTGTTAGCCGAGGCGGGCATGACGGTACTGTTTCTCTCGAACGAGATTGAAGAGTTCATCGGCTTGTGCGATCGAGTGGTCGTGTTCAGGTCGGATACCGTCTTCAACACGCTGGCGGTCGAGCAGGTCACGAGCCAGGACATGCTCGCGGCGATGTTCGGCTATTACGAACCGCCAAGTGCTCTTGTCGACCTAGTGCGATGAGAGCCTCGACTTCGTCGGCGGCGGTGTAGGCAAGATGCCCGGATGGAGCCGAGTGGACTCGCGCTACAAGAGCTTCGCGCGCCGACAGACGACCCTCGTCACGCCTTTCATGTTATTAGCCGTACTGCTGGTTCTCTCGGCAGCGCGCGGTCCCGACCTGTTCACGGCCAACGGGCTCGACGGAGCAATGATTGGTGCTGCCCCGCTGGTGCTAGGGACGTTGGCGATCACGACGATCGCAATCGCAGGGCCGGCCGGCGTCGACCTGTCGATCGGTCCCGCCATGACCCTGATCAACATCGAGATTGTCATCGAGCTTCCAAAGGTCGGTATTACCGGACCTGTGGCAGTGTTTGCCTGCGCGATCGGCCTCGGGATCGCGCTCCAAGTGGTGATAGGAGCGATAGTCGCGCTCCTTCGAGTGAGCACCGTTGTCGTGACTCTCGCCTTTTACTTGTTCCTCGACGGCCTGAATACGGTTCTCCTCCCAGAGCCTGCAGGCAGCGCGCCCGACTGGCTCGCGAACTGGGGCTCGGAGTCCCACTTGTTGTCACCCGTTCTCTACACCTTGGTCGGCTCATTCGTGCTGTGGGCTCTCATATCGCGTACGACGTTTGTCCGCAACGTTCGCTTGATGGGAGCTGACGCCCGGACAGCGTTCGTAAGTGGCGTGCGCCTCGTGCCGACGCGTATCGGCGCGCACGTCATCGCCGGCGTCTTCGTCGGTCTGGCGAGCATCATGTACACGGGGCTACTCGGCTCGGCTGACCCGACAGCGGGCAGCTCTTACACGCTGAGCGCCGTGACGGCTCTGATCATCGGCGGCGCGAGCCTGACCGGAGGTCGGGCGAAGGGCCTTGGTGCGGTCCTTGGTGCCACGGACATCTGGCTCATCTCTTATGTCCTCGGAACGTTCAACTTTGGCCTGAACGCGAGCTACTGGATCGAGGTCGCGACGGGGGGCGTGCTCGTAGTCGCGCTGCTCGTGGGTGCCTTCCTTGCCAACGAAGACCTCGCGCGCAGGTGGCGAATAAGGATGCTCCGAGGGAATAGGTCGAAATAGCATGGCGATACTGTCCAAAGCACGCACGACCCTGGCTTACCAGGGCAGGGCGACGATGGCCGGAGTGATGTTGGTAGTCCTAGTCGTGCTCGGCTCGGCCACCGTCAGCGGCTTCTGGTCGCTGGAAAGCCTGCGCGCCAACCTCCTGATCGCATCGTTTCTCGGGATCGCAACGATCGGCCAGGCCCTCTGTGCACTTGTCGGGGGACTCGACCTTTCCATCGCGTTCGTGGTCGGAGCAGCCAATATCGCCCTGCTGCGGCTTATGGACGGAGGAATACCGGTTGGCTTCAGTATCGTCATCGTCCTGATCCTGGCTGCGGCGGTGGGTGGCCTGAGTGGCGTGATCAGCAGCAATCTACGCGGCGCGACTCTTGTCGTCACGCTCGGCGTCGGCACGGCGCTGCTCGGTCTGGTGCAGATCCTCGTCAGCAGCAGCGGGGTCTCGGGCGGCACGGTTGAGGGCAACGTGCCCGGTTGGATGCAGGGGCTGACCTCTCTCAACAGCCCGATTGGGATCGCTCCTTGCGTCATTGTCTGGGCAGTGTTGGCGGCCCTGACGATCCTGTTTCTCCGACGCACCTGGATCGGCCGCGGCTTGTACGCAATGGGAGGCAACCAAGTGGCGGCCGAGCGGGCGTTGGTCCCGACACGGGCTCTTTGGATCTTCGTCTTCAGCGTTAGTGCCGTGATGGCGGCGGTCGCCGGAATGATCCTGCTCGGCTTCACAGGGGGCGGCTACTCAGGCGTCGGCGACCCCTACCTGTTCACCACGATCGCGGCAGTGCTGATCGGAGGAACCTCACTTGTGGGTGGCCGCGGCGGCTACGGGCTCACGGTCCTCGGCGTGCTCGATCTGACCGTGCTACAAACGATCCTGTCGGGGTTCAGCCTGTCCGCCGCTGCTCAGGAGGCGATCCTCGGCTTGCTGATCCTGCCACTGGCCGCCCTATACGTGCGGAGCCCGCATCCACGCATGGAGATCTGATGCCGCCCGCCAGCGCACTGAGGCAATTCCTCACGCTTCCGGGACCAGCTCGTTTTGGCTAGCTTCGCAATAGCTTGTAAGAGGCGAGAGTTCGGCAGGCGGAGCACGGGAGGACCATCATGAAGGCTGCAATCTATACACGAACCGGAGCGGCGCGCGACGTGCTGCACCTCGAGGACGTCGACCGCCCCGAGCCGGCGGCCGGCGAGGTCCGGGTCCGGGTCTGCGTGTCAGGGGTCAACCCGACCGACTATAAGACTCGTTCGGGCGCGACGGCGCGGCCTATCGACGGGTTCCAGATCCCCCACCAGGATGGAGCCGGGATCGTCGATGCCGTGGGTGAGGGTGTCGACCCAGCCCGAGTCGGCCAAGAGGTGTGGATCTGGTTCGCCGCGACTCGCCGCTGGGGAACGGCCGCTCAGTGGACGGTGGTCCCCCAGGAGCAGGCAGTACCCCTGCCGGCTGGCGCCTCGATGGACCTCGGGGCAAGCCTCGGTGTGCCCGCCATGACTGCGCACCGCTGCCTGCACGCGGATGGCCCGGTAACCGGCGGGTCGGTGCTCGTCGCTGGCGGGGCCGGGGCGGTCGGTCACTTCGCCATCGAGCTGGCCCGTTACGGCGGGGCCCGGGTCGCCACGACGGTGAGCAGCGACGACAAAGCCCGCCTGGCAGCTGCTGCCGGAGCGGACCTCGTCGTCAACTACCGCAAGGACGACGCCCGCGAGCAACTCCATCGATTCGCCGCGCCAATGGACCGAATCGTGGAGGTGAACCTCGCCGCCAACCTCGACCTTGACCTCGGCCTCGCCGGTCCGACCACGACAATCGTGACCTTCGCGGCGACTGCCGAGGATCCCGCCCTCCCGGTGCGAGCGTGCATGAACGCCAACGTAACCCTCCGCTTCGTGTTGCTCTACGGCGTGCCGAAAGAAGAACTGACGCGTGCCGCCGACGACATCGAGCGCGCAATCGTCGCCGGAGCTCTCACCGAGCTGCCGGTCCACCGCTTTTCCCTCGACGACATCGCGGCCGCCCACGAAGCGGTCGAAGCTGGCGTCGTCGGCAAGGTTCTCGTCGACATCGAATGACGCCGAGCGACTGGATCGCCTTAGAGCCACACGTTGCCACCCGTGGGTCAGCCCTACAAGATCTGCCGGCTCGCCGGCACTTGACGTCCGGTCGAGATGTCCGGTTTAGCCTCCCGTGCAATCCTTCAAACAGCCGGCTCGTCGGAATCAAGGGCGTCGCAAACCGTCGCTGAGGACGCTAGCGCCGCGGAGACCCTTGACACCGACATCCGAGTCATCTGCTATCTGTTCAAGAACACCGATCTGGCCGGCAACCAACGCGCACCGCCCAACTGCTCAGTCAGCGGACCTGGGGAAAGAAAAGGTCAGCCGCGCAACGCAGCCGCTATCTCACCACAAGACGCCATTTCGGCGACGTTCGTCAGAGCGTACTCAAGGCTGGCGCGCTGCCAGTCGTCGTTCACTGTGGACGTGCCATCGGTCGCGACGAACACCTTAAAGCCGGCATCGGCCGCGTGACGAGCAGAGTGCTCGACAGACATGTTCGTCCAGGCTCCTGTGATGACGACGGTTTCAACACCCAAGCCGTGCAGCAAAATCTCGAGCTTTGTGCCGAAGAACCCGTTCATACGAATCTTCTCAACGATGAAGTCTCCGCTCACTGGCTCCAGCCCCTCGACAGGGGCAGCACCCCAGGTTCCTCGAACAAGGGCGTTCACGTCCTTCACACCCTTGAAAAGGGGCGCGTTCAGCTTCAGACCCACTGCTCCAGGTTCCACGATGTAGTGGACATGGATGACGGGTGCTCCCTGGCGGCGAGCTTCGGCCGCAAGAAGCGCCACGTTCGCCACAATATTCTGGGACTTGGCATGCAATGGCGCCCCGGAATCAGCCCAGGCCCCACCTTCGCTGAGCACGTCGTTCTGCATATCCTGAATGATCAGCGCCGTCTTCAGCGGCTCGATCCGAAGCATCTTATCTGCAGTCATCTTTCTCCTTAGTGCATGTACGACAGGCGGTTGCCACCAACGCGCAGCTCGATCCGATACAGCGAGGTGGAGGCGCAAATGAACAGTGTCTTCCAGTCCGCACGACCGAAATTGATGTTGCCGACGTTCTCGGGAACTGCTATCCGCCCCAGTAGCTTCGCGCTCGGGCTGATGACCCAGACGCCGCCAGGCCCGGTGACGTAGATGTTCCCGCGCTCGTCGCACTTCATCCCGTCAGGTATGCCCTCATCTATATCCCCAGACCCAATCTTGTCGAAGAAGATCGACCCATTGCTGATCGACCCATCAGCAGCGACCTCAAAGACCCTGATCTGTGCGCGCGGGCTGTCATTGATATAGAGAAGCGACTCGTCAGGTGAGAAGCACAGGCCATTCGGCTGTTCAAAGTCATCTACCAGCAACTGGAGATCGCCACCTGACGGCGCCAACCGATATACCCCCTGGAACGCAAGATCTTGCGCGCGCTCGACACCGAACCCTGGCATGCGACCATAGGTGGGATCGCTGAAATAGATGCTGCCTTCGGAGGAGACCACCACGTCGTTTGGACTGTTGAGCTCCCGACCGTCGAAGTGCGAAGCGACCGTCTCGCGAGTTCCGTCGACGCGCTCGCGAACGACCGAACTCGTCGCATGCTCGCAGACGAGCAGGTCACCGCTCACCTCGTAGGTCATGCCGTTACCTTTGTTGCTCGGTTGCCTCACCACGCGTACGCCGTCCTGCTCGTCCCAACGGCGCCGCGTGTCACCGGGCATATCACTAAAGAGCAGGAACCGGCCGGCACTGTTCCACACCGGACCTTCGGTGAAGGTGAATCCTGTACCGAGCCTCTCAACCTCTGTGTTCTCCGGGACCAACTCGTAGAAGTCAGCGATGTTAGGAATGTCCATTATCTGCCTCTTTGTCGTGGATCATGAGATAGAAGACTACTGTGACTAGGTTATCCTGCCGTGTCGCGATGTGTCAAGATGAAGCTTGGCCTTGTGCGGGTGGCTCTGGCATCGCACCGATGTCAAAGTGAGCCCTTGGAACAGTGGTTGCAGCCGCGACTGGGCATTACATTCGGTGGGCGGTTCTGCGTGGAGTAAGTCACCGGTGATGTCGCGGCAATGCGACAAATAGAGCTGGCTGTGGCTCGTGGCAAAGTAGCTATCGGACGGCCGGATATGGTTAGAAAGAGCGTGCTGACTGTACATGAGGTGAAGCGCTGTGGCGAGAGGATCACCGGGCTCGCCGACGAGTATCTCTTAGCTCGCTGGGTATGAGCATCTAAGGCTATACCGGCGCTGTGCCGGTGACGATGGGCCAGTGCATTCCCCGCACCGAGGTCGTTCGTCGGGCTGCCCCGGATATCTTTCTCTTGGGCGATATGCCGTTCATGGGTTACCAGATCTCCGACGAGGAAGTTGTGCGCAATGCCGACGGTCAGCTACTCGTCTGCGGAGCCGACGGGGTCGACGCAGCTCTTTCGCCGGTGGCCGGGTTCGGTGGGGACGCCGGGGTCGAAATCCGTGGTACTGGGTACGGCGCGGGCATTACCGTGCGGGCGGCGGGGATCAGATTGGTCAGGGAATTCGCACGTCGTGATGTTCCTGGGCAAATCGCCTCTCCTCATCGGTCAAGTCTGTGACCCGTACGGGAGTGACAAGGGTCCAGTGCTTGCCCACCGGACAGTGCTGCAGCCTGGCGAAGCCGAGGTCGACGGCCTTGAGCTTCACCCCAGGAATCCAGATCGTTGTGAAGAGGTGGCCCTTTCGGCACCGTACGACAACATTGCCGCCCAGCTTGTAGCCGAGACGCCGCGCGACGAGCGTTGCCAGAACTATGACGCCGATCACAATCATTGGCTGTGGGACTCGGCGTCTTTGCAGCCGGTGTTCGCCGCCGTCGATCACAGTTCGGGGCGCAATGAAGGAACTCATCGCGGACCGCCCTCAGTTCTCTGGATCATTCTCATATTCAAGAACGTTAGCAGTCCTGATAGTGGGAAGCTACGGTAGAGGCGGTGACTAGTGCCGACCTGCTCCTGCACCCGGTCCGGTTACGAATCCTGCGGGCCTTCCTCGGGGACCGCGCGCTCACCACGTCAGAACTTCAGACCGAGCTGTCCGACGTGCCAGTGGCCAGCCTGTACCGGCACGTCGCCCGTCTCGTTGACGGCGGGGTGCTCACTGTCGTCGCCGAGCGCCGTGTGCGCGGTGCGCTGGAGCGCACCTACGTGCTCCGGCCCGCTGCTGCGAGTGTCAGCTTGGACGAGGTCGCCAAGATGACTCCCGATGAGCACCGGCAGATGTTCCTGGCCTTCGTGGCCGGTCTCATCGGTGATTTCGATCGTTATCTGGCACGAGGAGACATCGACCTACTCCGCGATGGAGTCAGCTACGGAATGTCAGGGATGTGGCTCGACGACGCGGAGTTGGGAGAGCTTTCCCGCGAGCTCATCACCGCCCTTCAGCCTCGCCTTGCCAACGCCCCGAAGCCGGGTCGCAGACGATGGATCTTAGGGACCGTTGTGCTGCCGGGGACCGATTCAGGCGTCTCCTAAGACCGCCGCGCAAACGGACGATTACCGTCGCGTTACCGCCTCGGGGTGGACTGCGGTTTCCACCAACGCTCCGGAGGCATCTCATGTCCATATCTCGACGCGCCACGCTTCCAAGGCCCGTCTGCGCCGGACGTTGTCGCGCACCACGGTTTCGCTCACCTGCGTGGCCCTGACTTCACCGTCGGGAGCTGACTCAGGCCACCTTGGGGAGACGAGCAACGGTGCCCGATGAGTCACGCAACCACGGCGAGGCTGCTGAGCAGGTCCCGCGCGAGCCGGACTGCGTCGTCGAGGTCCAGGGGGCTGGCTTCGCCGACGTTGGCGCGCACCGGGTCGAGCGCGCCGGAGAGCGACGGCGAGGGAAGGCGGTCTCCCCGCTCCCGGAGCTGCGCCGCGGTCGCGAGCAAACTGGCCAGGTCAGTGTCGCTCGCCGTGCCTGCGACGGAGGCGACGAGGCTGGCGGTCTCCAGGCAGATCGCGAGGGGGAAGACGATGGCCTTTGCCTCGGCGGCGTCGAAAGCGGAGAGCGCCCGGCCGGCCGCGCCGGCGAGGTCGCCCTGGACAAGCAGCGCCCGCGCAAGCACTGCCCGGATCAGCGGCACTTCCCGTTCGACGCCTAGTTCGCTCGCCTCGAGGTCGGCCTGCGTGCCGAAATCGATGGCGGCGTCGAGATCACCGTCGGTCAGCGCCAGGCCGGCCGCGGTGGAGAGCAGCACGACCCGTGCGATTCGCCGCACCTCGGTGTGCATCGGCCTGGCTTCGTCGATGTAGGAGCGGCACTGCTCGTAGGAACCGACCTGCCAACAAACCATCGCCGCCGTCGGCATCGCGAGCGCAAGCTGCTCGGCCGACCCACCCCGGCGGCAGAGTTCGATCGCATCGTGCGCGTACCCGGCCGCGGCCGGATCGCCTCGTTCGGCCAGGACGCTGCCCATCCCCATCGCCGCTGATACCTGCAGGTCGATGCCGAACGGAGTTGCGGCTGCGATTGCGCGGCGGACGTACTCGACCGCCTCCGCTCCGCGGTCGAGGTCATCGAGGAGCCCGGCGAGATAGATCAGAGCGCGTGCCGCGTAGGAGTCCTCGACCCCGACGAACGTATCCACCGCTGTGCGCAGTTGCTGCACGGCATTCATCGTGTCGCCCGACCAGTAGCTCAGGTAACCCAGTGCATAGTTGGCATAGGGCGTCCACTTGTGAGCAGGCTCAGCAGCGAGCAGGCGCCCCAGCCAGAAGCGGCCTTCCGCGACGTTCGTCGCCGCGAAGTAGCGGTGCAACCGGAACGCGAGTTCCAGACACCGGCCGGCATCGGCGCGACCGTCGAGGGCGGCCCCGAACAGCGACCGTACCGAGCCGAGCATGTCCGAGATTTGCTCCTGAAACGGCGCGGGCGCGGCGCGGGCGTCTTCGGGCAACATTGCATGCACCGCGTCGGCGAGGCGGTCGAAGGCCGCCCGCTCCTCGCCGCCGTCGACCAGCAGCTCCCGCGCATAGCGGTGCAAGTCGTCGTCTTGTTGGTAGCGCCACCGCGGTCCGGAGCGGTCGACGGAGAGCAGCCCGCGGGCAGTCAGCTCACGCAGGATGCGGACAACTCGAACCTCGGCGATCGGGCCGCCTGCGACGACCTGCCGCACGAGCGGCAGTCCGACAGGGCCGTCGAGGACGGCGAGCCGCCGGAACACAGCCGCCTCGTCGAAGTCCAGGAGGACGTAGCTGCTGCGTGCCACCGCGCGCAGCTGGTCGTCGCCTTCGACGACGACCTCGTCGAGGTGATCAAGGAGGTCGCCGACCGGCATCGCGGCCAGCTGCGCGGCGACGAGCTCGAGCGCGAGCGGCAGCCCGCCACATCGGCGCACCAGCGTGGCGACGTGCGGGGCGAGGCGGTCGTCGAGGCTCAGTCCGCCACCTCCCTCGCGGACGCGGTCCATCAGCAGCCGGACCTGCGCGTTGGCCAGCAGCGTGTCGACTTCGTCTGTTGCCGGCGTTGGAAGCGGCTCGACGGTAACGATCCGTTCGCCGTCGATCGCCAGAGGCACCCTGCTTGTCACGACCAGGGTGAGGTGCGGGCAGGCGGCAAGCAGCTCGGCCGCCAGCGAGGCGACGCCGTCGATGACCACCTCGCAGCCGTCTAGGACGAGTAGTACCCGGCCGAGCGGAGCGAGGTGCTCGGCGAGCGCTGCGCCGGCGTTGTCGGTGCCGATCGCCACGCCGACCTCGAGCGCGACGGTAGCTGCGACCAGGGTGTCCTGCGGCACCGGGGCGACCGAGACCCAGAGCCGGCGGCCGTCGAAGTCGCCGAGCGCCGCCGCCCGCACGGCCAGCCTCGATTTGCCGACGCCCCCGAGTCCGGCCACAGTGACCAACCCAGGGCTGGCCAGTACCTCCGCGAGGCGAGCCAGCTCTTCCTCGCGCCCCACGAACGTGGAAGTGATCGACGGCAGCCGCGCAGCGGACCTGCTGGCCTGCTCGCCCAGCGCCGCCACGTAGACCTCGACGGTCTGAGCGCTCGGGTCGATGCCGAGCTGGTCGCCGAGGACCACCCGGCATCGCTCGAAGGCCCGCACAGCGCCGGCCCGATCGCCAGAGCGGTCTAGTGCCCCGATCAGGGCCCGGTGCGCCCGCTCGTCCAACGGGTCGGACGAGATGGCACGTCGCGCCGCGGCGATCGCTCGGTCGTGCTCGCCCAACGCGCCGGCGGCCGCGACGACGAGTTCCAGGCCTCGCAGCGCGAGAGCGTCGACAGCCCGCCGGTGCGGGTAGATCCAGTCGGCCTCTTCGCCAGGCAGCAACTGACTGCCTGCCATTCGAGAAACCGGCTCGGCCAAGGCGATCACCGCCTGGTGCCGCCCCTGAGCGATCAGGTCGCTGGCTTGGCGTAGCGCCTCGGCTGCGATGTCGACGTCGATCTCGACGCCGGAAGCGAGACGATAGCCGGCCGGCGCGGTGGCGATGAGCTGCTGCTCCCCGCCGCCGAGCGGCGCGCAGGCTGTGCGCAGCCCACGGACAACACCGCGCAGCGCGACCTGCCAGGTAGCCGGGAGATCGTCGCCCCAGATAATCGACGCGAGCCGATCGGCCGACAACTGCTGACCGGCCAGCGCCAGAGCAACGAGGGCGACGCGGGCGCGCCGCCCTCCGAGCGCCTGCCCCGCCACGGCTAGATCACCGTTCACCACCCCGACCACGTCGAGGACGTCGACCCGAATGTGCCCAGACATTGGATGTGACGACCCCCCTCTGCGCCGACCCACCAGCGGGCATGACCCTATCGGCGTTACCGAGCCGTTACGCCGCTCGGCTGAGCTGATCACGTCGCCGAACCGGCGACGCCGCGATTCCCACCCTTCTAGCCACACGGAGGCAGATCATGCCTGTTGGAACTTGGTACTCCCGTCGATTGGCCGCCACGCTCGGCGTACTGATGGCTGCCGCGTACGTGGCTTCGGGTGCCACGACTGCAGATGCCTCACCCACGACAAGTCCTGGACCGACGACAAGTCCGGTCACACTGACCACGGGCTACACCCTGTCAGGGTACGACGTCGCTACCAGCAGTTCCGGGATGGCGTACATCGGGTGGATCGCGAACACTTCAAAGTCCCTAGCCACCAGAGCGGTTCACTTGTGCGAGGTCAAGCCGGGCACGACCTCATGCTCGGGCGGGGTGCAGGTGGTCGACGCGCTCGGCGACTCCTCCGCCGAGGGATTGCGCGTGCTGGTGCACTCGTCGGGCAGGGTCGCTCTCGTGTGGTTCTACGAAGACGTGTCGGGCGGTCACATCGGTTCCGCCTCCACGACTTCGACCGGCAAGCTTCAGCCGGCGATCGACGTCGGCAGCGCGCCCAAGGACGGCCAGTTGCTGGACGCTGAGATCGCCCCCGACGGCAGCGTGTGGACCGTGGCGGGGCCATCCGACGGCAACGGCATCCAGGTCAGCACCGGTGGGGGCACGGCGATGAACGTGAGCACGTCTTACCCCGTCGGTTTCGCGGAGCTCGCGTTTACCGGCACAATGCCGGTCATCGCGACGCAAGACGCGGGATTCATCACCAAGCCGGCCGGCTACACCTACGAGTCCCATGGGTCGTGGTCAGCGGTCCACAACGTGGCGCATACGTGGACCGGAGGAGCACGCGTGGGTCTCGCGGAGACACGATCAGGTCTACGACTCATCGCCTCCGTCGATAACGCGAGCTACCAGCCCGTGGTTGCGGCATGGACGGGAGCCGGATTCTCAAAGCCGACGCAGACGGGCGATCACAATCCCTGTAGTCCCCGGAGCCACGACACGATCGCTGACGCCAGTGGTCGATTGGCGGATATTTCCTATGAATGCAACGACATCGCGGTCACCAACCTGCCCGACACACGGCAAGCAGCAATCGTTCGATTCTCTGCGGGCGGCGTGATCAACGCGACGGACCCGCGCTTGGCGACCACGCCTAGGGGCCACGCCTTTGCGGTCTGGTCGGTCGCGGCCGGAAACTCAGACCGGCTCTTGTGGGTGCCGGTCCTGCTGGCCGACCTGAGCACGACGAGGACCAAGGACTCGTCCGCGGGCTCCGTCAGCGTCACTGGCCCGGTGTCGTGTCTGCCCGCCGACGACATCGGGGTCGGTGTCAACGCCAGGGCCGCCGCAAACTGGCATGTCCTCCGGGAATCGCTCACACTAAATGGCAAGACGGTGCGCTCGGTGGTGAACGGCGCCTCGCTGACCGCAGGCAAGACGTATCCCTTGAGCGGTCACGTGACCTTCACGAAGGGCAGCGCACGCCAGTCCGTGACCGCCACGCTTACGTTCCGCGCATGCCCGGCGCCCTGACGACGCGGATCACCCCAGGCGGGTCGAAGACGGACAAATCGGCCATGTCCTGATGCTAGGTGGTGATGGTTCGGCATCGCTTCCGGGCCAGCTCCTTCATCGTGACTTCGACCCCGGTGGACAGCGAAGCCCTGCCGCCTAGCGCCGCTTCGGAACCGAACAGCCCGAGTAGGTGCGCCGCAACGCACCCGAGTAGGGGGCAGTCGCGTTGTGGTGCTCGTAGGGTGTCAACCGTTGTCTGTCTCGAGTGACGTGGATCGGACGTCTCGCTGTTCATTCTCCACGTCGAGCATGAGAGCCCGCGGTGCCTCTTCCAGCATCATGAGGGATTCGTCCGCGCCAGGCAGGGCTCGAATCAGCTCGTCCAGTTTGCGTTGGGTGGCCGCCTGCTCTCTTCCCTGGGTGTGCTGGATCGCGAAGACCATCACGAGCGTGACGGCTGACACGAACACTTCGAACCCGGCCACCCAGCTGTTCGGGAAACCGAGCGTCGCGCCAACGACCACCAGACAGATCACGGTTGCAATGACGGTGAGCGCTACTGCAGGCAGGGAGCTGTAATGCTCGATCCGGTATAGGACCTTGCTCGTTGCGGGAAGTTGCGCCGTTCTGTGGACGATCCGGCGCTGCCGAGGTCTCGTTCCGTCTCCTGAGGCGCGTCGCTTCACCTTCGAAGGTTACCGACTCCCTCGTGACCTGGGCTTCTGACCCCTCGCCGGTCTGGCAGATCGGTCTAGGGCAAGCTTGCAAGTGCCAGCCGATCATCGGGCCAGCCCGCGGCAGGGAGTGAACTACGGGTGAGCAAGCGGTGATAGGCCGGGTCACATTGCCAGATGAGGCTTGGATCGGTGCAACGCTGCAAAGATGCGCTCACGCGGCCTCTGAGTGGATCCGCCCGGGATGATGGCCGGTATTCATGAGCAGCGTTGCCGCGATGCCTCGATCCCTCCCAGCCGCCTCGGCTCACACAACGAGTGAGACAGCGTGACTCGCGGCCGAGAGGGCAGCGACACAACCACGATTGTGAGCGAGAATTGCGACGTCGGTGAACTTGATCACGTGCTCGTCGCCGTTCTCGACGGCACGGCTGAAAACCTCGTCGGGCGTGAGGGAAGAGATGCGTTCGCCAGCGTCCGTTCCGAGGACTGCGTAGCAGGCAGTCATCGCGGCGCTGGCGCTCCAGGCCGTCTCCCAGGTGAGCCGCCACAGGTCAACGGGCAACAACGGCACGGCTGCAGCGGCCGCTGCTGGAGCCGTGGCGGCATGCACCAGCATGACCGGCTCCGCACGCCCGTATTCGAGGTACTGGGCCACGGTCGCCTCCACCAAGGCGTCGAGCTCCGCTGGCACCTGCTCGG
>Ga0182011_10000522_pt1 | contig 33610 bp, 23 predicted proteins | sample 711E1DmetaG_FD_120481 | JGI IMG/M metagenome (GOLD analysis project Ga0182011, IMG submission 120481) | Permafrost microbial communities from Stordalen Mire, Sweden - 711E1D metaG | ecosystem: Environmental > Terrestrial > Soil > Wetlands > Permafrost | place: Sweden: Stordalen | collected...
AAACTGACATCAACAGATAAGCACAAACACTTGTTGCCTTGAGCACGCGGAAGAAAATTTAACTTCTTATCTGTTTTCAATATGCTGATTTTTTTTGAATTATTAATTATTTACGGAAGAAAAGATAAAAGACAAAAGTAACTAGAAAAATAAGATCTGTCACAGAGAGAAAAGTAGAAGCGCTGAGTTGCACAGAGAAAAACTCAAAGAAATGTTAAGCTATAACAGTAAAAAGCAAAAATTATACAAAAATGCTCATTTTAGCGTACCTCTTTGAAACCTGAGCGTTACTCTTTGTAAGTTCTTAAATATTGATAACCAGTCTGATAATAAATATTTTATAACTCCTTACATATTCATTAAATTAAATGTTTTTAAATTTGCTGAAAAAAATTACTTTTGCGGTGGTAAATTCAGAAGTTAATATTTCAGACCAGTATGGCAAAAAATAAAAAGGATGAAAATCCATCGACCATCTCAAGTGTTGAGGAAACTCTTACCCGAACCGAGCAATATCTGGAAGAGAATTATAAAACCCTATTGATCGGATTGGCAGCAATAGTTTTATTGGTTGGCCTTGGCTGGCTTGCCAAAATATATCTTAATAAAAGAAACGATGAAGCACAATCTCAGATGTTCCAGGCAGAAAAGTACCTTGAGATTGATTCTTTGAAACTTGCGCTGAACGGTGATGGAAACTACCTTGGTTTTCTTGATATTGCAAAGGATTATAGATTCACCAATTCCGCCAACCTTGCAAGGTATTGTGCAGGGATATGCTACTTACATCTTGGTAATTATAACGAAGCAATTGATTTCCTCAACAAGTATTCAAAAAAAGATAAAGTTATCGGATCACTGGCAATTGGGGCAACAGGTGATGCATATGTCGAATTGGGGAATCTTGAAAAAGGCGTTTCGAAGTATATTGAAGCAGCAGATTATGCCAAAAATTCTTTTAATTCACCAATATTCATGATGAAAGCTGCTGAAATCTACGAGTCGACAGGTAAATACCAGGAAGCATTAAACCTATATGAAAGAATTCAGAATAAGTATCCTGAGAGTACTGAAGGCACGACAATTGAAAAAAACATTGCTCGCGTAAAACTTCTGATAAAATAACTGTTATCAGGATTACCCTGCATTAATAGATTACGCATCAGGCTTATTTTCATAAAAGCAGATGCGTTTTTAATGTCATACATTATCATTATGGGCACAACGGACTTATCAGCTTATGATCCCGAACTTATTCCGGATGCAAGTGAAATGCGCTTTGGCATTGTTGTCTCAGACTGGAACACGGAGATAACATGGTCGTTGCTTAAAGGTGCTGTTAAAACACTGAAAAAACACGGAGCAACTAAAAAAAATATTGTTATTAAACATGTACCCGGTAGTTTTGAACTAACTCTTGGCGCCCAGTTCCTTGCAGAGTACGATGATCTTGATGCAGTTATTTGCCTGGGATGTGTTATCCAGGGAGAAACTCCTCATTTCACATATATTTGTCAGGGAGTGACACAAGGAATAACTCAGCTAAATCTTGAATACAATATACCTTTTATTTTTGGCGTCCTTACTACTAACAATCAGCAACAGGCAATCGAAAGATCAGGTGGAAAGCATGGTAATAAAGGTGATGAAGCTGCTGTGACTGCCATAAAAATGGCTTCACTGCAACGAGAAATTGAGAAATAAGATTACCTGAGTACCTTGCGGACAAAAGCAACCGTAAAGTAAGACATCATAAATACTCCCATAAATCCTTCCAGTCCAGATAAAACCCTGCTCAGACCTACAGGATATACATCACCATAGCCGATTGTGAAAAAGGTAATAGCACTATGATAAAATGACTGAACAAGCCTTGACAAAGAATCGGGATTGCCGACTGCAGAAACTGTTTTCCCCAATCCTGACAGATCAATTAAATAATATAATGATCCAAACAGAAACCACGATATTACAACGCTTATAAGAACTCGTCCTGGGGATGTTGCATAGAGTCCTATTTTATCAAATACAAGCCATTGAAATCCATTTGGGATATGACTGGCAATCTTTGCAATTCCGCCTTTTTCCTGCTGTTCGGTAAGCCACGACTTTGCTTCTAAGCGTTTGAACATTATATAGGCTTCATCCTCATCCTCATATTTGCCAGTACTACTGAAATTCTCTTTCAGGATTCTGAATTGCTCAGATTTTTGTCTTAAAGTTGTTCCTTTCTGGTTCTGTATGGCAGAATTGCACTTATTATGCCTCCAGTCTATGTACAGCTTCCCCAGGAGCCTCATTCCTGACATATCGAGTGTTTTAATCTCAACCGGAAAATCATAAGGCTCGATATCAACAATGTCGCGGACAATAGTATCGGAAATATCGAGTAGTTCGGCTTTGGCAAGTCGCAGATCGACATAATGATCGAGATGACAAGATTTGAGCGACATGGAATGAAAAGTTGAACCATAAAAGCTGACATCGCCATCGCCAAAATCAGATCTTTCGAAGCTTATGTCAGTATCGCCCATCTCTATCAGATTGAAGTTTTTAGGACCGAACCCCATCTCGGCTTTTTTAAACTGGATCTTCCCAGCTTTACAGGTAGCTCCTTCGAAATTTACCTCGCCATTACCAAAAATAGAACGGTTGAAGTTGATTCTTCCGGAGCCAAAATCAACAGTTCGGAAGTCCACTCTGCTGTTTCCAAATTCTGTTCTTTCAAACATAATTTCACAATCTCCGAATATAGAATAATGAAAATCGACCTTCCCTCCGGTAACCCTGGTAACTTTGAAGTTAAAACGGCCATCGTTGAAATGGGTGTTAATAAAAAGCAAATCGCCGCTGTTGAATTCAGTATTGGCAAAACTTACCTCTCCATTGCCAAACTCGATATCCTGAAAATCCTTTTTCCCATCCTTAATAATTGAATTCTTAAACAAAAAGTCACCGTCGCCAAAGACACACCCGGTAAACTCAATGTTACCATTCCTGAAGAAAGTATTTGACAGTATGACGTTACCATTGCCAAAAACTGATCCGTTAAAGAGCACTTTTCCCTTGGCAAAATGGCTGCCATCGAAGCTTACTTCCGGCTGCGAAAAAGAAGAATATGAAAAGTCAGTATATCCTTTTGCCTCAAAAAAAGCATTCTTTGCTGAAAACCCTTTTATCGGAACAAGTTCCTTTTTATCAATCCCGTTAATGCGCTTATAGGAAGAAATGGAAAATGCATGAATATAGAAATTGTCAAGAACAAGATCCTTCCCTTCTTTAATTATAGTATAAATCTGATTTATGTCAATTGCACCAAATAATTCTGAATCGACCTCCTCTCCCTCTTCATTATGAAAACTTATGATAGCAGTTCTGGGGCATGTCCTGCCATCGTCGGCAATGAATTTGACATTCCTTATTTCTACGTGGTAATTAGAATAAGAGGTAACCATTAATCTGCTTTTTAAAAGTTAAGCCAATTTACAAATAAAAACACAATCAGTGTATCATCTAATAATCTGTGACATAATAGTACTTAAATCCATTCCAGAACAGTTCTGGAAAGGATTCTAAAAGTGTATTTTTAAAATCGTAATGCCTGCAATTATTGCTATACCAAAGCTCAGTAAAGAACCAATCAGCACATATTCGGTTTTAGATGTTTTAACTCCTTCATAACGAAGAATTGATTTCGCTGCAATTATAAAACCAACTGCTTCATATTGCATCATAAGTAACAGAGTAAGTGTTAATACTCGTTCAATATTGCCTATTAACCGTCCGGCATTCAATAAGTCGCTATCTGCATTTCTATCTATTTTAATACCATAAATGGTGAAAATCTCCCTGATAAAGACATTGGACGGTTTAAGACAAACTAGATATCCCAGTATAATCAGCATATGATGGTTTGTAATTGGTATTGCAATTACCGGATTTAATTCCACCATATTATTAAAAATGATAACAGCTAGAGATATCGCGACAAAATGAACTAACTGGTCAATAAAAAAGACATAATTTTTGAGAGGCTTAATTTTCCCGAACCTTAAATCGGATAGTCTGAACTTAATCCCATCAACGACGAAATGGACCAGGGATATAATCAATGAAAAGAGAAAGAAATTCCATTGAAGGGAAAAAGTCCAGGATAATGCTAACACAATCGAACTGTGCAAATACAATTTTTCAGACCTAAATCCATATTTCTTTTTATCCGTTGACCATTCATCATTCTGGAATATGAAATCGGCCAGGAGATGAGCAATCAGTTGTAAAATAAAAAGTTTATATAAATTCATATTTACACCGTTTTGTTTTTTATAACGTTTTCAAATCGCTGCACTGCTTTTTCTATAGCATTCCACCCCGCTATGGTGGATTGTTCATTAACTGTAGATTGGCGTTTATTAAGCTTTTTTACGATGGATTCTTCATTATAGCCCATGAGTTTCAAATACAATACCTCACATTGCTTTTCTGTATTTTTACTGATCATAATATCTATTAATGATAAGAGAGGTTGAATTTCACCATCAAGTTTATCATTATTGGATTTTATGAATAGGGTGTTTTTAATTGTCACTTTAGCTTTGTTATATGTTTTATCTTCATTTATCATTCTACCGGAAAAGTAAATTGCATCTCCATCAATTATGCCGTTTTTTAAATCAAGACGACTCAATTCCCCGATACCTATTGCAAGTCTTATCGCATATGTTTTAAACAATTTTAGTCTGCCTCTCTTGTCTGAATTTACGTCACTATCCAAAATTTCTATTGATTTAACAAAACTCTTTATAGCCAGGGTAACTCTAAAAACATCAGTAATATCAGGTACATAACACTCAATATAATCACCTTTGAGAACTCTTCCATAAACATTAAATTTTTTCTTTAATTCTTTAATTAATATATCAAGATTGCTCTCAATTTTCGTTTTTCCTGATTCATTAAGACTTGTATAAGCAATGATATCACCTGAAATTACTGCATGATTCATACCTGGAGTATTTTATTCAAAGATACAACTAATATCGGTATAATTACCTATAAAACATTTTTATAGGTGAATTAACCTATAATTCAATTCTATCGGTATATTAACCTATAAGAATGAAAATGCACAAACCACAGTTTCATTTATCTGTTCAGTATGCAAAAAAGATAAAATTGGCTTAGATCAGACAATTTAACCTCTTCGCAGCAAGCAACGGAAAACCGATCCGCCACTTGGCGGATAGCTCGGCGAAGCCAATGGTCTCGCGGGGATTTATCTCATGCATAATGTCCGGTAAGGACAGTATGAGCATTTGCCCCTTCTGTCTTTTGTCTTTAAAAACGGTTCGTCGTGACTGAATATGATACTGATAAGATCTTTCAGACCAGAAATAAACTCTTCCCTGATTTCCATGTAATTGTCAATTGGCAAATCGTTCCTGGTACCTGAACTTATTTTCAGTCTGTCATCGGTTGAGGCACTATTCAATTTCTTAATCTTATATATTGATGGCCTTACAATGCTTTCAGGGTTTTCTGCAAGGTATGCCTCGCAATAGAGAATGGTCTGAAGCCATCCATCAGGATCTTTCTTCCTGTCATCGGTAAATAAATCACTTATTGCCTTAACAGATTCTGAAACGATCCCGGTTTTGTAGTCGACAATCCTGGTTATCCTGTTTCCAGAGTCAATCCGGTCTATATTACCTCCAATGTGAACATTCAGCTCCGATCCGTTTGATACAAAGGGTAAAAGAAAATTAAAAGTGTCCTCAAGATTAAGGATTATAAATGGTTCCCGTAATTTATCGGCATGCAGAATACGGTTCAGATATGTCATCAATACGTCCCTGACTATAAGTTCGTTTCCGGTTACTGCACCATTACTGCCGGACATATACGTACTATTCAATTCTTCATTAATAATCTTTGCAAGGAACTGCCTGTTGCTGATTATTCCGCTTATAATTTCTCCTGTAAGCTCCTTCCCAATGTATGGCGTATAGAGATTCTTCATTAACCCGTGCAAGATGTTTCCAAGCTTAGCCGGATCAATAACTGAAGTAATATTTTCAGGTTCTTTCAGGCGGTTTACATAACTGTAATAGAATTTCATCCTGCAATTCAGCCAGGTATTTATTGCAGATGGGGAAAGGGACCTTTCAATCTCTCTGTTCAGGAAAAGTGATGCTAATTGTTCTGAATGCTCTTTTCCCCTGTCAATTCTCTCTCCCGGAGCTACAGGTGTTCTGATCTCGAAGTTGAAATCAAAAAAATCCGGCTTCAGGATCACATCATATTTCATTTGAATTAAAAAACGGCTCATCTCTCCGCTTCTGAGTCCTTCGGAGTTTGAATTATATATAAATGTAACATTTTCAGCTCTTTGAAGAAGCCTGTAAAAGTGATAGGCAAATACGGATTCCTGATGGTTCAGGGAGGGAAGACCAAAAGCTTCGCGTATGCTGAAAGGGATAAAAGATGAACCAGAGGATATTGCAGGCAAAATGCCCTCATTTACTGACAGAATTATCAGATTCTTAAAATCGAGTGCTCTTGTTTCCAGAATACCCATAATCTGAATGCCTGATAAAGGCTCTCCTGAAAATGGAACTGATTGCATTCTCAGGAGTCTGTCAAGAATTTTTATATAAGTATCCATTGTAAACGGTACCGCAGGAGTGTTAACTATCGATTCAAGCCTGTTTAACGAAAGAACCACCCTATATATAAATTCATTCCTTATACTGGTCTGGACAAAAATGTTCCGGTTATTTTCAGTATTTTTTTCATTATCTGAAGCTATAAAAGACAGGATGTCCTTAAAATACCCCGACAATTCAGCTGGTGTTGAGATTTTTTTAAATATGCGTGAGAGAGTCTCTGATTTTGTGAACTGATCTGAAGAAACCACTGAAAGATTGGCCGTAGCAATTTTCCTTACTAATTCATTTTCTGATTCTTTCAACAAACCAGCCAACAATGGATGTTTGAGAATGCTTATGACATTTCCGGAAGCAAAATGAACGCCATCTTCACTCATGGAAGCACCTGTGTGAAGATCCATCAGATGTCTGATCAAAGTATAAACCAGAGTCTGCTTCAGCGGATGGCCCATTGTTATATTAATATCTCCCATATTTTCAGGCAGGCTTGTCAAAACAGGCATTAAGAGATTTTCATCAGCAAGCACAACTGCTGTATGATGAGCGTCAGCGTTGTTCATATCAGGTATTGCTTCAAGCAACTGAGAAACTAGTTTAACCTGGGCCACATCGGATGATGTATCAATTACTCTTCGATAAACTGCAGGAGCTTGTTTTATAAGCATTGTATCAAAACTCCATCCTGATGGCATATCGCTGCCAAACATTTTAATGTTCTCCCTGAGGAAATAGCCTGCTGAGTTCAATCTGGATTCCTTAATATAAGAGTTGTCATAATCCCAGTAGAATCGTGCTTTAGCTGCCTTTTTAAAGCCTCTCATCAGTACTTTCTCACAATCATTCAATGCATTGAAGCCAATAAAATGGATCATATCCCATCCCTCATCAAAAGTGTTATGAGTTTCAATACTTTGGGCTACATCTCTGAAGACCATCCCTTCATATGCAAGATTTTGCTTCCTGAGTGTTTCTCTGAAACCTGTATACAAATCTGAAAGAACTGACCAGATGCTGATAAAACCTATTTTTTCATTTGTTGGTTTTTCCCAATTGAAATTTGTCCAGAATCTTCTGATTATTTCCACCTGCTCATCTGTCAGACCGCCAAATTGCGCATCAATATTCTTCAAATCAAGTACATTCCTGAACAAAACTGAGGCATCGACAAGATATTTATCCACATCGTCAAAATCGTTCAAAAGCATATCTCCCCAGTGATAAAATTCATCAAAACTTTCATGCGGCTTCTTCAGCCTATCGAAGACTTTATATAGTTCAAACAGAAGTACCTCATTACCTGGTATCTGGAGTAAGGAGAATGATCTGAACAACTCATTGATAGTAAGAACTGACGGAGCCCATACCGGTTTTTCGATCCTGGCTGCAAGATACTTCATGAAATAAATTCCGGCCCTACGGTTCGGAAATACCAGGCAATGACGATTCAGGGTGTTTCCGAATTCCTTATAAAGTGATTCTGCTATATGTTCAAGGAAATAGGTCATTTGGTCTTTTGAAATAGTTCTGCTATTGAATTTTATATCTTTAAAGAACTGTCACAGAGAGACACAGAGAGGCACAGAGGACCACAGAGGAATCGGTAAAAAGATCTTTCTCTATGGAACTCTGTGAATCCTCCGTGCTTCTCTGTGGAAGTTCTTCATTTCTTTCTTATTTTTTACTTTTGTCTTTTGTCTTTATAAAGTCTTCCCTGCCAGGTATTAAGCTCTTCGAGACGTTTTTCAACAATGTTTACGATCTGGTCAGTTCGCTTTTTCCCCCATCCTTCTCCCGATAAAAAACGTGGAGGAGCTTCACCTGTAAAACGTTCTACAACGATAGCAGGATTGAGCCGTTCAAGAAAGCTGATAAAGAAATCGAGATATTCCTCCCATTCAAATAGCTCAAAGTCTTCGGGATTATTCCTGAATTCAATTTCCATGGGTGTTCCTTTCATTATCTGCAACTGGTGAAATTTTACAGTCTTGATCGGAAGATCTGAGATGAAATCAACCTGTGCCAGCATTTCTTCACGGGTTTCTCCGGGTAATCCGAATATAAAATGTGCCCCTGTGTTTATTCCGAGAGAAGATGTACTTTCAATCGCGGATACGGCATCTTCAAACGTATGTCCGCGGTTAATCCGTTTAAGAGTTTTATTATAGCACGATTCAATTCCATATTCTATTGCCAGGTAACATTTCTTTGAAAGATCTTTAAAGTAATGCAGTTTTTCCTCATCCACACAATCAGGCCTGGTTCCGATAATAAGTCCAACCACATCGGGATAACTCAAAGCTTCTTCATAAAGCTTTTTTAGATTTTCCAGTGGAGCATACGTATTTGAGTAGGCCTGAAAATAAGCAAGATAAGAAACAGCTTCATTGTATCTCCATTTATGAAATTTTATTCCCTCCCGAATCTGCTCAGTTACTGATTTTGAGGGATGGCAATAAGAAGGATTAAATGCATCGTTTCTGCAATAGGTACATCCTCCAAAGCTTTTTGATCCGTCGCGGTTAGGACAGGTAAAACCGGCATCTATCGAGACCTTCTGAACCCTTGCACCCCATCTATCTCTGAAATAGCTTGAATATGAATTAAATCGTCGTTCGCTTCCCCACGGATAAATATTTAAATCAGCTTTTGTTGGTTTCATCTAAGCGGAGATAATTTTATTTTTGTCAACATACCATAAATAAGCCTCAATATCGTGATATCCCATTTTAATAAGAAGATTTCTGTACTGGTCAATCTGTTCCAGATAGTGAGGATTTTCCTCCCCGAACTTAAAATCTATTATTGTGGTTTTTCCATCTTTAAAAATAACCCTGTCGGGCCGCCGCATAGCTCCCTCCGGCAGAAGAATTCCGGTTTCTTTTAATACTCTGTTGTCTGACATAAACCAGTTAGCTACCGCAGGAGCGGCCACCAGCTCTTTAATCCTGTTTTCAAGCTCCGTTGATTCATCCTCAGCCAGTTTACCTTCGAGAACGAGTCTCCTGACAGACAGGGAAATGTCGTCCGGAGTATCGATACCTTCAAAGACCTCATGCATTAATTTCCCGTAATTTATCTTTTGCCTTATTGCTTTACTCTCTGATGAAAAATAATTCTCCCCATGAAGCTTAAGCTTAAGCGATTCCATTGACTGGCTGACATTATAACCTGACAGGACCGTATTCTTTTTATCGGTTGGCGCAACTTTATTCTCCGGAATTTCACCATATTCGAAAATCCGGCTATCCTCATTATAATGGCTCTTTAGTGTAAATTCAGAATTATTGTGAACTTCAGTAATTGAAGTAATGGAATTTTTAAGGAGGCCACCAATTGTATTTTCAGATTTCGGATTATCAACTGAAAACCCTATCAACACATCTTTTGCCCTGGTAAGAGCAACATATAACAGGTTAACATTATCCAGATAAACCGAATATTTTTCTTCTTTATAATAGTCAGCAAAAACTGTATTGGCAAGTTCTTTGCCATATTTAACTGGGAGAATGCCCAAATCATTGAACGGAGGTTTATCAGGTTTAACCCAAAGCACCGGCTGTTTAGAGGGCAAATGATCAAGGCTCCATGAAAGGAATGGCAATATGACCACTTTAAATTCGAGTCCTTTCGATTTATGGATAGTAAGAATTCTCATTGCATCCTGATTTCCCGGGAGAACTACAGATTTCTTTTTACCACTTTCCTCCCACCATTCAAGGAATGATCGAATATCTGCATTTTTGCTGCCAGTAAAATTTATAATATAATCCTGAAAAGTGTTCAGAAAAGGGACATTCCACGCATAAGCCCCCAAGTTGAAAAAACCTATAATACTTTCAGAAGCCTCAAACAAGGGCATTTGTCTGATTCTTTCCAGGAAATCTTCATAACCGTCAGGGAAGTAATCGCGCGATTTTTCAATCAGTTTCTCTTTTTGAAGTGATACTTTTTCGGCTTCTTCATGACCGGTTGCCATCAGAAAAAACCTGAGCATAATTGCCCTGCTTATATAATCCTCCGGATCATTAACAACTGTGATAACGCTGATGATAAAAATAATTACAGGTGAGCTTGAAAGCAGTAAAGAATCGTTCGATACAGCATTGAAATTATAATAATCATTTTTGTCCTCACACTTGTTAACATAATCAATCAATGTATTGAGAACAAGGCTTCCCTCATTCCCATCTCTTACAAGAATGCCAATATCATATGCTTTATAGCCCTTATCTTGTAATAATTTTATAACAACTGGTAAGCGTTCGAGCACAACATTTTTCCATTCCTGCTCTTCATTATTTGATAGAAACTCAATTCTTATGAATCCGCCTGCACTTTTACAGGGATCTGTCTGAACTGCTTCAGAGTAAAGGTTCTTAAATGTCACCGGCAAGCCTTCCTCTGATAGCATTCGATCAACCTGATCAGGAATTATTGTAAACAATGTGTTATTAAACCTGATGATGTCAGACCTGCTTCTCCAGTTTGTTGTTAATGGTTCACTGAATATTCTTTTATTATCCACCATACCCATAAGAACTTTCCCGAGGATAGTCCAGTCGCTGTTCCTCCATCTGTATATCGATTGTTTTACATCTCCGACAACGAGGTTATCGTGTCCCTCAGCCATACTGTTCTCAATCAATGCTCTGAAATTGTTCCATTGTATTAATGAAGTATCCTGAAACTCATCTATCATGAAATTTTCAAATCTGTTTCCTACTTTCTCATATATAAAAGGAGACTGATCTTCGCGCATAATGAGGTTTAACACTTCACCAGCATCTGAAAGAAGAAAGCTGTTCTCAGATGTGGTAATCATGTGAACATTATGCAAAACATCTGACAGTATCCCCAGGGCAAAAATGTTTTCGAGAACACATACGGCACTACGGTAAAAAAGAATATTTTCATCCCAATAATGTATTGCTTCACTTACAACTTTACCCAGTCCGCTTTTGAGTGCGCTCTCAAGTTGTGGTGACACGCCGCTGGTCGACCACCTTGCTTCTTCTTTATCGATTTCGCGCACATAGCTGTTTGGACCCTTTATATTCCCTGATGCCAGAGACCTGATGAAAGAAGGGACCCCCTGCCCTTTTCTGTAGAACATCTCGTCTGACAGGTCAAATTCCGAATATATCTCACCTGCTCTTTTACCATAGTTTTCCAGTTGTTTCTCAAATGACTGGGATATCGAACGGATCTTTCCTATATAATCAAGAAGGAATTTTTTATCTTCAAGTTTGGATCGCTCTTCATAAGAAAGTATTTTGAATTTCTCTTTAAACAACTCCTCAGCAAGTCCGGTTATATCTTTTTTCAGATTCCAGCTTTTCTCATCCTCAATGTTTGACATTGCATATTTAATCAGCCAGTCTTTAAGCTGAGAGTTACCAGCGGCTGATGCAATCATCTCATCAACCGCGGTGGAGAGTATCATACTATGATCCACTTCAATGCTGAAACCCGACTTAAGACCTACCTCTCTGGCAAAAGCACGAAGTACTTTCTGAAAAAAACTGTCGATTGTTGAAACTGAGAACCTTGAAAAATCATGTAAAATTGAATTTAAAATTTCCATCGCCTCTTTTCTGATCCACTCTTCCGTTTTGCAGGTAGCTTTAACCAATCCTGCCAGATAATCTGAGTTATCACCTATTGCAAGTTTGTGAAGGTGATCAAGGATCCTTGACTTCATTTCTGAAGTAGCTTTATTGGTAAAGGTCACAGCAAGAATCTTCCTGTAATTATACCTCGATCCGAAAATGCGGGCCAGGTAAATAGCTGTCAGTTTGAATGTTTTACCTGAGCCTGCGGAAGCGCTGTAAATGGTGAGTGTGCCTTGTTCCATGGCCTAAAGTTACCGTTTTTTCATTAACTCTGAAAACTCATATATTGGCAATCGACTTCCGACTTCCGACTTCCAACTTCTGACTTTTTCACTAACTTTGCAGCGTGATTAAAAAAGCAGTTGTAGGATTATCCGGAGGTGTTGACTCAAGTGTTGCAGCATGGATTCTGAAAGAACAGGGTTATGATGTTACAGGTCTGTTTATGAAAAACTGGCACGATACGACAGGCCTGCTTCAGAGCGACTGCCATTGGGAAGATGACCTGATGTTTGCAGAAATGGTTGCAAAAAAGCTGCAGATTCCATTTCACCAGGTAGACCTGAGTGATGAATATCGTCAGCGGGTAGTAGAGTATATGTTTGCAGAGTATGAAAAAGGCCGGACACCCAATCCGGATGTACTCTGCAACCGGGAAATAAAGTTCGATTCCTTTGCTGTTGAGGCTAGAAAATTAGGCGGAGATTTTGTGGCTACCGGACACTATTGCAGAAAGGATGAAATAAAGCCGGGGAACAAGACTATATACCGACTTCTTGCAGGTAAGGACCACAATAAGGACCAGAGCTATTTTCTTTGCCAGGTCAGCCAGGAACAACTTGCGTCTGCGCTTTTCCCGATTGGAGAACTTACAAAGCCTGAAGTGCGAGAGATCGCACAAAAACTCGGACTGGCAACTGCTCAAAGAAAAGATTCACAGGGAATATGCTTCGTGGGAAAAGTTCATCTGCCAACTTTTCTGCAGCAGAAGCTTGAAGCAAAACAGGGTAATATAGTTGAAATAGTTGAAAAAGAAACAGGGTCTGTCTTCACGGAAATAGCAGATGGTTTGCCTGAACAAACAATTTCGGATGAATCCCTTTCACAAATTACAGAACCGTGCAATTTTACCCCGTCTTCCGGACATATTATAGGAACTCATAACGGTGCTCATTTCTTTACTATCGGTCAGCGTAAAGGAATGAATATTGGAGGCCATAAAGAGGCTTTGTTTGTAATTGGAAGCGATGTAGAAGAGAATATTGTTTATGTTGGTGAGGGACAGTCTCATCCCGGACTGAATCGTAAAGGACTTTTTATAAGGAGCGAGGATATCCACTGGATAAGACGTGACTTAAGAATGGAAACGGGTGAATGCCGTGATTATCAGGTAAGAATAAGGTATCGTCAGCCGCTCCAGTCAGCAAGGATGTTTTGCCGTCATAAAGGGATGTATATTGTATTTGATAAACTGCAGCGCGGTATTGCTCCCGGACAGTTTGCGGCCTGGTATGACGGTGATGAATTGATGGGATCGGGAGTTATAGATCGATAGTGTAGCTCAGGGCTCAGGGCTCAGAGGAATGAGCTGGTTTTTCTTCTGAAAACTTACTACAAAAACTCCTGCAAAGATCAGCAGAGCAGACACAACCATAACAATATCAATATGATCCTGCCCCATTAATGTTGCGAGATAAGCTGCAATAATTGGCTGGGTATATGTATATGTACTGACAATTGTCGGACTAAGCCGTCGCAAACCAAAAGTAATGAGAAGATAACCCAGGTAGGTCGCCCCGACGATCACAAAGCCTATCTGAAGCCAGGCAGTAAAAGGAATTGCTGACCAATCCATTGTGCTCCACTGATGATAACCTGCTGGAATATTAGTCAGCATTCCAAACAAAAATGTCCATTTCATTACAGTTACTGGATGATACTTTTCCAGCATTCTTTTGATAACTACGGTATAAAATGCCCAGCTTATTGTATTGACCATGGAAAAAACATCTCCAAGAAAAGTAGAACTGGCCAGATCAGGCATGCCATTCTGCAAAATCAATAATAGTACACCGGAAAGACCGATAGCCAGCCCGGTTCCTTTCAGAAAAGTAATTCTTTCTTTAAGTATCAGCGCAGCAAAAACAAATGCAAAAATCGGGTTTGTTGACAGAATTATGGAAGAGTTTACCGGAGTAGTCATATCGAGGCCTACCAGAAAAAGAGCCTGATTTATAACTACCCCGAAAAAAGAACAGCCGAAAAGAAACAGTAAATCCTTCCTGTTGACAGGTTCCCTCGGCATAAACAGACTGGTGATCCAGAACAATGCTGCTGCAGAAATACTTCTTATTGAAAGAAGGGCAAATGGTTTTATATGATCAGGCATAACAGCCTTTGCAACTGAGTAGTTAATGCCGTATATTATATTGGCTGCCAGCAATGAAAGATGTGCCCAGGTTTTTACACGGCTCTTATGCATACTCGGAATTTGAGTCGCAAAAATATAAAAAGCAATAAGACTTTCAAATTATTGCCCGATAACTCCTACAATGTCTTCCCTTCAACAACAAGAACCCAGTCGTGAGAGGTCTCTTCAGAACCGTCAGTATTAAATTCTTTGTGAGGTAAATCGGGTGTAGTGAACGCGCGCAATCCTCTGTCAACGAAAGGAGACCCTTTTACCCTTAAATATTCTCCGGAGGTTGGGTCATACCATTGTACTTTAACCGGACCTGTAATCTTTGAAAGATCAACCGTGATTGTCTGCATTTCTGTGCAATATACCACTCCTAGTATTGCGTTCAAAGAGTCGTATGCTGCTAAAGTATAATTGTCATTTTCAATCTGTGATCCTCCGATTAAAGTTGTCGATACAAGAAACTTTCGTTGCCAATCTGGTGTAAGATTCCACCAGGGTCGGTCTTTGAAAAGATCGCTGAAAAACTTTATATGCGGTCTTGCACCAAGATTTAAATATTTATCCCACGGAGAGGTAGGATTCTGGAGCCAATCACACCCATACGTGTATGCACCACCGAAACCTCCGCCAAAGGCCACCCTGTAATTCAATCCCCTTTCTACCTGGTTGGAAGCCACCTGCCACTTATAAGCTGAGAGCTTCTGGTATGGTCCTTCCGACATCAGGATCGGCATAATATCTTTTTTCATATATTCTTGATAAATGAACCTGGTCTGATTAAATACCTCCATGTCGGAATAAAGATTATTATACGTGACCCAGTTCATAGTTGAATTGGGCAGGTGTTTGAAGAAATTGCCTGATTCACCCTTTGCATCATTTTCAGGATCAGTTCCCCAAACTTTAGGATTGAAGACATGAACCGACATCAGATGATTATCACCTGAACTTTTAATACCTCTCGCAATCGGGCACTGACGTGAGGAGTCCAGATTATCGTTGCCGAAAAGCCATAATATATTTCGCATGTTTTTATAGCGCTTCCCAAGCCATACTCCATAATTGAAGCATGCCTTGGGAGAGTTGGCGGCAATATTCGATGATGACCAGTAACACTGGCTCATCGGCATCAGGTTGACATAAATCCCAAAATTTTCAGCTAAAATTAAAATACTGTAGATAGTTTGAGAAAAGTATGCAGGATTTACACGGCGCAGATCCCAGTTGTTTGGTGTTCCTCCCGGAAAAAACTCCGGGTTTCCTTTTTTATCCACAGGAGCATTGTCTTCAGCTGAAGAAGTTGGTTGTCCATCTATACATACCCAGCACAGGTTTATCCCTTTGCTTCGGCAATCCTCAAAATAAGTCCCTATCTGTGCAACACTAAGTTTTTGTGGAAGATTCTGCGGGGAGTCACCGATAAGAAGTACGGGGGTTCCTAAAGTGTCAGCAAAGTGACGAGGATTATTAATATCCACTTTAAGCATGGAAAGAGTTTTGACTGGTGTGTTCTGGACCAGCCTTTGACTAATAGAATGATCAATAGATTTTAAGTAATCAGGTTGGGCAGCGAGGATATGTGAAAAAACCAGACACAACATTATTATAACAGAGTTCATTTTCATTTTCTCAGGAATTTGATTGAAATACAATATAAGCAATATTTATTCCTATTTATAGGTATCTGGCATTAACATAATTCACAACTAATTTGTTTTCAGTTGTCACTTAAAGCAAGTCGTTGTTGGATATTTATCCATATATCGGATTCAGAACAAAATGGAAGCAACTGGGATAATTTATCGTAAGTTTCGATGACGTAGTGTCAGTCCCAATTCAGCAATAATGGATATATTTGAAAAAAAATAAGGATGAAAAAGATCTCAGTAATCAGTGGCGGAACCAGCGGACTTGGATTGGAAATTGCCAGACTTCTTGTTAAGTCAGGGAAAAATGTCCTGATTCTCGGACGAAATAATGAAAAACTTTCAAAAGCTTCACATGTATTGCAGAAAGATTCAAAGAATATGATTGCAGAATCTTTGGTCTGCAATATCGGAAAAGAAGAAGATGTCAGAAAGGTCGGGGAATTTATCAGAAGCAAATCTTATGAAGTGGAATATCTTTTCAACAATGCCGGAATGGGACTTTTCACAAAAGCACAGAATTCAACATCGGCATTAATAGACACACTATTTGAAGCAAATCTAAAAGGCATGATACTCCTCACTTCGGAGATTCTCAGGATAACTCCTGGATATCAAGAACTTACAATCGTTAATATTATGTCAACTTCTGCTCTTCTGGGAAGAGCTGAAGAGACGATTTACTGTGCAGCAAAATGGGGAGCAAGAGGTTATACGGAGGCTCTGAGAACTGAACTGAAAGGGACTAAACGAAATATTATTGCGGTTTATCCCGGAGGAATGAAGACGGATTTCTGGAATATTCCAGGGCAGAATCGCGATATAAGCACATTCATGGATCCTGCCGAGGTAGCGGAGAAAATCGTTAACGCTGTAATTGTCACTGATAAAATGTTTGTAACGGATATTACAATTAACAGAAAGAAATAGACATTGCCTGCAGATTGTAGAGACGCGCAAATTGCACATCTCTACAGTTATGTAATAGTGTCCTATGAAAGTCTGTTTTTATAATCTTCATATCCAAATTCCCTTATTAACCTGAATTTTCCTTCTTTTGTCCAGATGCCAATGGAGGGATGATGCACTCCGTTAAAGGTGGTTGTTTTAACCATGGTATAGTGAATCATATCAAGAAATACAATCCTGTCACCGGGAATAAGCTCCTTTTCAAAAGACCAGTCACCCATTACATCTCCTGATAAACATGAGTTTCCTCCAATTCCGTAAGTTGGCTTTCCCTTAACAGGATCTGTTGCTCCAATTATTTTTGGTTTATATGGCATCTCAAGACAATCGGGCATGTGGGCGGTAAAGGAAACATCAAGAATAGCTGTCTTAATTCCCTGGTTTTCTATTATATCCTCAACTGTTCCTACCAATTCTCCTGCTTCCCAGGCAAATGCGCTTCCTGGTTCCAGTATCAGATGCAGACCTGTTTTTTCACGGAATTGTTTAAGAATTCTTATCAAATGATCTGTATCATAACCGTTCCTAGTTACAAGATGACCGCCCCCCATATTGATCCACTTAAGCTTATGGAAAAATTTTCCGAATTTTTCTTCAACCACTCTCATAACTTTTTCAAGAGCATATGAGTCTGATTCAAAGAGGACATGGAAATGAAGTCCTTCAATTCCTTCCGGAAGATCATCCCCAAGATCTTCAGCAGTAATTCCTAATCTGGATCCGGGAGAACATGGATTATATAATCCATGACTTATTTCGGAGAACTCAGGATTTATTCTTAATCCTGCTGATATCTCCGGATGTTTTTTTATTTCAGGTGAAAATTTTCTGAATTGAGCCAGAGAATTAAAGGTGACATGAGAACTGTATTTTAAAATCGAATCAAACTCATTCATTTTATAAACAGGAGAATATGTATGAGCCGGTGAACCAATCTCGTCAAAACAGAGACGGGCTTCATCAACAGAACTTGCTGCGGCTCCTGATACATATTCTTTCAGAATAGGAAAAACACCCCACATTGCAAATCCTTTAAAAGCCAGAATTATTTCAGCGCCTGATTCATCAGTAATATGTCTAATGAGTGATAGGTTCTTTCGGAATCGTTCCTCATCAATTACATAACAGGGGGACGGTACTTTAGTATAATCTATTGACATTGTGAATAGTTATGTTATTTCAATATGGCGTTATGGTATTTGAAGAACTGTCACAGAGGTACACAGTGAATCACAGAGAACCACTGAGAATAAAGCCTCTTACACTTCGCTCTGTGCTCTGAGCTCTGTGCATTCATATTAAAGTTCCAGATCCACATCATGTAACTCAACCCATGGAAGACCCAAACGGTTCAATTCTGCCATAAACGGATCAGGATCGAACTCTTCAACATTGAACACACCGGCCTTCTTCCAGATACCTTTCAGATACATCATGGCACCTATCGCCGCTGGCACTCCCGTAGTATAACTAACACCCTGAGCACCCGTCTCTGCATAAGCTGCCTGATGGCTGCAGTTATTGTAAACATAGTATGTTTTTTCCTTGCCGTCTTTCACCCCTTTTATACGACATCCGATTGAAGTCCAGCCGGTATAGTTTTCTCCAAGTTCACCTGGATCAGGGAGTACTGCTTTCAAAAACTGAATAGGGATGATCTCTCTTCCTTCGTACATTATTGGTTCTATGCCCGCCATTCCAATATTCTGAATTACGCGAAGATGAGTAAGGTATTCCTGTCCGAAGGTCATCCAGAATCGTGCTCGTTTAAGAGTTGGATAATTCTTTACTAATGATTCAAGTTCTTCGTGATAGATTAAATAAGATTCCCTGGGTCCTATTTCAGGATAATTTAATGGCTTATGAATTTCATGAGGTCTGGTAACTACCCATTTGCCGTTCTCCCAAAATTTCCCATCCTGTGTCACTTCCCTGATATTTATTTCGGGGTTAAAATTTGTTGCAAAAGGCTTACCATGATCACCTGCATTACAGTCAACTATGTCAAGATATTGGATCTCATCAAAATGGTGTTTTGCAGCATAAGCAGTATAAATGGATGTAACACCCGGGTCGAAACCGCATCCAAGAATTGCTGTAAGTCCGGCCTTTTTAAATCTATCAATATAAGCCCATTGCCAGCCATAAGCATATTTAGCCTCCTCAAGCGGTTCATAGTTAGCCGTATCGAGATAAGCAACGCCAGTTTCCAGACAGGCATCCATAATATGCAGATCCTGGTATGGCAAAGCAACATTTACAACTATATCGGGCTTAAAGGATTTTATGAGCTTAACCAGTTGTGGAACATTATCCGCATCTACCTGAGTTGTCTTAATCCTGTCATTCCCTATTTTGGCAGCAATAGCATCACATTTTGACTTTGTCCGGCTTGCCAGCATAATTTCAGTAAACACGTTGGGTAAAGAGGAAATTTTATGAACAACCACCGTACTTACACCACCGGCACCGATAACTAAAACTTTTCCCATATTTTTATAGTTACTTAAAATATTTAAAGCGACAAAAAACTAATTAGCTGATCCAAATATAAAACATTAAAATGAAGCATCAATGAGGAAGGGTGACTGATAAAATGACATCTCAGCTATCTTGTTTCAAATAATTTTCTTACATACTCCAGGTTATCAGGTGATCCCATATCTATCCAGTAACCATAATCATGCTTAAGAGTATAGATATTGTGTGGTGCAGCCAGATTAAGATAAAGAGTGACCAATGAATAAACACCTTCATTCATGTAATTAAAAATCTCGGGCTCAACAATATGCATACTTGAAAATGCTATTTCAGAAAGCCCATCTTCCGGCACACCGGCTAGTATTTGCTCTCCTGTGGAAATATTCCGCCATCCTCGAAGCTGACCAGCTTTATCTATTAGAAGAAATCTTTTCCCGGGGCGATGTCGTACTGCCAGTGTCGCAAGACCTTTTTTTTCAAGATGAAAGGCGTAGAGGAGCGAGAGATCAAGGTCCGATATAATATCAACATTATAGAGAAGGAACGGGTGATTATTAAAAAAGTCACGGGCTTTGTACAGACCGCCTCCGTTTTCAAGTAGCTTCTCCCTTTCATCAGAAACAGATATTCTGAATCCTTTTTTATTAAGTCTTTTCACCTCATCTTCGACCATATCTGCAAAATGATGCACATTTATTATTATGTCCTCAAATCCAGATGCAGTGCATTTCTCTACCGCGAGCTGAAGAGTAGTTTTTCCATTTATATCCACGAGAGCCTTTGGAATGCTTTGTGTTATTTTCCCGAGTCTTTTTCCCAACCCGGCGGCAAAGATCATTGCTTTCATATACTTACATTCCATTTAGATGTCCTGTTGTCTTGAAGTTTTGCAATCTTACAGCCTGGCGGTATTTTTCTTTTAAGTATTGCATTTTCATCCTACGTTTTTCCCTTTTTCAAGCTCTTTATAGATCTGAACTTCCGGTATCAGTTTTGCTGTATGAAACAGTTCTGCAAGTGATAAGGGAAGTTCTTTAGAATCAATTAATTGTATAAGAAGTTTTACTGCCGGAACTATACTCCCTGTAAACGTCGGTTTCTTTTCATATAATCCTCTGAATCCGAATGCGCCTAACGCCTGCATGAGTCTTATCATACTGAAACCGGCGTAATAACCCCTGAATTCGTCTTTACTTTCTCCTGATACTGAACAAAAATTATTTATATGATAATCGAGGAGTCTTTTTCGTGATTTTTCCGGTATACGGGCTTTGGCATCATATAAAAGAGAAGCTGCATCGTACTGTGGAGCGCCCTTCCTCCCACCCTGATAATCGATAAACCAAGGTTCTCCCTCAACCAGCATAACATTTGCCGATTGAAAGTCCCTGTAGAGAAAATAGTCCTGTCGGGTCTCAAGAAGAAAATCAGAGAGTAACTCAAAATCATGTTCCAGTCTGCGTTCATTAAACGGAACTGCAACAAGTTTAAGAAACATGTACTTAAAATAATTCATATCCCACATCATCGATTGCCTGTCGAAGCTTTTATGAGGATAACAAAGATCGAGGTTCAATCCGTCAATCCCCTCTAACTGGAAATGTATCAGTTTGTCAAGAATTTTACGGTATATATTTTCGTCTTCGCTATCAAAGCCTGCTTTTGCCTGTTTTTGCTGCAGCCATGTAAACAGGTTGTTATCACCCAGATCCCTGAGAAAGTAGATAAATTTCTGAGGCAAGTATCCGAATATTTCAGGTACGGGCAGTCCTTTTGAAATGAAATGTTTTGTAAAACCAATAAAAGCTTCATTTTCTTCGGCATTTGGATTATATGCCCCTATTACACTTCTAGTACCAGCTATGATTCTAAAATACTTTCTGTCGGAACCAGATTGAGGTAGAGCTGCTATACTAATATCGGAATCGCCGAATATCTCTTTGTATCCATTTGAAACTATGTCTATTTCAGTCATTTATTTACTTGTTGTCTTGCAGTATTACGGTACTACGGTATTGCGGTATTAGGGTATTACGGCATTGGTTTCTTTTAACTTTTGTCTTTTGTCTTTTGTCTTTTGTCTTTAAAGTCTTATCATAATCTTCTTATGGTATAAAATTAACGCAACACTCCAGATAATGAGCATCTGCATAATGGCAAACATTAAACTGCCGTTCAGGTTGCCGGCAACCGGGACACAAATTTTTTCATAAATCCAACTATACAAACTTATCTTTTCGATCCCCGATTGTATTTTTATGAATAATAGCATCTTGATCCATATCCCGGCAATAAAATAGGAAAAAATTGCATTAGTACCAAAAATCACAAAGAATGTTCCAAGGAACTGGAATTTAAGAACATCGGCAATCAGGTATATTAAGGAAAACACTGCCATAGCGATTCCGGCGGTATATAAAACATATGAGCTTGTCCAAAGTGGTTTATTAATAGGGAAAATTATATTCCATAAATATCCCAAACCGGCAGCCGCAACTCCCAGAAGCAGAACCTTAATGACAGTCTTTCCGTTTGCAGATCCTTTACCAAGCTGCTCTCCTATATAATATCCTATAATAACGGTACATACAGCTGGGATCGTGCCTAATAATCCCTCAGGTTCAAATGGAATTCCAAATCCGGTATAAAGATGGTTTTTACCCAGAACAGCCATATCAACTTTTAATGCAAAGTTGCCTCCAAGACTATAAGGATCAGCTCCTCCAAAGAATGCAAGCAGGCCCCAGTACAGCAGAAGAAGTATTGAAACAACTATCCAAAGGTAATCGCGCTTTATTGAGAGGCATAACAATGAGCCAAATCCATAAGCCAGGGCAATCCGCTGAAGCACTCCCATAATTCTCAAAGTCGAATAATCTCTTCCAAAATATGGGAAGATTGTCAGAAACAAACCGACAGCAAAAATAGCCAGAGTTCGTCTTAAAATCCTTAGAATTGAACTTCCGTTTATCTCATTCCCGTATTTCTTCAGAGAATACCACATTGACATGCCTGCAATGAACAGGAAAAACGGATAGACAAGGTCAGTCGGAGTACAGCCATTCCATTTAGAATGCTTTAAAGGAGCATAAACAAACTCCCAGCTTCCCGGATTGTTCACGATAATCATAAAAGCTACTGTCAAACCCCTGAAGATATCAAGTGAAACTAACCTTCCGCTGCTTTTTGCCATGAATAAAATCAGATAATATCCGGTAAAAATAATAATTAAAGCCGATTTAAAGCTTTAAGAAAGATGGGTAGGAAAGAATTCTCCTACCGTACAATTCATATAAATTACATTCTTCACTTTGAGACCCTTTGTGTTCCTTTGTGTTTAAATGGATTTCTTTTTTACCACAAAGTAACACGAAGGTCCCGATAGCTATCGGGATCACGAAGGCTCACAAAGGAGCAATGTTTTCGATCACAATAATTGTTACTTTTGAATTTGAAGTTTTTATTAATTCAAAGCCTTAACAAATCATGCGATTAAAAAGCCTTTTGTCAGCCCTGATTTTGACATTGATTTCCTTTATTCCTGTCAGATCACAAAATATAGATCCACCCTTCTTAAAATATTTAAACCATCCATGGGTCGATTCGGTGATGAAGACTCTCACGCTGGATCAGCAGATAGCTCAGTGTATTTGGATAGCAGGTTATTCCTATGGTGATGTTTCTCAGGAAGTCGAAGTAAGTGATATAATCAAAAAATATGGCGTAGGCGGTATTGTATTCTTCCAGGGAACCGCAGCGAAACAGGCAGAATTGACCAATTATTACCAGAGTATTTCAAAAGTGCCGCTTATTATTTCTCTCGACGCTGAATGGGGAGTCGGAATGAGACTGGCAAATATTGATAAATTTCCTTATCAGATGACTCTGGGAGCAATCAGGAATGATTCTCTAATCTATCTATTTGGCAAAGCAGTTGCATCTCAGTTCAGAAGACTCGGAATGCAGGTAAATTTCGCACCGGTCCTCGACATAAATGTAAATGCACAGAATCCGGTAATAAACTATCGTTCATTTGGTGAAAACAGGCAAAAAGTAACAGAAAAAAGCATCATGTATATGAAGGGGATGCAGGATAACGGCATCTTAGCTACCGGGAAACATTTCCCCGGACATGGTGATACCGATATTGATTCACACCTCGACTTACCTTTAATAACTCATTCACGGGCAAGATTGGACAGTATTGAACTATACCCTTTCAGAAAGCTGATCAGCGAAGGAATAGGAAGTATAATGGTTGCCCATCTAAACCTGCCGTCACTTGACACGACAACAGGGCTTCCGTCAACACTTTCTTACGTCATTATCACCGATTTGTTGAAAAAGGAGCTTGGATTCAAAGGACTGATAGTTACAGATGCAATGATGATGAAAGCCGTAACTAAGTATTTCAAACCGGGAGAAGCCGATGCAAAGGCTCTAGAAGCCGGAAATGACGTTGCAGAGTTTGTAACTGATGTTGATGCAACAATCAGGGAGACCAGGAACTACATTTCACAGAAAAAACTTTCCGCCGATGATATCGCCTTGAAGTGCAGGAAAGTGCTTGCACTTAAATACTGGTCGGGTCTGAGTAAACCAAGGATCATAAACAAAGATAACATTGACATGGAATTGTCGCCCATGTTATCAAAAGCATTAATACGCGAATTGTATGCCGACGCGTTGACAGTTTTGAATAATGATCAGAGTATTATTCCGGTTAAAAACCTGGAAAATCTAAAAATTGCCACAATTGCAATTAACAGGAATAATGTTTCATCATTTCAAACAAGAATGGGTGATTATTATCCTGCTGATCATTTCTTCATAGATCCTGCCGATTCAGCTGCATCGCGTATTCTCTTAAAAAAGCTGTCTGCCTACGATCTGGTTATTGGAGGGGTCTTTGATCTCGATCAAAGACCTAATATGGGATTCGGAATAACACCTGATTTGATCGGGTTCCTTGAAAAACTTATATCAGGCAATAAAACAATTATCACATGGTTCGGTAATCCATATGGCATTGATAAAGTAAAGATTCTTGAAAAAGCAAAAGGCCTTATACTGGCATACCAGGAGAATGAATATACTGAAGACCTCTCTGCTCAGCTTATTTTTGGCGGCATTGGTGCCAAAGGTACACTTCCGGTTACCATAAATAATAAATGGACTTCAGATTTTGGTATTATGACTCCGGGTAACTTAAGGCTTCAATATGGTTTACCGGAAAGTGTTGGCATGTCGTCGGTCTTATTAAACTCCAGAATTGACTCTATTGTCAATTCAGGTCTTTCAGCAAAAGCATACCCCGGATGTGTAGTCATGGTTGCAAGAAAAGGAGTTGTAGTCTTTCAGAAAGCCTATGGTTATCAGACATATGACAACAGGATAGCTGTCAGGGAAAATGATCTATACGATCTTGCATCAATTACCAAAATATCATCTACCCTTGCAGGATTAATGCTACTTAACAGTGAAGGGAAGTTCTCTCCCGACAAAACCCTCGGATTTTATCTTCCGGATTTCAAAAAAACCAATAAAGGGAATATAAGGATGAGAGATTTCCTTACACATCAGGCCGGGTTAACGCCATTCATTCCCTTTTGGAAGGAGACAATAAAAAAGGACGGAGAATTCAAACCCCGTATTTATAGTCACGAATATGAAAAAAAATACCCTCTTGAAGTGGCTCAGCGTCTGTATATCAATAAGAATTACAGGAAAAAGATGTTCAGAGAGATAAAAAAGAGCCCTCTTGGTGAGAAGAAATATGTATATTCTGATCTGACATTCATTATTGCTCCTGAAATAATTGAAAACTTAACAGGACAGAAATGGTACGATTTTGTAACTGACAGTATATACAAAAAAATAGGCGCGGCAGAAATGGGCTTTAATCCTTATAAAAGATTCCCACTGAGCAGGATTGTCCCGACGGAGTATGATTCTCTCTTCAGAAAACAACAGCTGCAAGGGACCGTTCACGATGAAGCTGCAGCAATGCAGGGCGGAATATCAGGTCACGCAGGCTTATTTTCAAATGCTAATGACCTTATGAAACTTATGGAACTATATCGGAGGATGGGGGAATATGGAGGTCAGCAACTTATCGCAAAGAATGTGCTGGAAGATTATACAAAGGTCCAGTTTCCGGGGAACAACAATCGTCGTGGACTCGGGTTTGATAAACCTCTTCTTAACAATTCTGCTTTGTCACAAAAAGATTCCTATCCTACAAGAAGCGCTTCACCTGAAAGTTTCGGACATTCAGGGTACACAGGAACATTTGTGTGGGTTGATCCTGTTTCAGAAATATCATATGTCTTTTTGTGCAACAGGGTTTACCCGACAAGAAGAAATGAGGAACTATATAATATGAATATCAGGTCGGAGATTCTTCAGGCGATTTATGATTCGATAAAAAAATAGATGCAAGGCTCACGACGCAAGACTAACGGAAAAGTATTATTTAAGTTTTGCCTTGTGTCGTGTGTCGTGCGTCATGTGTCATTGATCTATCATAGAAACATTTTTCTCAAAATCGAAAAAAGTCTTGCGCATTACATCTGATAAGAGAAGTTTATAATTTATAAATGATTCGAGTCGTGACAAATAAGCTGTGTTTAATCTTTCTCGTTCCAGCGCCATAGCCTGACTGTCAATATCTCCGTTTGCATATCGCTGCCGTGAAATTTCGAAGCTCTTTTCAGCAACCACAACGTTTTTCTCAAGCAATTGTAACCTTTTAAGGTTGCTCTGCAATCTGTTTACGGTTGTGCGGATGTCGCGTTCAATGGTAACTTTGTCTGCATCCTGCTGAATCTGATTTTCCTTCAGAGTCGCCAGTGCACTGTTTACTTTTGCCCGGTTTTCACCCCAGTCTATAATAGGAATATTCACAGTTAGCCCAACCCCGAAGCTGCCCTTCCTGCTCATCATATTCTGCCATGAATAATCCATCGAAGATCCCAGGGGTATTGCCAGGTCGCTCTTATTGACACCGATAAAGTTGTAGTTCAATAATATATTCCCATTTATTCTTCCAGCAGCTTTTCTTTTCCTTATCTCCATCTGTGACAATTCAATCTGAATTTCATTTTCTTTCAGTTCAAGGCGATTTTCAAGCGCTAAAGCAACAGCCTTCTCAGGGTCAACATATACCTGATTGTAACTCAGGTCGCTTTTAATTACTACACTGTCAGTTAGGTTGATACCTAATTTTTCCTTAAAAAGAGCAACCTGTGAATAGTAGTCTACAGTGGCAATATCATAGTTATTTACAGCTGCGCTTAAATCAACTTCCATCTGGAGAGCCTCTACTTCACGTATCAGACCCGCTTTGAATTTGTTCTGTGCAATATTATAAGCCTCCTGCTGTCTGTTTAAACCCATCTGGGCAATGTTCATCTGCTCATGAAAAGAGAGCAGACTGAAAAAGGCCTGGCTTATATCATATACAAGGTCAAGTTCTTGTCTTTTTAATTGTTTAGAAGACAGATCATAGGCAAGTGTTGCCTGCTTAAATCCCATCTGTAACTGGTTATAGCCAAAGAATGCGGCTATAGGCTGCTGCAATCCTATGCTTGAAGAAATTTGTGCATTCCGGTCATGTGCATAATAGTCTGCAAAACTTTCCGCTCCTGAAGTAATATATAGGAAACCATCCGTAGGTAGTGGCTGGTTGATTGTCAGAGTGCTGCTCAGCTGGTTCTGACGCACCGGGTAAAAACTAATCCCGGCGCTATCCTGAAACTGATTTACTGTTTCAGTGTATTGCGGGATTGTAAGATTCATATTTACATGCGTTTTGAGGCTGCTTGTTGCCGCTTTCAGGTCAAAGGATGCTTGCTTCAAACTTTCGTTTAATTTGAGCATAATCTTACTTCGTTCTTTTGCTAATTCAATACTTGACTCCAGATCAAGATTGTAAATCTGTTGTGAAGAAATTAAAGGAGCAATTGAAATTAAGAGCAATAAAACTGAAATTGATTTTTTTAAGTGATGCATCGTGTTTTGATTACTGGTTACTGGTTGCTGGTTACTTGTTTCTGGCTACTGGGTACTCGGTACTGGGTACTCGGTACTGGTTCTGGCTACAGGTTATGCGTTTTCCTCACTCCTCATACCTCTTTCCTCTTTGTTCCTTGCCCTGAGCACTGTGCTCTGCGCCCTAAGCCATCACTCATGACGGATTGACTCAATTGGTTTCAGGTTTGCTGCATTTTTGGCCGGTAAATATCCGAAGGTTACTCCGACAAGAACCGAAAAGCCAAACGCAATGATTATTGAATACAAAGTAATGCTTGTCTTTACATCTGTGGCAAGAGATATTCCAAGAGACAGAGATATTCCAAATATTACCCCTATGATGCCTCCTGAAATGCTCAGGACAACGGCTTCTGTAATGAACTGGCTCATGATGTCAGACTTACGGCCACCGATTGCCCTGCGGATTCCAATTTCATTCGTCCTTTCCAGTACTGATGCCAGCATTATGTTCATTATACCAATCCCCCCCACAATCAATGATATGGCTGCAATTGAAGCCAGTAAAAGGTTGTAAATCCTTCGTTCCTTTTCTTCCTGCTTTAGTAATTCATACGGTACAATTATACTGAAATCATCATTGCTGAAATGGCGCCGCATCAGTATGCTTCTTATAACTGCAGCTGACTCCACAAGCCGGTCAGATTTATCGAGCTTTACAGTAAGCTGCTTAACTTCACTGGAGAACTGATTATCCCGTGGGATGCGCCTGGTGAAGGTTGACAGTGGAATATAGATATCATTGTTCAGGTCGCGTGCTGCCAGTTCACCAACTGTTTCAGTAAAAAGTGCTTTGTTTTGCATTACACCAATAACTTCAAACCACTGATCACCTAATTTTACACTTTGCGAAATCGGATTATCATATCCGAATAGTGAACGGGCAATCGCAGAGCCGAGAATACAAACTTTAAGTTGTCGCTGATAATGATCTTCAGTTAAAAACTGACCTTTATCAGTCTGATAATTAAGTATTTTAAGGATAGATGGCGTTATCCCAATGACTGTGGCTTTAGATGATTTATCAGCATATTTCGCTTCCAATTTTACTTCAGACTGGGGAGCAACATCTGAAACACCGGGAACAATCTCACGAATTGCGTCCGCGTCCTTTATTGACAGCCCCTGCGAAAATTTCATTCTCACCGCTTCAAGCTCAGGATCAGTCAGATCTTTATCACGAACTATAATATTATTTATGCCAAGATCCTGGTATTTTGCGATGGCTTGTTTTTTAGCCCCTTCTCCGATAGAAACCATCGCAATAACGGAAGCGGTTCCAAAAATAATCCCAAGCATGGTTAGAAATGAACGGAATTTATGGTCAATCAAGCCTAACCGGGCAATATTTAAATTTTCTGCATAATGCATAACTAAAGATTTTTTGAATTTAAAACATCACTAAAAGGCACAAGTTTCTGACCGGGTTTCACCTCACCAGTTATGACAGTATGATTAATATTTGCAGCACCAGCCTGCACTTCAATCTTCCGCACTGACCCGCCTTTCTTAAGAAAAACATAAGCATGACCTTTTTCTTTGAACAGGCAATTATTGGGTACAAACATATTTTTGTCTGATTCATAAAGAATATACTCGCAATTAACAGTCATACCTGGCTTAAGACGAAGATCAGATTCATCAATTCCAACAACTACATTAAAGACTTTTTCTTTGTCACGTGACACACATATTTTACTGATTTCGGTTATACTTCCTTTAAAAGGTACCGAAGGAAGGGCATCGAGCCTTACAATAACCTTCATTCCCTTATGAACTCTTTTTACATCAGACTCATTTATGTAGGTTTTTATTTTCATCCAGGTAACATCGGGAATACTTGCAAGTATCTGGCCCTGATAAGGAGTATCGCCCACTTTCCACATCTGAGGGTTATCGGTCCACTCGTTTACTGCAACCTGAAATATGCCGTCAAGAGGAGACTTTAGTAGAAAAAGCTTCAGAGCTTCTTTTGCATTATTCAGCTCATTTTGACGCTGCACTACCTTGATCCTCTGAATATGCTGGTCAAAATCGTCAAGTTTGGGTTTGAGGTCCAGATTCCGTTTTACTTTATTAAGTTTTATAGTCTCCTGCTGAAACTCAAGCTCCTTAATTCTTTTTTTTACTTCAGTATCAAATTTACTTCTGTCTACTTCAAGTTTTTTCAGATCATATGCAGCCTGTTCACTTTTGAGCTGAGCATTAAGATCCTGTATATTATTTTCACTCTGTACCACTTGTTTTTTTGCATCTGCCAGCTCATTTTCAAGCATATCTTCCCTTTCAATTATGAACTTATAAACAGATGTAGGATCCAGCTTAAGAATAGAGTCGCCTTTATGGACAATTTTACCGTGATCTGTCAATCCGATTATTTTAAACTGGTAGCCATACTGCCAGTCTATATCAGGCATAGGGATAAAAGATGCCTTTACAGCTTCAAGCTCACCTGTCTGCTTTATTGACTGCATAAACGACCCGGACATAACTGTAAAAACCTCTTGTGTACCTTTGCTGCAGGAAATTGACAATGAGATCAAGAACAGAAATAAAATGAAATTTGTCCTACAATTAAAATACCGGGGAATCGGAAATAATCTTCTTCTTATATTCATTTTGTTTTTACTAATCTTTTGAGTGAGCATCAGGAAAATATTTGTATTTTCGATGAAGGGTAATTTAGATGAACAGACCGGTTATTTGCTTTTGCTTTGTGCTTTGATTTCCTCCTTGTTAAGATACGGATCTGTTAATGCAAGCTCTTCATTTTCCTTTAATCCCTCTGAAATTATGGCAAAATCAGAATTAACTGATCCGATTTTGACGGGTTTTCTTTTAAAACCTGAATTTGTTCTTGCATAAACAAAGTCATTCGTCTGATCCTTAAAAATAGCATCAATAGGGATGTATAGTATTCCGGGAATTTCCCTGATTATTATTTTGCAGCTTACCGTCAGTCCTGGTAACAGACTTTTTGATTTTCCATCTATAACAATCTGCACGGGGAAAATTTTAATTTTTGACTTTGAGTCTTTATTTTGTGCAAGGTTGGCAACTGCAGTAACTTTGCCTTTAAAAGTTGAATCTGAGAATGCATCAGGTTTAATCTCGACTTTAAGACCCGTAGCAACTTTAGCTATATCCACCTCATTGATTTTCACCTCGGCCAGCATGGCATCCATATCAGGAAGCTCAATTAACGAAGTTCCGGAATATGGCTGATCACCTACCTGCCATTTCTGATTAGTCATCCAGTTATCTTTTAGTATTGCTATTCCGCTGCTCGGGCTTATCACAAAAAGACTGTTCACAGACCTCGTTGCATCATCTAGTGTTGCTGTTAATTGTTTAATATTTAATGTTTTCTGATAAATTTCCTCCTGCTGGATCTTCTTCTTGTTCTCTATCTGTTCTTTTGCACGTGCAAGCGCAATATTCGCTGTTTCAAGTTTAAGATTGATCTCTTTCTTTGTTACCTCCGACTCATAAACAGCCTGATCGAAATTAATTTTCGAAATCTCCTGCGATATACGGGATATCTCTAGATCCGATTCAAGATCCTCTATTTCTGATTGCTGAGTTGCCTTTAATTTTTCAAATTCGGCAGTTGCTATTTCAAGTTGCTGCTGGGCATTAATTATAGCCTTTTTTATTTCGGATGGATCAAATACCATGACAGTATCACCTTTTTCAACTTCTTTGCCATCAGTAGTCATTTTGGTGATTTTAAGACCACCATACCGGTACGATATATTAGGTGCATTTATGTTGACGGAGTTAACGGCTTTCACATTTCCCACCTCAGTCAGTTCCTCCGTGAATGTGCCTTTTTTAACGAAGGTTGTCTGAACCTCCTGAGCTGCTTTTTTCCCCCTGCATGAAATTAGTCCGATACAGAAAAGGAGAATAATTACTTTGTTCATTAGTATACTTTTTTACAGATGATTTACGGCTATTTCTTCAGTATTACAATTTTATTTAATGTGTCTTTTTTTAATGTATCTCTTACGTGTGATTCTGATTTGTTCTTAAGAGAATTTTTCGACTTCGCTGCATGGGATACCAATGAGTAGGGAGGCTCCATCAGGGCTATTGTTTCATTACCAATAAGTCCTTTTGATACAATGCTCTCTGAACTGTTTGATGTACCTGTTTCTATCGGAACCGGTAGAAATTTATTGCCGTTTGCGACATATACGATTTTAGTGCTGTCTTTAGCAAAAATCGCGGCCGAGGGGACAACGATTGTATCTTTCACCTCATCAATGATTATCCTGCATAAAGCACTCAGACCAGGTTTCATATTTGAATCACAGCTATCCACACTTAGAATAACCTCGTATGATTTGATTGCTGATTTTTCATCTCTGTTTTTCGTTGCAAGTGATTTTCTGATAATTTTCCCTGTCGTTTCAAGGTTCGAAATTGACTCGATCTTGATTTCAACCCTCTGGTCAGTGTTTATCCTTTTATAATCAGCCTCAGGCACTTCAACCGATACCTGCATTTTGGAGATATCCGGGATCTGCAATAAAGGCATAGTGTTAAATACTTTACTCCCCTCTTCTATTTTTCCACCAACTGTTGAACCGCCGTAAATTTGAAACGAAGGCGTTTCTGCATGTATAACAAATCCATCGCATGCGGAAACTATATAAAGAGAATTTATCTGACTCTGGAACATCTGGATCCTGTTTTTCTGCATCATTATCCTTGATCCGATCTGAGCGAGCTCTGAACTGGCTATTTTCTTCTGGGCTGCAAGTTTCTTTTCAAGTTTTAGTTTTTCTATTTTCACTTTCTCCATTTCCAGAGTGATTAGTTTTTGCTTCACCGCTGGCGCAAATTTCAGCTGTAACGAATCTAACATTGTAATATCCATTTGGGCCTCGTTAGTTGCAACCTGTGCTTCCAGCAAAGAGAGTTGCATAGCCTGAATAGCTTCAAGTGAATCCTTCGCACCTTCCATTTTCTTCAGGTCTGTATTAAATTGCTCAAATGTGTTCATCAGATCAGGGGCAGCCAGAATGCAGATCGTATCGCCTTTTCTTACAAAAGCTCCCTCTTTTGCGAGGCGGGCCACTTGCAATCCCGAGTAAACCCGGGGAGTAACCACAATATTATTGTTAACTGCCTGCACTGTCCCTTCTGCTTCGATCGTTTCCAGATAAACAGAGTGCTTCAGATTGTATGTTATTACATTAGATGCTTTCCTGTGACAGGCAGAAAGAAAAAAAGAAGAAAAGAGAATATAATAGATCAGGTACTTCAATGAATTATAACTTAAATCAACAAAAAGTTAGTTTTTAGAATTGGCAAATTACCTTGAACACAGATACTTACAAAGATCGAAGAACAACGAACTGGCTTTCTTTGTTAAAGATAATAAATTATTGAATAAACACGTCTAAAATTCGAAGAATATTTTAGTGATAGCTAAAGACGCCAGGGCGCAGGTGCACAGGGGCGCAAAGGCCCATGGGCAACAAATGGATGATGTATTATGAGTGATAGGCTATCTTAAGAGCAAAAGTAAACATTAAAATGATAATCGATGTTTCAACTATCAGGTAATAAGTCTTTTCCTATGAGCCACCGAGCCATTGTGCCACTGAGCCATTTGACCCGTTAAACCAATCGAGTAGGAAGTGAGTGATTACTTCACTCACTGTCCTCTCACACCACCGTACGTGCCGTTCGGCATACGGCGGTTCGTAAAGAAAAAGATTTAGAGTAAACCTCAGAAAAACTAGAAAG
>Ga0182011_10000523_pt1 | contig 33608 bp, 20 predicted proteins | sample 711E1DmetaG_FD_120481 | JGI IMG/M metagenome (GOLD analysis project Ga0182011, IMG submission 120481) | Permafrost microbial communities from Stordalen Mire, Sweden - 711E1D metaG | ecosystem: Environmental > Terrestrial > Soil > Wetlands > Permafrost | place: Sweden: Stordalen | collected...
AAAAACTATCTTTGAAAATGAAGTTCTTTAATAGTATGTTTCTTTGAAAATCGGTAATTAACGATGCAGAAACACTTGCATTCCTATTTACCGAAAACCTGCATTTGTAATTACCGCTTACATTTGTATTCTATTACTTCTTGTCGTAATTTTAACCAAACAATTCTTTCTATTATTTTATGCATAATTTTTTAACCAAAATCTAATAATATGAAAACATATGGTTCAACCATAATTATTGCTGTACTCCTTTTGCTCTTTTCAAACTGTATACAGGCACAATCAGTCTCAAAAGCTGAAAAACTATTTAATGCGCTTAAATCGAAAGACCTTAATAATGCCTTGATTTTAGTTCAAAATGTCGACTCAGTTAATTATAATGGTAATGGTCAACTAAGTTTATTAATGTTAGCTTCAGAAGATGGTTATTCAGAAGTGTGTAAAATATTAATTAATAAAGGGGCAAAATTGGATTTACAGGATTTTTACGGTGAGACAGCTTTGTTAATAGCTTCGCAAAGAGGGAGAACGGAAGTTGTAAAGGTATTATTGGATAAAGGGGCAAAATTGGATTTACGGGATAATGACAATGAAACTGCTTTAATGATGGCTTCAGAAAAAGGTCATAAAGATGTGTGTAAAATATTATTGGATAAAGGAGCAAAATTGGATTTACAGACAAACAGTGGAGTAACTGCTTTAATGATGGCTTCAATGAATGAGATGACTGAAATTGTTAAGCTATTATTAGAAAAAGGAGCAAATACAGGATTAAAGTCCAAAGGAGGCAAAACAGCATATGATTGGACACAAAATGATACCATCAAAACCTTGTTAACTACATATAAGAAAAAGAAGTAATACTCGTTTACAACATAGTATACAAGCCGAACATATCGACCACATTTCGCCAGTCATACTAAATTGTACATATATGGCTTGATCACAAACTTTTACGTTCAGCCGTTGGTGGTAAGTCAAGTCTGGCTAACTTTGTTAAAATTCAACGGGTTTTCAAATAAGTACATTATTGTCAGTAAATGTTCTATTTCGTTAATAAAACTATTCCTATTATAATTATAAGAGCACCAATTATATTAATAATACTAATCTTCTCATTAAAAATGAAAACTGAAATTAATATGATAAAAGTGATGCTTGCTGTCGAAAAAATTGGATAAGCAATTCCTAAGTTAATTTCTTTTAATGATTTTGTAAATAAGAATGTATTAATTGCACCTAATATTAAACCCACGGAAAATATTAAAACCAAAGCAAATTGCTCTGTTACCCAGATATTGATTTAAAAATAATATATGCTGATACATTAAAGAAAACAGCAAAAGATAATAAGAGATATTTCATTTTAATTTCTCTTAAATTGTTTGTTGATGCAGCAAACTCTTATTTTCTGAAAGTTATACAGTAAAACTTATTTTCCCCCAGTAATTCCGTTTGTAATTCTTTTACTCCGTTGGGAATAGCTGATGATATGTCCTTAAAATCGAATGTCACACCTTGATAATATTTTTTTGATAGCTTACTCTTTTTGTATTGTTTTTCAATGTAATCGGCTGTTTCATCTGCAATAAGAATTTTAGTGTTTTGTTTAGCGACCCTAATCATTTCTTGAATTGCTAATGCTTTGTCATTAAAAAAGTTTATCCCGCCAACATGAAAAACTATATCAAATTCATTGTCTTTAAACGGCAAATCCTCTGCGCAGCAGTTAATAAGTGATAGGTTTAATTGCTTATTGAACTTTTTCTTACATTTTTTTAGCATCCCCAATGAAATATCAGCACCAACTATGTCAAGTTTTTTTTTGTTTATCATTTTCGGTATAAACTCTAAATTTTTACCTGTTCCAATAGAAACATATAATACAGAACAATAATCTCGCCACTCTAATTTTGAGATATTTTCACTTCTCATATTGTTAATACCATTCCCGTATTTTAATTTCCCAACAATGGTTTCAGCAAGGTCATATCCTTTCGACATCCAGTCGTACATTTTCATATATTTCTGGTTGTCTCCACTTACATATTTGTCGTTTAAAAAAATAGGAATCCCATCAACTTCCTTGTAGTTAAAATCTTCCTTTTGATATTCCACTTTAAGTCTTTTTTTTAATCTGTTGTCCATGATTGTCAATTTAATGTTTTAATATAACCATTATCATTATAACGTGCAAAAGCCGCTCCTCATGACCGGATTTCGACAATATTTTTCAGCATAATATATCTGTTTAAGACACAGTTAAATATACCCTTCTTTTGATGGTCTTATTATACCGACTAACTATGGTCAAGGTCACTCGCTTTTCCACAGAGGTTCATTCGCATATAATCAGCAATTAGCTTTTCGTTGCAGTCAATGCTTTTTGAAAGAGAATTAATAATATTATTCTGTTCAGCTACTGTTTTATTTTGACTTAATTTTTTCTTTGCCTGAAGGTCTGTAATAACAACTTCGAATGCAACAATTCCTTTTGACATTTTCAATTTGTAATCTTGTGGTAAATTATTCCATCGCTGTTTATATGAAACTTCATAATTATCTATGGTCGATTCAAGTACCTTAAAAACTTTATCAGTTTCAGTAATTAATTTACTTTCCCCATATGCATGAACTGAAATGTAGTTCCATGTTGGGACGTTTAGTTTTTTGTCATAGTTTTTTGGTGAAATGTACGCATTAGGTTCACTGAAAATTATTAAAACTTTATTAGTTTCAATGTCCTTCCATTGTTCGTTTGATTTTGCGAAATGTGAAGTCAAAACGATATTATCATTTTTAAATGATGCAAGAAATGGTAAATGTGTGGCAATAGGGAAATTACTTTTTGTTGTAATGATTGTTGCAAAACTGAATTGTTTCATAAAGGCAACAATTTCGTCTCTGTCTTTAAACAAATCTATTTTAGGTATGTACATTTTTAGGCTCTTACCAGTTTTTAAAACTAATCATTTTAAGTACAGCAGAACTTAAAAAAGAAAATGTTGACTTTTTTACTTTATTGCTGTGAATTATGGATTAATCAGGTCTTTCAATTATTGCAATATGACCATGGAGAATTTTTATTAAAGGTTGTTCTTTATAAGGGATAAATTGCCAATGGGTTATTTCCCCTGACTTTCTAATGGGTAGGTGTATAAAATTGCCAGAGATTATTTTTTCATTTTTTAAGGTGATTGTACATATGCCAAAATTAAAATATTTATCAAGTATATCATTTACAGTTGGATTAAAGGTTCTCATGTTTCGAGATTTTTATTTAACAGAAATAAAGTTAGATGTTTAAATGAACTTAACAACTCAACAAAGCAATTCCCCGAATCATAAAATCTACTTGTAGATTACAAAACGAGGAACTGCAAAAACCCTAAACCCTACTATTTGATGAAACCTCTGGCTAATTTACAAAATATTTGATTACCAGATTAATAATTTTGGGGAATATAAAAAAGAAAATAAGATATGTTTCATTCATTTCCACCCTGTTTCTTGAGTTTTTGTGGATATGACACTTTTAAGACCCATGCACTCTTTAAAATTGGTTATATACTGATGATATTAGTGGATGAATTGGTGTTCAGATTGCTCTTACGATTTAGTTAACGCATCTTCCATCCATCCAAGATGATTTAAGGTCTACGGATTTTTATTTGGCTTTTGTCATTGTCTTTCATAACTTTATCATACTTAATTACTATCATGGCAAGTCTCTTTGCAGGATACGAATACGACATTTTCATAAGCTACCGCCAGAAAGACAATGAATACGATGGCTGGGTGACAGAGTTTGTCGATAATTTAAAGAGGGAGTTACATGCCACCTTTAAAGAAGACCTATCCATTTACTTCGATATAAATCCACAAGATGGTCTGCTTGAAACGCATATTGTGGACGAATCGTTGGCTAAGAAACTAAAATGCCTAATCTTCATCCCCATAATCTCACAAACCTATTATGACTTAAAAAGTTTTGCATGGCAACATGAATTTGTTGAGTTTAATAAACTGGCAAAAGAAGATCAATTCGGCAGAGATATCAGACTTTCAAGTGGAAATGTAGCCAGCAGAATATTGCCAATTAAGATTAATGAACTTGACCCTGAAGATAAAACTCTTCTTGAAAATGAAATAGGCGGAGTGCTCAGGTGCATAGAATTTATTTATAAGTCATCAGGTGTTAACAGACCTTTAAGAGCCAATGAAGATCACCCGCAGGATAATCTTAATAAAACATACTATCGTGACCAGATTAATAAGGTAGCAAATGCTGTTAAAGAGATTATTTCAGCATTAAAGAAACATGATCAACAGGATGGAGAAGTTACAAAAGAGATTGTTACTGCAACACCTAAACCCAAAAAGAATCTGAGAACTAAAATCGTTATAGCTTCTGGTATAATATTGGCACTTATTGTGATTGGTTATTTCTTAATCCCAACACTTTCTAAGCCAAAAGAACAGCTTGAAAAGTCAATTGCAATTTTGCCATTTAAATCTCTAAGTGATGACCCTGCTCAACAATACCTCGCTGATGGAACAATGGATGCAATACTGCTTCATCTGCAAAAGTTTAGCGATTTACGGGTATTGTCCAGAACATCGGTGGAACAATACCGTAGGACTAATAAAACCACTTATGCCATTGGTAAGGAACTTGGTGTATCATATTTGCTTGAAGGTAGTTTTCAAAAATCTGGAGATAATGTAAGGTTAATTGTCCAGTTAATTAAAGCAAGTAGTAAAGAAAGTCATGCATGGGCAAATGAATATGACAGAAACTGGAAAGACATATTTTCTGTTCAGAGTGAAGTTGCACAAACAATTTCAAAAGAATTGCATACAATAATCACCCCTTCTGAAAAGGAACTAATTAAAAAAGTCCCCACTGCTAATATGGCAGCTTATGATTTGTACCTCAATGCAAACAGTTATCAAAAAGATTATCAGAAAACCAGAAATGTAAGTTCTTATCAAACAGCAGTTGCTTTTTATAAGGCTGCCCTTGAAATAGATTCTACTTTCGCTAAGGCATATACTGGATTGGCAAATGCATATTATAACAGATATCAATGGGAAAATTATTTAAAAGAAAACTATCTGGATACTTGTCTTATTCTTGCTAATAAGGCTCTTTCTTTTGACAATCAACTCGATGAAGCATATTATTTAAAAGGCGAGTATGATAGAGTAAATGGACACATTGAAGAAGCCTTGGATAATTATGATAAAGCATTGAAAATAAATCCAAATTATTCTGATGCATATTTGAAAAAGGGAGACATTCTTACATTTATAAAACATGATTATGTAAAAGGAATTGAAAACGATAATAAAGCATTAAACCTTATACGTGGAGATGAACGTCCATATTTATTACGAGTTGCAAATAATAGATATTTGGACGTTGGATTCATTGAAAAAGCAAAGTATTATGATCAGAAAGCATTTGCTCTGGATAGTAATAAAGCACAGAATTTCTATAATTTAGCTTGGATAGACTTTAACAATGAAAATTTTGAAGAGGCTTTGAAATTGGAGAAGAAAGGCGAAGAACTTGATTCAATATATATAAATTTTGACCTCACTGTTTATAATGTATGTCCAGATCATAACGAAGAAGCGTATGTAATTGCTAAAAAAGAAATTGAGAATTATAAAAAATCAGGAGAGTTAAGCCTTCTCCAGTCATATAGAATTGGATATGCTTTCTGGCAAGTAAGCAAAAAGAAAGAGGCAGAATACTATTTTAACCAGCAAATCAAATATGATGAAGAAAGTATGAAACTTGGCAGGGATATCGAACAATGGAAAGCTGCTTATTATGATATAGCAGCTACATATGCTTTTTTAGGCGATAAGGTCAAGGCGTATAAATATCTTGATGAATTTAATACAATGAATTTTTATCCATTATGGTGGATAATTCTTGCTAAGCACGATCGTCTTTTTGCAAGTATCCGTAACGAAGAAAGATTTCAAAAAATTCTTCAAAACATGGAAGCCAAATACCAAGCAGAGCATGAAAGGGTAAGAAAATGGCTCGAAGAAAATAATATGTTGTAAAGTATCTTAAATTAAAATTGAAAAGAAAAAATGCCAAGTCTCTTAGCAGGTTATGAATATGATATCTTCATAAGCTATCGCCAGAAAGACAACAAGTATGATGGTTGGGTAACAGAATTTGTTGACCATCTTAAACGGGAACTTGAGGCAACCTTTAAAGAAGAGATAAGTGTTTATTTTGACATCAATCCTCATGATGGATTATTGGAGACACATGATGTTAATGAATCGCTGAAAGATAAACTGAAATGCCTGATTTTCATTCCAATTATTTCTCGTACATATTGTGACCCTAAATCATTCGCTTGGGAGAATGAGTTCAAAGAATTTGTTGAACAGACTTCTCAAGATCAGTTTGGATTAAAGGTTAAACTTCCCAACGGCAATGTAGCAAGCAGGGTATTGCCTGTTCGAATTTATGACTTGGACACTAATGATATAAAATTATGTGAATCCGTTCTGGGAAGCGTGCTTCGTAGTGTTGACTTTATCTATAAATCTGCAGGAGTCAACAGACCCTTAAGAGCCAATGAAGATCACCCACAGGACAATCTTAACAAGACATATTATCGTGATCAAATCAATAAAGTTGCTAATTCAATAAAAGAGATTATAAGTGCCATAGAACAACCTATTCTACAAAAAGAAGAAGTACCAAAGGAAGTTTTTAAACCAATATCAGTACCTCTGAAAAATAATAAAACAAAAATCATCATTGCTACTATTGCAGTTCTTGCACTGATTGTATTCGGATATTTCTTAATCCCAAGACTTTCAAAGCCAAAAGAACAGCTTGAAAAATCAATTGCTGTTTTGCCTTTTAGAAATGACAGTCCAAATGATTCGACAACTTACTTCCTGAATGGTGTCATGGAAGAAATACTCAATAATCTTCAAAAGATCAGTGATTTCAGCAGAGTTCTTTCACGTAATTCAGTTGAACAATTCAGAAACAATACTACCAAATCTATGCCTGAAATAGCAAAAAAACTGAATGTTAATTATATAGTTGAAGGAAGTGGTCAAAAATATGGCAATAAGTTTGTTCTCAGGGTACAATTAATTGCTGCTGGAAATGAAAAACATCTATGGGGTAAATCATATGATCGTGAAATACTTCAGACCAGTGATATAATCAATATACAAAGCCAGATCGCACAGTCAATAGCAGCAGAATTGAAAACAATTATTACCCCTGAAGAAAAACAACTCATTAATAAAATACCTACTACAAACCTGACAGCATATGATTTTTACCAGCAGGGAAGAGATGAATATACAAAATATTGGATTAATAACAACAAGGCATCACTTCAAAAAGCTGAAGAACTATATCATAAATCATTGAAATGTGATTCTACATTCGCTCAAGCATATTCAGGTCTGGCAAGGGTATATTGGAGCAAGCACAGTTGGAATGACTTCTTAACAGAGAATTTTATGGATTCTGTTCTGATCCTTACAAAGATTGCACTTTCCCTTGATGATCATTTGTCTGAACCATATACTTTAAGAGGAAGTTATTATGATAATATAGGCAAACCAGAACAAGCTATTGAAGAATATGACAAAGCCATAAAACTCAATCCAAACGATTGGATGGCTTATCTTGGTAAAGGAGATTTGTATTATTCTTATACCAACCTTGTTAATAGTATTGATAATTATCAAAAAGCTGCATCCATTAATCGGGGACGAGAATTACCCTCTTTATTAAGAGTAATTGGGGGTACGTATTTTGACGCTGGATTTCCTGAGAAAGCTAAGCAATATTATCAGGACGGATTGAAATTGGATGGCGATTCATCGGCATATTATGAGCGTTTATCTGATTTTGAATTTTGGCTTGCAAATTTCAATAAATCTATTGAATATGCAAAAAAAGGTTTAGCGATAGATTCAAACAATTATTGGATAGAGCGATATTTAGGACCAAGTTACGAAGTGCTTGGTCAGCATGAAGAATCATTAAAATATTATAAAAAGTGGTTTGCACGATTAAACACTAACCAAGAATTATATATTGGTTATATGACGGGTTTATCTTATGCTTACTGGCAAAATGGCTATAAAGAAGAGGCTAAATACTATTTCAATGAACAAATAAAATATTATAACAAGATGATTGAGTTGAAGCGATCATTATATGGACTATATACATATTATGAAGGTCTTGCAGGTATATATGCTTTCATGGGAGAGAGAGATAAAGCATATAAAAATTTAAGAATTTTTAATCAAATCCAAGAGATACCTTTATGGATGTCAGTAAATATCAAAACAGACCCTTTATTCAACAGCATCAGGAATGAACCAGAATTTCAGCAAATTGCCAAGGACATCGAAGCAAAATATCAAGCAGAGCATGAAAGAGTAAGGAAATGGCTTGAAACGCAAGGGATGCTGTAATCATTAAGAAACCAAGTTCATAAGTAACCAAATAAACGGACGTTTGTTTGGATTCAGAATATTTAAACAAAGTATTTACTCGGTATTCCTTATTGATATGTCTTCTAAGCTGTGGGTCACAATTTCTAAATAATTTTGCAGTTAAAATTTACTTAAGAAAAATTCCGGAAATGTATAGCTATTAAAATTCCTTTTACAGATTGTAGTGTGAACTAGCTTTATCAACTTAATATTATATTTTCTATTGTCTTATTTTATCCATGTTTTTAATCAAAGTTACACCTTGCTTAAACCAAAGTCAATTGTTTTATTTCAAATAAAAAATCCATCTACCAAAGAATAGACTCAGAGGAATAAAATATGTAAACGTTTAAGAGAGCAAACCTAACACCTTTTTTCTTGTAAATGATAAGCCCCCGGAGCTGATTTCCGAGGGCTGGGAATAAATTATCACGATCAATGATTAATTATTCTTAAGACAGCGAACTGATATACCTTCATTGATATATATACCGCTACTATTGCTACCAGAAATCGAGTTAAGCTCCGGGTGCAACTCCCTAATGTCCAGGAACCAACCTTCTGAAGAGGTGCTGCTCCACCATTGACCAAGAGTACCAATCCACAAATTGTTCCCAAAATCGTTCTGAATGTCTCGTTGGGCCCCCGGAAGGGCAGTGAATCCACTTTCATTGGTTGCATCAGTGTTTGTACTTATCCAATGTACCGTACTTATTTCTTTTAGTTTGCCACCTGCAACATCGCTACCTCCTAAAAATGTTTCCAAAGTTGTCCACTCATCATTTGTAGGAACATGCCAGTCAGAAGGGCATAGCTTACCTGTTTCAACAGTAAATCCATTATATAAGGCACCATAAGCAACCTTGTATGTTTTAGCATCATTATTATACCAGCAGTAACCAGGAGTAGTGAGAGTGTCCCATGTTGAGAAGTCTGTAACGTTATGTATTGCAGAGCCATCGTTGAGTTTTGTTGTTTTAAGATTTTCAGCCATCCATATCTGAGTTCCTATTTGAATAGTCTTATAATTATTGCCATCAATGTCTGAAACTGTTCCATAACTTAAATTAGGATTAAAAATAATTGCACCTATTCCAGCAACAGTTGTAAAATATTGCTGATTCCCATAAGCAGTTCCTGCACTATTAGTAGCATAGGCTCTTACATAATAAGTTGTATTTGCAGTTAATCCCGTAATGTTACTTATAAAACTGCCTGTCCCTGATCCATCACTTGTTTTACTATCAGTTGTAGTGGGATTCTGATTTGTGCTCCAACAAACACCACTTGCGAAGATAGTTCCTCCACCATCAGCGCTTATGCTTCCACCTGAAACAGCTGAAGTTGTTGTAATTGAACTCACAATCATTGTTGTAAGGGTTGCAAGTAATACCGGATTAGATGAAAATGCAACCTCATTGCCGTAACTCGTCCCTTCACTATTAGTGGCGTAAGCACGAACATAGTAAGTAGTATTAGCCGTAAGTCCGGTTATACTACTGGTAAAAGTACCTGTTCCTGCCCCATCACTTGTTTCACTAGAACCGGTTGCCGGATTGTGAGAGATTCCCCAGCATACGCCACGTGCTGTAACCTCAGCACCTCCATCACTTGTCACATTTCCTCCCGTTGTTGCAGTTGTCTGTGTAATGCCGGTCACATTAGCGGTTGTTACAACCGGTAGAGTTGGTTTCTTCTTACAGGAAGTAAGACACAGTGTTGAACTAATCAGAAAGAAAACAATTACTGGGATTTTGAATAAGTGATTCATGGTAGTATTTTTTAGATTAAAAAATAATTCTCAGAATCGGTACTATCAAAGTTATATCAGCAAAAAGACAAAGTCAATTTTATTTATTCTACGTTAAAAATCCATCCACCCAAGAGCAACTCAGATGGATGGAATATATAAACTTTTAATAGAGCTACCCAAACACAACTAACCAGCAGTTGTAAGTTTAAAATCTATAATGGACAATAAAACCAATTATTAAGATAAATTCACCTTTTCAACCTTTTCTACTGTCCCTTTGGATTAAGCTTTTTAACAAATACATCAAAACGAGGATCCCCATAAAGGGGCTTGAACTCCGGATTAACTGCGACCCATGGTATATCGACACTATAGGGAGTATGATTCAGCCATTTGAATGCTTCATCTTTTTCTCCCAGCGCGGCATAAATCTCTATCAGACCAAATGCCTGCCATGGGGTAACATCTCCTTTCAATATTTCATCTATTATCTGCTGCGCCTCTTTTTTATGCCCGGCCATTGCATATGTGTATCCCAAAGCCCATTTCCATGAGGGATCCAGTTCAGCAACTTTTTTATGCGCAGTAATAGCTTCATCAAATTTGTTCTGAAACAGGTAACATTCACCCATAACATAATAACTTACTACGAAGTCCTTTTGAATCTCAAATGCTTTTTTACATTCACGTATCGCATCATCATATTTCCCTTCATAAAAATATAATCCTCCCAGCCATGCAGTTTGCGCCGGATCGAAGGGATCACATTTCTGTGCCAGCTTGTGTTCTGCAATCGCTGCTTCCATATTGCCTTTCCAATAAAGACCCCATGCATAATGATAATGAGTGATAGCTGAGTTCGGATTCAATGCAAGAGCTTTCTTAAAGTATTTCTCTGCCAGGTCAAATTTCCAGTCATAATATTGGGTTACAAATGCAAGGGCTGTATAAACTTCAGCTATTGTCGTATCCAGCCTGACCGCCTGTAATGCTGCAGCTTCAGCTTTTTCCAGAGCATCACCGGGATCCAGGGGCCCGTGAGCAATGTTAGCATATCCAAGAGCCACAGCAGCATAAGCAAATGCATCTCCAGGATCCGTTCTCAGGACTTCATTCAGATATTCAATTCCCTTTTTTAATCCTTCATCCGTAAGCGTATTTATATTATACATACCTCTGAGGTATGTTGCATAGGTTTCAGGATTAATTTTACGTGGTGCCGGCAGTTTAACAATATTTTCAGGTGTAATATCAAAACCAATCTTTTTAATTATCTGACCTGCGACATTGTTATATAGTTTTTCTGAATTAATAATATCACTTTTATAATTACTGGCCCATATCAGTTTTTCATCCGGAAAAGCCTGAACCAGCCTTAACTTCAGATTAATTGAGTCTCCTACATTAATAACAGAGCCTTCAATAATATAATCGACATTGATCTCATTTGCTATTTCCGTAATCGACCTGGTGGTATTAGCAAACACTGAAGCTGTTTGACCTGAGAGCACACGAAGAGGTTTGACCTGGCTTATCATGCATAATTCATTAGTCAGTGCTTCATTTTGTCCCTGAACAAGATAATCCTGATCTTGCTTCCCGGTGAGATTCTTGAATGGTAACACTACAATTGATTTTTCTATGTCAGTAAGATTTGTTTTAGTATCTGGACTATTAAGAACCTCTTTATTATCTGCCTTACCTGAACCCGGAACAAGATAAAAATCCCCCGTAAGTGAGGTTGAGACCCAAGGCAATTGGTGATTTTCAGATTTCTTATATACATAAGCAGTTACCTTCTGGAACATCTGGATGGCCGTTATCCCGGGTTCATTTATGTATGTCAGTATTCCTGATGTGTACAATCCGTTATTTCCTGCGATTCCGTCTGAAGCAGTGCTCCCGGGTGAAGTGGCAAATGCGATTACAGAACCCACCGGCGCTGTCATTGTTGCAAGGCCCTTTCCCTTAGCTGCTCTTGTCCAGCTTCGTTCAAAGGGATTATCCCGGCAGGCATCGAGGATCACAATATTAACTTTGTTTTTTGCATCCTCCATCTTTCCTAAGATCCTGTCGGCTCTGACACAGTTATATTCCACATCAGATTCAGATTTTAAGGTTGCATCAACCGGCATCAGGTAATTAAAACCTTTTGACTGCAAACCATGGCCGGCATAGAAAAATAACCCGATATCAGAATTTTTTAACTTGTTTCCGAAGTTATCTATCGCCCGGAACATCCCTTTCTGATCCAGGTTTTCATATCGCTCGACTTCAAACCCGATCCCTTTAAGTGCAGCTTCTATGGATTTTGCGTCATTTATAGGATTTGCAAGACTGTTTTTCCCGTAATCACCATTGCCAATTACAAGGGCCAGACGTCTTTCCTGCGAATAAACCGAAATGCAGAAAAGGAATATTACCGTAATAAAGACTATTTTTTTCATAACCGGCTGATTTTGTTTGTACAAAGTTATACCTCGTTTAAGCTAAAGTCAATTTTGTTTTAAGCAAATGGCCCCAGAGCTGATTTCCGGGGGTTTACTTCTTGATTTGTTGGAAAGAATTTCCAACATGCAGAATATTTCAATTCAACTTAAAACAGGTCAAATCCAAGTATGAGTTTAGTGGTTTTTAGTACAATACTTGTTTTTACGCAGGAATAAGTGTCACTACATTAGTGTTCACACCAGATACATATGTAGCCACTACCTGGCTTTCTGTAATTACTGCAGTTCCATTATCACCGTCAAATACAATGGTTTTTCCATCATCTGATAAAGTCCACGTACCGGTATAATTTGTATCGCTCAGATCGCACTTGTTAGTACCAACATTGTATGTAAAGGTACCATTTGCCAAAAAAGTTAAGACGTCATCTTTTTCACAGTTCGCCAGTGTTTCTACCCCATTGACTTTCATAGAAGTTATTTTCCATGACTTTGACGTCAGAATTTCTTTCGGAGTTAAAGCTGATGTTCCTTCTTCTTTCTTTTTACAACTGCTAAGAATCAATACTAATCCAATTAATACTAATTGATAAATCAAAAACCTTTTTGTTGTTTTCATTTTAGTTTATTTTAAGGAATATTTTCTTAGACACTTTTCTAACCATTTGCTTAATCAAAATTAACAGGTAAGCCGCCATCAATTTTATTTAACAAAGCCCCCTCGCTTATTCCGAGGACTGGCAATTACTTTACTTTTATTGAAATCGCGAAAATGATTTATGCTTAATAGTTAAATAGATATATTGTTAAAAAGCCCGAATAGCACGCACAGAGGCTTTGATGTCCTTCAAGTAGATGTTGCTTTGGCTGCCAGTGCTGAAGAACTGGAGCCACGCGATCATAAGATCCTTATTGTACTCGGTAGAACTCCAATAGTAGTCAGCAAAACCGCCAACCACATTTTTTTGTAAGTACAATAAATTTAACTCAAATTTTGAAGGTAAATACCAGTCGCCATAAGTTACACCACCTTCTGTTACTTGATATTCGTTACATATTCTTGCAGCATATGTTGCTCCATCTCCTAATCCCTGAATAGCAATAATGATGGCCGTGTTTGCTTTACCAGCACCAACTCCATCAGCTTGAGCCATTGTATTTTTACCACTACCTTCAAACCATCTCATTCCTGAGCTTTGGTCAGCAGTGGCTGCTATTAAGCCATGCTGACCATTATCATATACATAAAACACAATGCCGCCACCATAGCTTTCGCCAATGTAATGGCTACTGCTTCCGCCACCAGTCGAATTAATTATATAAGGACTTGCTGTGGTTCCTGATCCCGTAACAGTTACATTGGTTCCTGCTGTAACTTTGGTTTCGGAACCGTCAATAGTTGGTTTATTAGTTAAATCGTTGTAGCTACCACTTGTTGCAACATTGGCTAAAGTTGGTTTATTAGTAATTTCACTCCAATCTGGTACATATCCAATAGGTCTATATAAACCCGCATGGTTACCCCAGCTAAAAGCTGTGTTCCAGTTGGAAATATTGGTTGCAGAAATACCATTAGCCGGATGAGAAGTATTCATAGCGTCTGTAATACCATATCCAGTTAATGTGGTTGGTGTATTGATTAAGTTGATCCAGCTGCCACTGAAGGCAATGGTCGAGAAAGTAGGTTTGCCTGTTAAAGAACCCCAGGTACCATCAAAAAGAGTAGGTTTATTGGAAAGATCATTATAATTGCCACTGAACAAAGATGGTTTATTTGTTAAATCATTGTAAGACCCGGAAAATAAAGTTGGCTTGCCATAAAGATCATTATACTCTCCAGAGGTAGCTACCAAAGCTAAGATGGGAGCTCCAGTCAAGTCACTATATTTACCGCTGAAAGAATTTGTGGTTTTTCCGGCAAATAAAGCATAAGGTACCGAAAGTAATTGGGTTACTGATAGCAATTGATAATTTGTCCCTCCATTAATATCTACTTCAATTTTAAGGAAATACTTATTAGCAGACCAATCAATTGAGGGAAAATTCCCAGACAACACCGTTCCCTGACCTATTTGTACGTCAACCTGAGAATATAAATCTGTGGTTGGCTTAAAATATTCCGAATAAACAGGAAACCCATTCATATCACCTTGTAAGATTGTAATGCGCAAGTTTATCTTTTTGAGAAGTACTGGCAGTCCATATTTATCCTTAATGGTGGCTTTGAAGCTGAATGCCTGTGGTGGTGCTACCTGAGAATAGAGAACTGTAAATGAAAAAACAATGCCAATTATAAGAGTAAAAATCTTTTTCATATTCTGTTAGTTTTATTTTTTAATAATCTTTTCAACCTTGAATAATTGATCCTTGAAAGAAGGTTGAAATACCTTTAAATAATAAATCCCGGAAGGGATATCACTTACATTAACCTGTAGGACAGGTTGATAAACAGTAAGTTTGCTAAGAATTTTTACTCCTGAATTGTTGTATAATTCCAGGATGAGTCGACCTGTGTCAACCGGAGTGATTTCAATGTTAATGAAATCAGTTGCTGGTATAGGATAGACTTTAAGTGAAATCCCAGATTCCATCAACTTTTCCATCTGAATCTTATTTAAGATACTTTGGTCAATAGTGGGAATATCTGATAAACTCCCGCCAAGAATCCAATTGACAGAAACATCCGGTTTCACAGTAGATCCTCCTGAAGAGACTACCTGTTGTGCAGAACAGAAACCGCAGCAGCAAAGAAGAATTAAAAAACAATCAATTTTCTTTTTCATAGTTTTACTGAGTGTTAGAATTTCAGGAAAGAAAATATTTTGAGAAGAAGAATAGTTTTTTTGTATTGTCTGTTAAAGAGGCTTATTATAATTTAATTTCTCTAAGAAGTTGGTATTTAGTTATTTTCCCAATTTCGTGGATACTCATTTTTAACTTAATACTATTAATAACATAAGATCGAATTCCAATGATCCTATATATTTGATTTTAATTATTATGGTGATTTCTGAATTTCCCCATAACGGAATTCATATGATCCTCCGGATACTGTTGTTGCTTTCCTGAATGTCCATTCCCATGGTTGAAATTTGCATCCTTGATGACATTGTTAACACCCAGATTGATCACTGTCGCGTTTGAATTCCCGATAACCGACCAATTTTGTGTGGTGTAATCCAGGTATATAGCAGCGTCGGCAAATGTTGCTTTTGTGAAGTTATTTCCGAGAATATGCCCGTTTTTCGATATTATGTCAGGCCACATACAGATTGCATACATTCCATCGTCTCCGGCGCCAGTGAATATGTTATTACGGAATATGGCATTTTGCAGTTCAAGTATAAATATCCCTCCATTTGCTTCATTACTCATGTTTATCGTGTTATTCTCCATTGTTAAAACCATCGAGATATTGTCTTCAGGATGAAGTGCAAATTCGTGATCGTGTAACCAAATGGCTTGATCGCCTCCTGCATCATCAAATTGATTTTCTTCAATATTACATATTACAGATTTGGTCAGGGGTTCTTCTACAAAATCCGTCCAGGGATAGTTGTCTACTTCCAGACCATAATTCCCTGTAGTTATATTAAATCTGTTTCCGACAACTGAAATTGTTACATCATTAATAAAATCAGTAAAACAGACAGCATCATAGATATTTATGAAAACATTACCATTGTTCCTCGTTCCGCAAACCGCTTTCCCTTCTTTAACTCCCCCGTAAAGGATCCCATATCCAAGTGTTTCAAAACTGCTGTTTGTAACATTTAAATCAATATGTGAGCGATTCAGTGCACCTGGCAATGAATAGTCAATGACCCCATCATAATCGCATAGAATTCCTTCGTCACAGGTGTACCAATACGAGTCTGCAATATACTGTCCAATGAACTCAACATCGTTTACTGTTCCTTTTACAAATTGCTTTTTGGGTTGATACACAAAACTGTAATCCGAAAAAATCACCAGGCTTCTTAACCATTGACCAGTAAGGTTTTCGAGGGTCATCTCAGCGATGTACACATCTCCTCCAACGAATTTTATCAGATCGGGGTTTATTTTCTGATCATACTGGGAATTCAGATCAAGCCCCGGCAAAGCAGATATAATAGTTTCCCCTTTCCCGGCACCGATAAATGATCCTTTGAATTCGCGGACTTGAATAAAGCCGATATTATAATTGCCTTTTACAAGCTGGACCACTGAACCTGGTCCATTAGCTACAGCTTTATCAAATGCATCTTGAAGATTTTTAGTGTCATCACCATTACCTGGTTTGACAACAATAACCTTCCCGCTACCAATGTAACAACCTTTTAGATTATCATCTGACAATCCTGATATACCAGGGATTAACTGGTCAGATTTGGAACAGGATAAAAGCAGGCAGGTGACTGCAATCAGGGATAAAAAGCCTTTTAATGTTTTCATATTCTAATAATTAGGTTAAATAATAATAAAACAGGAATTGTTCTATTTAAAGTTCGGACGGAAAAGGAGGAAGTACATAGCAATTTTTAAAACAAAAACTTTCAATTTTCAATCTTTTATTTAGTTTTTTTTGCGGGCTTCAATTTTTTAAGCCTAGTCTTTGATCTTCTTAAAGTGCATTATCCAGACTTAATGACCAGACAGAAAAGTGAAACTATCTCCGATAATTGTGATGATCATAAGAAAACAGGTAGGGTTAAATATATGAATATTGATCCGGGCGAATGTAAGATTATATAAAGATATGTTTGCTCAAATTATTAAAATTTAGGATATTTGTTTATAGATACTCATTTAATTCAAAAGATTATTACTAGGAATATCTTACATGATTGAACAACCAAATCAGGATCAGATATTTATAAGAAAGTTAAGTGAAATAATCCTAAAGAACATAGCTGATGAAAGCTTTGGGGTGAAAGAGCTGGTATCTGTATCAGGGATGAGCAATTCAGGATTAAACCGTCGGCTGCATAAAATTATAAATAAAAATATTAACCATTTTATCCGCGAAACACGTCTCAACAAAGCTTTGGAGATGCTTCAAAATGAAGATGTATCAGCTTCAGAAGTTGCATACAAAGTAGGATTCAGCAGCCCTGCCTATTTCAATACCTGTTTCCATGAATATTATGGCTATCCGCCAGGGGATGTAAAGAGAAGGTTCAAGGAAGGAGTAGGTATAGTAAGTCCTGGAATGGATATCAAAAAGCAGGATTTTTTTGCAGAAGCTAAAGAAAAATCGCGATTGAAAAGATCACACCGGCGAACAATTAATTTTGTCTCTACCGGAATCCTGGGTATACTCATCATCGTGTACTTGGTATATTCAGCTTTTTTCAGCCATTCAAAATCCATGGAAGAAGACTCGTTGAATAACAAGGAAAAATCCATCGCTATACTTCCGTTTAAAAACCTTAGTGATAATAAGGAAAACCAGTACTTTGCCGACGGAATGATGGAAGGTATACTAAATAACCTATTCAGGATCAGGGAACTCAGGGTGATTTCAAGAACCTCTGTGGAACAATTCCGTGAAAGCACCCTGTCCTCGCCTCAGATTGGTGAAAAACTTGGAATAAACTATCTTCTGGAAGGTAGTGTGGAACGGGATACAAACGAGGTAAGAGTATTTGTCCAGTTGATTGATGCCCGAAAGGATCAGCATATCTATTCTGATGAATTTGACAGAAAATGGACCGACATTTTTACGATTCAGAGTGACATAGCGAAACAGATTGCAAATGAATTGGATGCTATCCTTTCGGATGAAGAAATCGGGCAAATTAAAAAGATGCCGACAAACAGCCCTGAAGCTTATGACTCTTATCTGAAAGCTAGGTTCTTTTTCAACAAAGCCAGCGATGTCCAAAGGGTCGATATCAGTTCTGAAGGCCTTAAAAGCAGCATTCAGTATTATGAAAAGGCAATTATGGAAGACAGTACTTTTGCCCTGGCTTACTCAGGTCTGTCCAATGCATGGTACAATCTGTGCGCATGGGGTTGGTACCAGCCATACCATGAAGGTATCGGAAAGGCCAGAGAGCTCAGTAACAAGGCTCTAGAAATCGATCCTGATTGTTCGGAGGCGCATGCTGTCAAAGGGGCATGCTATTTTTATCCTGATCGGAAGTTCAAGGATGCAGAGAAGGAACTGCTCACATCCTTGCGGCTGAATCCGAATTATGCGTATGCACACCAGTTATACGCGCAGTTGCTGATGATAACCGGACCTATTGAGAAATCCCGCGAACATATGGATCGTGTCCTTGAACTTGAACCATATTTCTGGGTTGCACATAATTTAAACTCATGGATCTATTACTTTGAAAGAAAAAACAAAGATGGCATAGAAGCATGTATTTCCGGTCGTGATCTTAATCCGTATTCGCTTGATAATGACTGGCTCTTCATAATTCATTATGCAAAACTTGGTGAAGCCGAGAAGTCAGCTAAAGAACTTAAGGACATTTTCAGCCGATATCTCAAGACAAATAAATATGACAACGAGATAACCGATGTATATAAAAGATCGGGCATTAAGGGACTATTTGAATGGCTTATAGATCTGAATATCAACAGACCTGTTGGTCTGGAAGGGATGAACGGTCATCCTTTCTACTTAGCCTGGTGGTATGCCATCCTTGGCAGGAAGGAACAATCTATTTACTGGCTGGAAAAGGTAAATAAATCTCAGTATATACCCTATCATTATTTTGATCTGATCACAACTAATCCTGATTTTGATTTCCTTCGCGATGATCCTAGATTTATTAAAATCCTTGAAGAATACGGTCTGAAGCCATATAATGGTGTAAATGCCAAATAAGCAATCGAGGTGCGATAAATCCTTGAAAGGCTAGGAACTTTTTTCAGAAAAGAAAGATGAGTTTTACAGGGTTGTAAATGAATTTCCATATTTAATCCAGAATGAAAAAAGGGATGTGACTGGTTATCTTGATGAATTTTTTAATCAGTTTGCTGGAAGTAAAGATATGTTGATTAATACTTTAATTAATAGCTGTAAACGTTTTTAATCTAAGTAATTTTAAATATTGACTTGGTTTCCCACTTCAGATTATCAACAAACTCAATTACCCATCCATCGTGCCTATTGTCTTTCTGGTAGTAGCATATGAAGATGTCGTATTCGTAACCTGGGATGAGATTGGCCATAATAATAATTCAGTGTGTTAAAGTTATGAAAGACAATAACACAAGTCAAATAAAAATCCATCTGCGTAAAAATGAACACAGATCAATGGAAAAAATTCTTTGTTTGCAAGAGCACTCTTAAAGCTATCAAGGATCTTAAGACGGGAAGAGAGTAAATAATCTATTTATAGTAAAAGAAACAGATCATTATAAGTACATGATAATATTCGCTACCCCTTCTTTTTTGATGATAAATTTCCGCCTCAACCATTTATGCAAGTGATCGACCCTGGGTTGAGCACGCCGATGCAAATCCTTACCTAGTATCTGTGCATAGGTGTGTGTCGGGATTTTGTGCAGCTATTTAACATAATATATGGGATTATTAATCTAAATAATGATAGTATGTTCTGGAGAATGTAAAGTATTCTTAGCAAAACAATATTATGAATATTATACAAAAACCCCCGGATTACTCCGGGGGTCTTGCAGCATGGCAGGGTGTTTCTGATTTCACCCAGGGTGCCGCTCTAATCTTCATGTATGGTTTATTTCAATAAAATGCTGTTTCACGTTTTAAATTATGACATAAAGTTATTATATTATTACATTTGTGTCAAGTCGTAAATGCTCATTTAATGGGAAAATATAATAGATTTAACTCCTTTACTCTAAGGAATAGTGATGAATATAAACAGGAATTTTCTGCTTATATTAAAATATATGTAATTCGTCAAAAATAAGTCGGAATTTATCAGAAGTAAGGGGAGAAATTGATTTTCCAGTTATATTATGATCTATACCATTGATTAAATGTATATTAAGAAATAATCTTTAATATGAATATAAAAACTGCGATTTTGACGAATCGTTTAATTATTAGGATTAGATTTTGGGATTTTGACACAATTCCATGCTTTTAATAATGAAACTCATTTAAAAAACATTAAAAAGCGATTTTAATAATTCCTGCCGGCTAAAATAATTTTCAAGTAAAACCCCAGGATTTCTTCAGCGGCTACTCGCTGCGGGGTTTCGTGCTTCCCCGCCCCTATCTGATAAAAGCAAACCAAATGTAAAACGTGCAAGGGACAAAAAAAAATTATTTTATTGATAGGAGTTTTCTAAATTTGATTGGCAATCTGTGTAATTATGAAACGGATATTTTATTTATTGGTTGCATCATTAATTGTATTCCCAGGGTATAGCCAAAAAGCAGAGGAATATTTTGACAAAGGAAATGCTAAATTCAACCTGCAAGACTTCATAGGAGCAATCTCTGAGTATAATAAAGCTATTGAGCTAAATCCTAAGCTTATAGGTTCTTATTTTAATAGAGGGTCAGCAAAAGACAACCTTCATGATTATATAGGAGCAATCACTGATTATAACAAGGCTATTGAGTTAAAGCCTGATTATACCGATGCTTATATTAACAGAGGGGCAGTTAAAGTCGAACTCCAAAACTTTAAGGGAGCACTGGCTGACTTTAACAGGGCTATAAAGTTAGATCCTGTGCAACCGTTGGCTTATTTTAACCGAGGCATAGTGAAAGGAAACCTTCAAAACTTTAGTGGAGCAATTGCCGATCTTGATAGGGCTATTGAGTTAAGTTCTTATTATGAAGATGCTTATATTATTAGAGGGTTAATGAAAAGCAAACTTCAAGACATCAGAGGTTCAATGGCTGATTTTGACAAGGCTATAGAGTTAAATCCGGCGAATGGTTTGGCTTATTATAATAGAGGATTGACTAAGATTAGATCAGGTCAGAAAGATAGCGGATGTTTGGATTTAAGCAAAGCAGGAGAATTAGGCTATTCTGAGGCATATGAAGCAATAAAAGTATACTGCCAATAAATATCTAATAACAACCATTATTTCAGGGTACTAGGTAGGTCAGAGTTGGATGTAAATATTTCTATTTCTTTCTCTTTTACGCAGTTTGAAGGATTCTTATACTCTTGATTTTTGAAGAGAATGGCGATCAAGAGGATTTGTTTTTGTGTTTGCAGTTTATATCATATCTGTCAAATTTCCATATGTCCATGCTTTAAAAGCAAAGAAATATCGTGCTTCATCTCGAATTTTTGGTTAAGGAGTGGTTTTGTTTTTTATAATCGGATACCCATCACTGTAATATCATCTGTCTGTACATTATCTCCCATCCATTCCTTAAGATTTTTTTCCAGAATTTCTTTTTGTTTTGACATCGGTAATCTATGTATATCCAACAACTCAACATAAAACCGATGGACAAAATACTTTCTGTCATGCTCCCCTCCAAACTGATCCTGATATCCGTCGGAAAAAAGGTATAATACATCTCCTTTTTTATAATCAAATTCCTTCATCGTAAAAGGGCCGGAATTGTCATATTCACCACAGACAGAATTACGATCTGCTCTTACTACATTAAAGTTGCCATCATGAATGTATATAAGATTACTCATCCCTCCGGTAAATTGAATTCTTTTTTGTTGAAGATCCAGCACGCACAATGCTATGTCAAAGCCATCAGCGGTGGTAATATCTTTCCTGCTTTGCTGAAGGGAATGAATAAGACTATAGCGTAATTCTGTGACAATAGCATCTGATCTTGTGATTCCCTTGATATTTACTATTTCATTTAATAATGTGACGCCCAGGAGGCTCATAAATGCTCCGGGTACTCCATGGCCGGTACAATCAGCAACAGTAATAACAATTTTATTATCCTTTTCTGTCAGCCAATAAAAATCACCACTTACTATGTCTTTTGGCTTGCTCAGGATAAAATTGTCTGGTAATAATTTATCTACGAATTCAGTAGGAGGTAAAACAGCCTTTTGTATATTGCTTGCATATCTTATACTTGAAGTTATATTGGCATTCTTTTCATCAATAATATCCTTTTGTAACTCAATTTCATTCTTCTGACTTTGAATTTCATATGTTCGTTCAACGACTTTTTCCTCGAGTATTCTTTTCTCAACAAGGAATTTATACTCACGTCTTTTTATATAAAGGAAAGTCAGCACGAAAAGAAGTAAAACTGCAACGACATAAAACCACCATTTCATCCAGATTGGCTTCTTAATAAAAATACTGATGTTAAGAGGGTTTTCTGAAACAGCACCATCTCCGCTACGGGCGTTTAAGATAAATGTATAATCCCCTTCCGTCAAATGGTTATAGGTTACACTTGTGTTTTTTATAAGATCAGACCATTGATCATAACCTGATAGTTTGTACTGGTACGTGACAAGTGCCGGGTCCCTTAAACTGATACCTAAAAAATCAATTTTTATTTTATAGTAGCCGGGAGAAAGAATTATTTTATCAGAAATATCTTTTTCTTCATCGTTAATCTTAATTGAAGTAATTCCTAAAACAGGAGGCCGTTGTTGCGGATATTCCATTGATGGATCATAAATAACCATCCCTTTATCCGATCCAAACCATATTTTCCCTTTTTGATCTTTAATTATTGCATTGGGATTAAACTGGTAACTTTCAGTTGTACCTTCAATATGCTGTATTGGTTTAATTGAAAAATCAGCTACTCTGATTTTGCTTATTCCACCTTTGTGACCAACCCAGATGTTTTTTTGATCATCACAAATAAGAGAATAGCAATAATTTGAAACAAGGCCTTCTTTTACAGTAAGATTAACAATAGAGTCGGATTGTATTTTGAAAATACCATTCCCGTTTGATCCCACCCAAATCCCGGAGTCAGCATCTTCAGTGATTGGACGCAATGTTAAATTACCGCTAAAAGAATTTATAGGTATCTTAAAGACCTTTTGGTCCTGAATGTATGCCAGTGTACTACCTGGCGTGCTTACCCAAAGTCTCCCTCTTCTATCAATGTATAAACTGTTGATAAAATTATGAGGCAAGCCGCCCTGGTTAATTGAGTATCCATTTTTTCTATTTGTATTTAAATTGATATTCCATAATCCTTTTTGTGTGCCAATCCAAACTTGTTCTCCTTTCCCTGTTATAATGGTTATAGAGTTTTCAAGTATTCCATTCTCAATAGGATACTTACGGATTTTCTCATTCCCTGTATCCATCCGGAAAACACCATTTTCTCCTGTTCCAATCCAAAGTTCTTTCCCATCGGTGGTATAAATAGATGTAACTTTATCTTTTGGTAATCCATTGCTTTTGCCGTAGAACTTAACAATTTTACCAGTCTGGTGATCTATTTTAACAAGGCCATTTTCGGTTCCTATCCACCTGTATTTCTGATCGAAGCAGAACGAAAAAATATTATTCCCATATGATGGGTTATTAAATTTATAAACGGACAAAGTTTTAGGGGTAATTAGTGTCAGCCCCAGGCCATAATTTCCACACCATATATCTCCTTCGTAGTCCTCATGAATAGATTTAACATTGTTAGTAATCAATCCATTAGCTTTATTAAAATAACTAAGCTTTGTTAACTCCCCTGCAGAGGAATAACTCAATTTTATGAGCCCGTTTCCAAAAGAACTTAACCATAAATTTGACTGGTTGTCTTCATAAATATCCTGTATGCTACTGAAGTCTGACGCTTTACCAACAGCTATTTTTGAAGCTTTAAAATTATTACCATTAGATGTGAGTTTAAATACACCATCATTTTCCGTCGCAATATAAAATCCTGACTTGTTCTTTATTTTCAGGATACCTGTTATTTTGGATTCCGGAATTTCTGAAATATGTTGAATTATTTCAATTTCTCCTGATCCCTTTAATCTGCAATGTAATAAGCCAGTATTTGTACCAACAAGTAAATCACTTTCATCAATAAATTCGAAGGATAGTATAATTGTCTGATTATAAAACAAATTATGTTTTATAACACCTGAATCTTTATTTAGTTTCAGTAAACCATCGGAATAGGTACTTACCCAGACCATGCCATCGGGGCTTTTTGCAAAATGTGTCAGCCCGCTTACATTTGATTGGGGTATATTGACTTCGTGAAACTTTTTCCCGTTAAAACAAGATAAACCGCCATTCATATGTCCAAACCACATATATTCCCCATCGTCGATGCTACAGGTTATAACATTGTCTGCCGATGAATCACTGTTTAAATAGTTTTCAAATTTAAATCCATTATATCTCGATATTCCATTCCCTGTACCAACCCACAAATAACCATGCATATCCTGAGTGATAGAATAAACATAAGACTGGGCTAGTCCATCTTCCGAATTGAAATTACGGAAATTATAATCCTGGGAAAATGCATGACAGGTAATAACAGAAAATAAAAAGAACAAAATTTCTTTCCGGTTTAAAAAAGTTATCATATGAATTTTTAAAGATAAAATCATATTAAATCCGCATTTCCTGGGGTCTAAAGAATCAAAGATACCTGAAGTACTCATTTCATTCTTATTTTTGGAGAATATACAGGTACCCCTCCTAAGGGAACAACATAAAATGGTAATGAAATCCCATATTGATTCCTGACTATTACCGCTACATTATTGTTTCTAACCTCTATGTTTTGATTCTTTATGAATTGTATCTCAATGGTCGAATTTTTTTCTTCATCCACTATTGGGAATACCTGGTTTACCCAATTATCGTCTCCCGAAACATCGCAAAAAATACCATTTTTGGAAACTGAAAATATCCTGATTGTTCCATCATTGTCCCAGTCAAAATTTGAGATCTGGATAGAAATTGTTCTGTCATCTACAAAAGGATATATCTGACATACTTGTTTTTGATCATCCGATAGCCTGAAATGATATTTATAGGTAAACCAGTTGCCCCCTTCAACAGCAACATTTTTAAACGGGCTTGTACTTAAAAAATATTTATATATATTTCCATCATCCCCTGATATCCCCTGTGCAATGATTTTAATTACACGACCCCCAAGTTTCTCGACATACTTTCCTTCGGATGGATTAAAGGGTCCAAAACTATACCACTTTTTATCGTATTTCGGATCTGCCCCGAATGATTTTGATGCCAATAAATATCCGCTCTTGAAATTTTCTGTCTTATTCAGTAATTGTGCTGTTGAATCTGACCAGCAATCTTTTCCTCCATAAATTGAAAAGTTTACAATAGTATTAAATTCTCCATTTTGTTCATCAAGATCTCCCCCCGTATCCGGGTCATAAACACGGATATATACGGGACCTGTTTGAGATGGAGGAATGATACAAAAGAATATCTGACAGAAATCATCATCCCCCCAGGATGTCAGGGCGTCTTTTCCAAAGGTTATCAGATAAGGGATGTTTTCTTCTGTTGCGGGAGCAGGTTGTGAAAAGAGACCAATGCCGGCTCTCAGAATAAATGATATAATCAACGCATATCTTTTCACCTCAATTTATTATTACTTTTTTCATTACACATATTTTACGAACCACACCCAGGCTGTCTTTTTCGGCAAGTAAGCCCAGTTTTACCATATATTTACCCTTCTCTTTAAATGTATTTCTTATAAATGGTCCCCCTGGCTTAAAGCCCTCTCCAAAGTTCCATAAGTAATCTGTTACTCTTATACCTTTAAGGTCGGAAATAACACCCTCGAAGGATATTGATTTATCAACACTGCCAACTTTGTCTGAATTAATGTAAGCCTGTTTGATATTTTCAAGTTCTGCCTTATATTCAACCTGTTTTGCTATAGTATCACCTGTGAGATCATCAATTATTGTGAGCTTAACCGGATATTTCCCGGGACCAGGAAAGCAATGTCTCACCTCTTTTCCGATTTGTATTATTCTGTCACCAAAATCCCATTGATAGATTACAGGTATTGTATCAATAATTCGTTGTTTTTCATCATAGAATGTAAAACAATAATTGTTCTCCTTTACAGTGTCACAACTCGAAAATTCTATGGGTGCTGAAATGAAACTGAAAATATCATCTGTTTTCCGCCTGTTTGTCGAAAAATAACCGTTCTCAAAGGTAGAATCAACAACAATCCCAAAATCGTCAGCTGTTGAATTAATTGCTGAATCCAGGTGAACTGGGTTTATCCATTCCCCATTTATTTCCTGAGTATAAAACAGGTCCTTCCCTCCAAAACCTTTATGCCCGTCAGATGCAAAATAGAGTCTGCCATACTTACATGCAAAAGGGAACGATTCATTTTTGGTCGTATTTATAACCGGACCCAGGTTTACAGGTCGATCCCAATCATTATTTCGTCTGTCACAATAATAAAGATCCATTCCGCCATTACCACCAGGCATGTCAGAGGAAAAATAAATTCTTTCACCGTCGGGCGTAAGAGCAGGCGTACAATAAGAATAGAGCGGGTTATTATAGGTAAAAGGCTTTATATTTGTCCATTTCCCATCTATTAATTCTGCAGAATAGATACCCAGTTTATTTGTTGTATCAGTAATGTTTCTCATCGAATTTTCAATGGAATTATTTCTGGAATAGTACATGATATTCCCATTTTCATTGAAAGTAGCCGGTCCGTCATTAAAAGCAGTTGTAATTTCCTTGGCCAGTATTTCTGGATGGGTCCATCCTGAACGGCCTTTTTTAGTCACAAAGAATATTTTGAAAAGCCTGTTTTGATTATTCTTATAACTTACCAGGGAATTGCCGCTCTGGTCGGAACAGAATACAATTCCTCCCTTATAAAATACCGGGGAAAATTCATTGTATATTCTGGAACTGAATGGCATCGGTTTTACAATATAATTATCAGACTGAGCCATCGATTCAGTCAGAAGAAACAGTGATGCACATATTATTAAACAAAAGCTTTTGCTCATAAAATTTGTCCGTCAGAACTGCCTTGGTCCTATTACCTTTCGTTCAAATTTAAATATATAGTTTAAAACGAATTCATGAGAGCCATTCATATATTTTCCAATACTGCTAAAATCATAATCATAGGAATATGCCATCCTGATTTGATAATTTAGCTGACATTGAAGCATGCCGACCAGTATATCTTTGTTCCTGTAACCAATACCCATCCAGATCCGGTCTTTTAAACTGATCTGTGCGTTATAATCAATCTGGATACCATTATTTGGATGATATTTTATTAGAATGGAAGGGAGAATTTTGACCATGGGACTTATGCCCATCTCATAACCTGTAGTAAAAAAATAATTACTCCCCGAGAAATTATTATCAATTTTGTATTTTCCTGTGCTTTGGTCCAATTCATAACTCAGGAACATTGGCATGGAAATTCCAATAAAGTACTTTTTTGTATAATAATATGCACCGAGACTAAAAGTTGGTAAAACTGCTGATGTAGGATTATTCATCAGTTGTATATCATTGGGATCGGCTGCAACCAATTCATTCCATGCAGTATTGTATATACTTACACCAAAACCTAATCCTAATGCCAATTTGCCTTCCTGTAGTTCAATCCTGTATGCATAATTCCCAAGAAAACTGGTTTCTTTAAATATACCAATACTGTTATCCTCAATGAGTAATCCTAGCCCTACTCTGTCATTAAAAACAGGCGTATGAACGGACAGAATATAGCTTTTTGGAGCATCATTAAATCCAACCCACTGATCACGATAGGACGCTGTTAAACTCAATGCATCCTGGCAACCTGCAAAAGCAGGATTTATTGCAAGGGCATTTACAACATAGTGATCCGATAACGGAAACATCTGTCCCAACATCTTCAATGGGAATAATATTGCCAATATGCTTAGAATGATCCGGTTCATTTACCTTTTAATTAATACAGATCCCTTTTTTATTTTACCGTTTTCAAATTTCAATATGTAGAAATAGGTGTCAGCAGGAAGTTCCGCACCTTTATTATTTCGACCGTCCCAATCATTTAAATAATTAACTTTTGTATATTCTTCATTGCCCCACCTGTTAATGATGATCAGATCCACATTACCGGTGAATTCACTTATCTTAAAATAATCATTTTTACCATCACCATTTGGAGTGATTACTGAGGGTACAAAAAGATCATGAACATTAATTTTAACTTCTGCTGTGTCCTCACAATTACCATTCAACACTTTCCATAAAAATTTATTTACCCCTGTTGATAATTCAGTTATCCTGGTGGTTGGAGAATGAATATCACTAATGTGACCTGAACCTGAAATTAAAGACCATTCCCCTGTTTCGGATGCAGACAATTCTGCATTCATCTGTGTTTCAAAGTTAAATTTCAGATCCTGGTCCGGCCCTGCAACCGCAATCGGAGTCTCATTAACAATTATAGACTGTGCGGCAGTATTTATACAACCATTGGCATTGGCAACAGTAAGAGTATAGAGCCCTGCCATATCTAAGGTGGCACTGTCCGATACCAATGGATTTTGCAATAATGATGTGAATTCGTCCGGCCCTGTCCAGTAATATATCGCCATACCTGCCGGACCTCCAGTCAGATTGAGGGCACTACCTGCACAGACCGGACCATTATTACTTGCTGATATTAATGGCAGAGCAGTTACTGATACAACTATGGCTAGAGATGCTGCACTCAGACATCCACTTGCATTGATTGCACGAACCGTATAAGTTCCTGATGCGGTAATATTTATACTTTGTGTAGTTTCTCCATTTGACCATAAGTAATCTGTTCCCGTACTTGAAGTTAGTGTTACAGTATCACCATCACAGAAGGTCGTTGCACTTTCAGCTGTAACAGTTGGCATTAAGGGTAAAGCATTTACTGTTATAATTGTCGCTACTGATGCTGCACTTTGACATCCGCTTGCACTAATTACCTGAACTGTATAACTACCTGCTGTGGTAATATTTATACCTTGTGTAGTTGCCCCGTTTGACCATAAGTAAACTGCTTCTGGACTTGATGTTAAAGTTGCACTACTACCATCACAAAAGGTTGTTGGTCCGCTAGCTGTAATAGTTGGAGTTACCGGTACAGTATTTACTGTTACAGGTATGGCTGCTGACAATGCGCTCTGGCATCCGCTTGCATTTGTCACCTGAACTGTATAACTACCTGATGTGGCAATGTTTATACTTGCTGTGGTTGCTCCATTTGACCATAAGTAATTTGAACCTGCACTTGAAGATAAGGTCACACTTCCACCATCACAGAAGGTTGTCGGCCCGCTGGCTGTAATAGTTGGTGTTATCGGTAAAGCATTTACTGTTACAACTGTGACGGTGGATGCTGCGCTTTGACATCCGCTTACATTCGTCACCTTAACTGTATAACTACCTGATGCAGTAATATTTATACTTGGTGTAGTTGATCCATTTGACCATAAATAACTTGATTCGGAACTAGAAGTTAAGGTCACATTACCACCGGTACAGAAGGTTGTTGGACCATCAGCTGTAATAGTTGGTGTTACCGGTAAAGCATTTACTGTAACTACAGTTGCTATTGATGCTGCACTCTGACATCCGCTTGCATTGGTTACTTTTACTGTATAACTACCTGATGCGGTAATGTTTATACTTTGAATTGATGCCCCATTCGACCATAAATAACTTGCTTCGGCATTAGAAGTTAAGGTTACACTACCACCGGCACAGAAAGTCGTTGGCCCACCGGGAGAAATAGTTGGTGTCACCGGTATAGCATTTACGGTAACTGCAGTTGTTGCTGATGCTGCACTCAGACATCCGCTTGCATTGGTTACCTGAACTTTATAACTTCCTGCCGAACTTACATTTATACTTTGTGTAGTTGCTCCATTTGACCATAAGTAACTTGTTCCTGCACTTGATGTTAAGGTTACATTACCACCGGCACAGAAGGTTGTCGGACCGCTGGCTGTAATAGTCGGTGTTGCCGGTAGAGCATTAACAGTTACTGTAACTTGTGGGTTAACAGTAGTAAACCCGTCAAAAACGGCTACATGATAAGTTGTAGTAACAGCAGGATTCGCAGTTGGGTCAGCAATAGACGATGTAAATCCAACAGGAATGGAAGTCCAGGTATAGGTATAAGAACCTGAACCCCCTGATGCTATAGCATGTAATTGCACGCTAGCACCGGAACAGATTGTTCCGGGAGTAGCCGTAGGAGTCGAATTTAATGCACCTCCGCTAATTGTTATTGTTACTGCATCCGTATTAGAACATAATGTTGTAAGTGAAGTAGCCGTTAGTGTAAAGACTGTTGTTGCAGCCAAGTTTACAGTTGTCGGGTCTTCAATTAAAGCATTTACAAGTTGTGCAGACGGCGACCAGCTATACGTAAACGGACCTGTACCTGTTACTGTTGCATTAATTGAAGTGCTTGTTCCATTTGGAATAGTTGTATCTGTCCCGGCATTAACTACCGGTAAAGCATTTACTGTTACTACGGTCGCTGCTGAGACAACACTCTGACACCCATTTGCATTGGTTACCTGAACTGTATAATTTCCTGCTGTGATTACATTTATACTTGGCGTAGTTGCTCCATTTGACCATAAGTAAGTTGAGCTGACACTTGAAGTTAAGGTCACACTACCACCTGCACAGAATGTTGTCGGACCACTGGCTGTAATAGTTGGTGTTGCAGGTAAAGAATTTGCAGTAACTACAGTTGCTGCAGATGATGCACTCTGACATCCGCTGACATTTGTCACTTTCACTGTATAACTACCTGATGTAGTAATATTTATACTTGATGTAGATGCCCCATTGGACCATAAGTAACTTGTTCCTGCGCTTGATGTCAAGGTCACACTACCACCAGCGCAGAAGGTTGTTGGGCCGCCGGCTGTTATGGTTGGAGTTGTTGGTAAAGCATTGACATTAACTACAGTTGCTGCAGATGCTGCACTCTGACATCCACTTGTATTAGTTACTTTTACTGTATAACTACCTGATGCTGTAACATTTATACTTTGTGTAGTTGCACCATTAGACCATAGGTAACTTGTTCCTGCACTTGATGTTAAGGTTACATTGCCACCGGCACAAAAGGTTGTTGGTCCGCCAGCTGTAATAGTTGGTGTTGCCGGTAAAGCATTTACATTGACCATTGTGGCTACTGATGGTGCGCTCTGACATCCGTTTCCATTTGTTACCCTTACTGAGTAACCACCTGCTGTTGTAATGTTTATATTTGCAGTGGTCGCGCCATTTGACCATAAATAAGTTGACCCTGCACTTGAGATTAAGGTTACACTACCACCGGCACAAAAAGTTGTTGGACCGCCGGCAGTAATAGTTGGTGTTGCCGGTAAAGTATTTACTGTTACAATGGTAGCTACTGATGCTGCACTCTGACATCCACTTGCATTTTTAACCCTTACTGAATAACTACCCGCTGTTGTAACATTTATACTTGCTGTTGTTGCCCCATTTGACCATAAGTAACTTATTCCTGCACTAGATGTTAAAGTTACACTACCACCGGCACAGAAAGTCGTTGGACCTCCGGCTGTAATGGTTGGTGTAGCCGGTAAGGCATTTACAGTAACTATAGTTGCAGCTGATGCTGCACTCTGACATCCGCTAGCATTTGTTATTTTTACTGTATAACTATTTGATGTGGTAACATTTATACTCTGTGTTGTTGCTCCATTTGACCATAAGTAAGTTATTCCCGGACTTGAGGTCAGGTTTACACTTCCACCTGAACAGAAAGTTGTTGGACCACCAGCTGTAATATTCGGAGTTGCTATTGTACAGGTAGATTGAAAGAAAGGATATATCGGATCATTTATAATATCTGTCATATCCCCATAGGTACAATTCGAATGTGGATATCGGATTGTAATTGGAGCCGTGCAATTGAGTGCAGGGAAATGCAACTTATGATTGGTTATTCCGGTTGGAGAAATATTTCCACCAATAAATACCCTGGAAGGATTATTATTGCTTATAAAAGACCCATTATTAGGTGAAATGATTTTAGTAAAGTTACCTGTGACAACAATATAATTGTTTGTTATAATATTTGAATACTCACCCATTGTAAGATTTCCCCTTACAATAAGAATTCCATTGCCGTTTATTGTCAAATTAGTTAAAAGTCCAAGAGTCAAATCTCCGTTTATTACAAGCGTGTCATTGATTATTAAATTACTGGGAAGAATAGAAAATGAGAGAGAACCATTTAAAGTAATATAACCATTAATTGTAATATCGTATCCAAAAATATTAGTCTGGGGGGACGACCATGTCGGGCTCCAGCTTGTAGGCGTTGACCAGTAACCTGTATAATTATTCTTGCTTACATGAGATTGTGAAAATACAGACTCTATCGGGAGAAAAAATATTCCCAATAATAAAAAAATCCGATTGATCTGTACAATCATTCTGTACAATTATCTTTCCCCGATAGGTAAATGCTCTACAAGATAAGAACTTTCACGAGATCAGTACAAAGTATTTTTTGCTATATACTAACAATGAGTGAAATATTCTGAATAGTGCAAATTCTGTACAGCAAGTAAGACAATTTAATTTTTAAAAGCTAGATAAAGAAAAGCTCAAACTTTTATCTGTCAAGTTTGCAATCAGTTCTTACACTACTGGATACAGCAACAGCGAACGTCACTACATTTTCAATCACCAGTCTCACATTTTCCGGGTTCAGATCACCCCGACTATTGGAAAGAAAGGGTTAGAGAACTTTCGACCTTTTCTTTTTTCATTTTGTACCGATTAGCATTTTCTTTATTAAGATCTTAATTGGGCTGGATAAATTACTCAATATGTCATCTTGTCTTAACCCCCCAAATAGCTGGACATAATTTGATAAATAAATTAGGTCTGATTAAATTTGGGAACTATGACAAGAACAAGACGAAATTTTACACCTGAAGAACGATTATCGATCATTCAGG
>Ga0182011_10000525_pt1 | contig 33558 bp, 32 predicted proteins | sample 711E1DmetaG_FD_120481 | JGI IMG/M metagenome (GOLD analysis project Ga0182011, IMG submission 120481) | Permafrost microbial communities from Stordalen Mire, Sweden - 711E1D metaG | ecosystem: Environmental > Terrestrial > Soil > Wetlands > Permafrost | place: Sweden: Stordalen | collected...
ATTCCGTGTAAAAGCGGTCCCTCCCATGGCGGCCAAGACCATCGCCGATCTGGACATTCAAGGCCGGCGGGTCTTCATCCGCGTGGACTTCGATGTTCCGCTGACCCCTGCCGGCGGTGTGTCTGATGCCACGCGCATTCGTGAAGGCCTACCCACCATCCAGCACGCCATCGACCGAGGTGGACGGGTGATCCTCGCCACGCATCTCGGTCAGCCCAAGGGGAAGCCAAACCCGGCGTTTTCGTTGATGCCGGTGGCGGCGTGCCTGGTTGAGCTTCTCGACCGCGATGTCGTATTGGCCGACGAGCCAGTGGGCGACGGCGCCAAGAAGGTCGTGGCGGACCTGCGCGACGGTAGTGTAGCCATGCTGGAGAACCTGCGCTTCGCATCTGGCGAAGAGGCCAATGACGACACCTTCGCCCGAGCCCTCGCCAGCTACGCCGACGTTTATATCAACGATGCCTTCGCAACCGTGCATCTTGCCCACGCCTCGACCGCCGGGATGACCAGGTTTGTTTCGGCCAAGGGCATGGGCCTGAGGATGGAGCGCGAGGTAAAGTTCCTGGGCCAACTCGCCGGTGAGGTCGAGCGGCCGTTCGTCGCCATCCTCGGCGGTACCAACCTGTCCGACAAGATGGGCCTGCTGGAAAGCCTGCTCAGCCGTGTCGACACAATCTTCGTCGGTGGCGCGCTGGCCAACACCTTCCTCAAGGCTCGGGGCGGCAGCCTCGGCACCTCCCGGGTGGAAGGTGAAAGGTTGGCCTGGGCGCGCGCCTTTCTGGCCAAAGCCGAGGACGCTCAGGTCGAGGTTCTGCTGCCGCGCGACTTGCTGGCGGCATCCGGTTCGGATGCGCCCGCTGGCCAGGTGGTTCCCGCGATGAAAGTGCCCGACGATCTGGCGGCGCTGGACATCGGGCCCGAGACCACGCAGCAGTTCGCGGAAGGCCTGGCCCACGCCCGCACTGTGTTCTGGGACGGCCCCATGGGCCTGTTCGATTCGGCGCCCTTTGCCGCCGGGACCATCGCCGTGGCCAAGGCCGTGGCCGCGGTGAAGTTCGGCCTGACCGTAGCAAGCGGTCCCGACTCGCTGGCTGCGCTTGGCCGCGCTGGCGTGTCCGAGCGCATCACACACCTCTCGACGGGCGGCTGCGCGACTCTCGAGTTCATCGAGGGCAAGAAGCTTCCCGGACTTGCCGCATTGGAGTCCTAAGGTAGAAAGGAGCCTCTCATGTCTCAACCTCGTGTGTCCCGACCGCTCTTCTGCGGAAACTGGAAGCTGTGGGGCAGTCTATCCGATTCGGTGGCTCTGGCCACGGGCGTGCGCGACGCCACCGCCGGCATCACCGCAGTCGACGTGGCCGTGAGTCCCGGCTTCTTGGCCTTGGCCACGGTAGCCGAGAAGCTCAAGCCAAGCGCGCTCGGCGTGGCGGCCCAGGACGGCTACTGGGAGGTCAAGGGTGCGTTCACCGGCGAGGTGGCCATGGCACAGATCGCGGATGCGGGCGCGCGCTACGTGATCATCGGCCACTCGGAACGGCGCCAGTTCTTCTCCGAGACCGACGCGAGCGTGGCCCGCAAAGCCAAGGCGGCCCTCGGCGTGGGCCTGACCCCCATAATCTGTATCGGCGAAACCCTGGCCGAGCGCGACGCGGGCCAGGCACTGGCCCGCGTGTCGAGCCAACTTGACGGCGCCACCCGCGAGCTTTCCGACGCCGAGCTGGTCAAGGTCGTGATCGCATACGAACCGGTGTGGGCCATCGGCACCGGCCGCAACGCCACACCCGCACAAGCGCAAGAAGTACACGGGGCCATCCGCGCACAGCTTGCCAAGCGCCTGAAGGGCAAGGCGCAAGAGATCCGGATTCTCTACGGTGGTAGCGTCAAGCCGGACAATGTGGCCAGCTTGATGAGCCAAAAGGACATTGACGGCGCACTGGTTGGCGGTGCGTCGCTGACTGTGGAATCATTCGCCAAGCTGGTAAAGGAAGGGACTTCCGCGTGTACAATTTCTTGACTGGTCTGCACGTCGTAGTGTGCATCTTCTTGATGCTGGTGGTCCTCCTCCAGGCTGGGCGCGGCGGGGGCATGGGCATCGCCTTTGGCGGCAGTGGTGGCAGCCAGTCCGTGTTTGGCTCATCCGGGGGCGCGAACTTCTTGACCAAGATGACCGCGATCTGCGCCTTCATCTTCTTCGCCAATTCGTTGACCCTGGCCTACATGTCGAGCCAATCGGATTCGCGGCGCTTGCAGAAGATCGCCGAAAAGAAGGCGGCTGAGAAGAAGTCGGAAGACGCGACCAAGGCCAAGTTGGCCAGCGCGTTGGAAAAGGCGCGTGCAGCGGCCGAGAAGTCCAAGTCGGTGATTCCCGATGGCGGTGCGGGTGGCGCACCTGCCACTGAGACCGCGACAGAGGGCGAGACGACTGACGAGAATCCTATCGTGCCCGCGAAGGCTGCTGTGGCGAAGCCGGTCGCACCCCTCAAGATTGCGATCGAGAAGCCTGCTGCACCCGTCAAGGCCGCGGTCGAGAAGGCGGCGCCCGAAAAGCCTGCGATCAAGCTCAAGGCGGCGGCCAGCGAGACGGCCGCGCCCGTGGACAAGCCAGCCCCGGTCAAGAAGGTGCGCGCGCCGAAGCCTGTCGCCCCGGCCGAAGAGGCTGCGCCCGTCGAGAAGCCAACTCCCGCCGAGGAGGCGGCACCCACCCCGAAGCCAGCCCGGGCCAAGAAGGCGGCGCCCCCTGGGGAAGAGGCACCGGTAGCGCCAGCCCCGGCGCAGCCGTAGACTAGGCGAATGCCATCGATCCCCTTCGTCAAGGCCGAAGGGTTGGGGAACGATTTCCTCGTCGTCGATCTGCGCCCAGGAAAGCCGGCGGCAGGAGTGCCATCTGCGGCTGATCCGGGAGTGGTGCGCGCCCTGTGCGACCGCCACTTCGGCGTGGGCGGAGACGGCGTGCTCGCCATCTTGCCACCGGTGCAGGGCGATGCCCGCATGCGGGTCATCAACGCCGACGGCAGCGAGGCTGAGATGTGTGGCAACGGCATCCGCTGTGTGGCCAAGCTCCTCTACGAGAGGGATCCCTCGATGCGCCGTCCGGTACTGCGCATCGACACCGGGGCTGGGCTGCTGGAATGCCGGATCGACGCGTGCGACGGTCGGGCCGAGACAGTGACCGTCGAGATGGGCCGGCCCCAGTTGGATCCGCCCCAGATCCCGGTCGCGGCGCTGGGCGGCAAGCGCGTGGTGAGAAGCCCGCTGCGCACGGGTGATCGCCAATTCGCGTTTACCGCCGTGTCCATGGGCAACCCGCACGCGGTGATCTTCATCGACGATCCGGCAGGCGACCTGCGCGCCCTGGCCGAAGCCTACGGACGCGGCATCGAGCATAATTCCTCGTTTCCCCGCCGGACCAACGTCGAGTTCGCGCGCGTGCGGCAAGGGTTCGCAGGGACGGAGAACCTGGAGTTCGCGCGCGTGCGGCAAGGGCCAGCGGGGACGGAGATCGATTTGGTCGTCTGGGAGCGGGGCTGCGGCATCACCCTCGCCTGCGGCACCGGTGCTTGTGCCACGGTGGTGGCCGCTTGCCTGGAGGGCCGAGCCGCACCTGACCAGGAGATCCCGGTGCACCTTCCCGGCGGCACGCTCTTCATCCGCGTGGCCAGCCAACCCGGCAATGTCGAATCACCGAACTACGCAGGCGTGTCCATGCGTGGACCCGCCCGCATCGTATTCGAGGCCGAGATCGATCCCGATCAGATCTGCAGGCCAGCCGGAGAGTCATAGGCAGGCACAAGATACGTGGATGACTTCCAAATGAACACCACGTCGCTTGCCACCGCGGTCAATCCCGACGGCACTTCCCCTTTCAAGAAGAATCAATACATCATCGTGAATCTGGCCATCGGCGGCACAAACGGCGGCGATCCTACCAACACGACCTTCCCCGCCCAATACGTGATCGACTACGTGCGCGTCTTCCAAAAGAAGTGAAAGTAGTGTTTCAGGGGAAGACTTTGTCGATCACTACGGGATCTGCCCCAGATCCCGACACTATCACGAAGGTTGTGGAAGGACTGCCCTCGCTCGTCGTGAAGCTGACGCTGTTCTGCTCACAGAGGTAGTTTCTGAGCAGCCCGCTTGCCAGCGCGTCCCCGGGCGCAACCACCGTGCACACGGCGCCGGTTACTGATGCATTCTGCTGAATGTCGAACAGCCCTTCCTGAGAAATGACCTGAACCGTGCCTTGGTTGGCGTAGACGCCGTCCAAGACAATCACCGTCCCGCCGCTCACTGTGCCTCCGCTCACTGTCCCACCACGGTTGACAAAGGTGGTGATGGCGTTGGCCCATTTCTGACGAAGCTGAGTGAGGATCGCGTCGGTGGCATACTCCTGCCCGTAGATCAGGAACACGTCGGCCCCGCCAAGCTTTGTGGCAATGTCGTCCTCATCCGCCAAAGAGTTTGTTACAAACTCGCGATTGCGGGCTCCGTAGGCGATGGCATCGTTGGCGTTACCGACAGCGGTTGGGTTGGCCCAAACCTTGTACGCCAGCAGGCGAACTGGGTTGATGGACCAGAGGAAGACCGCATTGGGCAGTACCTGACTCATGGTGGTGTTGTTCACCAAGTAGTCATGGCCAATGACAATCACCCGTCCCGTGCCCGAGTCATCGCATTGGCTACTGCTGCACAAACCGCTCTTGCAGGAAACGCCGCAGTACCCGCAGTTGTCGCGATTGGACCCGGTGTTTACGCATTGCCATCCGCAAATGGTCTGCACGCAAGGCTGGCAGGTGCTGTCGGCGCAGTAGTAGCCGGTGGGACACTTGTTGCCGCACTCGCCGCAGTTATCGAGGTCGGAAGTCAAGTCCGTTTGACACTGAGGTGGGCCAGTGTCCGGCAAAGCCCCATCCGCCTCGGTTTCGCTCGCGTCCGAGATGGCCGCGCCTTCGCCGTTTGCGTCGTCAGCTCCGCCATCGTCGCCAAGCAAGACGCTTGTCCCGCCCAGATCAGGATCTACGCCGGTGTCGTCCGCCTCGGCAGCGCCGTCGATTTCGACCGCTGGCGCGCCGCCGTCGTCGTCAAACCCGGCCTCGGTCGACGTCAGTCCGTCCTCCTGGTCGACACCGACGTCATTCTCATCGCCATCGGTGGCCGATTCCGCATCCGCGGCTGGACCGGTCTCTCCCACTTCTGCGTCCGCATCGGACTCGGGCTCGCCTGGGCTAGCATCGAGCAGGGTCTCGTCCTCGCCGTCCGCTGCCTGCCCGGCATCGGGGATAGCACAAGACCCGGCCGGCACGCACTGGCTGCCACAGGGTAAGTATCCCCTGGCGCATTGGGTTCCCACGATGGGATCCAGGCACGCTGGCAACCCGAGCAGCGCCGCAACCGCAAGCAGCAATCGCGCTCTCATGGCTGCAGCCCTTCGGCTTGTGCGTGCCGGGGCGGTTGGGTTGGCTTTGCTCCCTGGCCACGCTCTTCAACCTTCTTTATGATCGCGAATTCGACGCGGCGGTTTTCACGATCAGCTTCTTCGGTAGTTCCCTGCACGCGCAGCTGCTTGTTTCCGAATGCAGCGACCACAAGCTTCTCGGCTGGGAACCCCATTTCGACCAGGACGTTGCGCGCCCGCTCGGCCCGTTCGTGACTGAGCCAATCGTTGAACGGATCCGGGCCACGGCGATCCGCGTGGCCTTCGATGACCAGGTGGTCCCATTCGGGATGTTGCTTCCACAGATTCAACACCGCCGCCAGGGCCGGCCGGCCCGCGGTTCGCACCCGAGCCCGGTTGGTGTCGAAGAGCACGTGCTCAGTCAGCAGAATACGGTCTTGCTTGACCACGATGGGCGCCTCATCCGGGCAGCCGTCTTCGTCGTCGACCCCGTTGACCGTCTCCGGTTCGTTCGGACAAGCGTCCGCAACATCGGGGATTCCGTCCTTGTCGTTGTCGGGATCCGGGCACCCGTCCTCGTCTTCAAAGCCGTCGAAGTCCTCGGGCTCGTTGGGACACTTGTCCACGTCGTCAGGGATTCCATCGCCGTCCCGATCGAGAACCTTGGGCTTGACCACGGAAACCGCGACGGAAGCCACGATCGGCTCAGGCCGGTGCGAATCATGCATTACGATCTCAACCCCGAGCAGGGCCACCTGGGCATCCGAGCTGTCGAGTGGGCTGGATGTCTGCAGCACGTGCAGGTAGCGGGCCGAGGGGCCAAAGATCCATTCTCGCCATCGGAAATTCCAGCCCACCGCCGCTTCACCCACCGCGCGCACCAGAGTCCCGGTCAGGCCAGGCCCTACCCCAAGCTCGATCCAAGGACCGACGCTGCGCGAATCACGCTGGCGCCCTGCCAACGGCCGAAATCTGCCGACGGCGGACAGCGCAATCAGACCGCCCATTCCGGCATCCCGAATTGTGCGATCCGCGGGTGCAGGACCATTGGAGAGAAAGCCACCACGCAGGCGCAGCCCGAGCAGGGTCCAACCTCCCACTGGCAGGCTGGCGGTGAGCGCCGGCATGGTGCCAACCCCAAAACGGTCACGCAGTGGTTCACTCAGCGGAATCGCAACCGGCGCTTCCACATTGACCACCGTCTCGCGCAGGGTCTGTGCGGCATCGGCCCAGGCCGTGCCGGGCAAAGCCCAAACGCACAGCAAGGCCGCAGCCGTGAAAACGGCGAACTTCATCCTGAAGTTCAATCGCCGCGTTTTGCGAAGATCTTAAGGAGGTTAGAAGAAAGCTAGAAGCGCGTCACGAGCATGAACACATCACGGTCAGAAGAGACTGCCCTGCCCGCTGGGACCGTTGCGGCCGGTCGACGGAAGCGGGATTTTCATGTGCTCGTAGGCTTGGCGGGTGGCCTGACGGCCGCGCGGGGTGCGCACCAGGAAGCCCTGCTGGATGAGATAGGGCTCGTGCACGTACTCCAAGGTGTCACGATCTTCGGCCAGCGCGGCAGCCAGCGATTCGATGCCGGCCGGGCCGCCGTCGAAGCGCTCCATGATGGCGCGCAGGAGGCGGCGATCGCCCTCGTCCAGTCCCAGCTCGTCCACGCCCAAACGGCGCAAGGCATAGTCAGCCGCCTCGCGCGTAACCCGGCCGTCGCCGCGCACCTCGGCGAAGTCGCGCACCCGGTTGAGCAGCTTGTTGGCGATACGAGGCGTGCCGCGTGCGCGACGACCGAGTTCGAGCGCGCCGGCCTCGTCGAGACGAATGCCCAGGATGCCGGCTGAGCGCTTGACGATGGTAGTCAGCTCGGCCGGCGCGTAGAAGTCGAGTCGTTCGACAATGCCAAAACGCGAGAGCAACGGTGAGGTGAGCTGGCCAGTGCGCGTGGTGGCGCCTACCAGGGTGAAGCGCTCAAGGGGGACGGTGATGGCAGCGGCGCCTGCACCCACCCCGGTCACGATTTCGATCTTGAAGTCCTCCATGGCCGGATAGAGGCTCTCCTCGATGATCGGCTGCAGGCGGTGGATCTCGTCGACGAACAGCACATCGCCGCGGCCCAGCGAGGTGAGGATACCCGCCAGGTCGCCCTTGCGCTCCAGGGCCGGCCCTGAGGTCACGCGCGCCTGGGTGCCCATCTCGTAGGCCAGAAGGTGCGCCAAGGTGGTCTTGCCCAGGCCAGGAGGGCCCGACAGAAGCACGTGGTCCAAGGTTCCGCCGCGTTTTTTCGCAGCGGCGACGTAGACCTCCAGGTTCTCGGCCACCTTGCGCTGCCCAACAAACTCGGAAAACGACGTCGGCCTCAAGGCCACGTCCATCGCCTTCTCTTTGGGCGAATCCGCCTCGGGCGAGACAACGCGCGACTCGGGCTCCCCTGGCGCTGGTCCGTCGTCGTGCCGCTTGCGCGCCATCACTTCCTCCTCATAGCAGCCAGCGCTTCTTTGATGAGGTCAGGTGTGGGCTTGCTCTCGTCGAGCGCCGACAGGATCGCCTCGAACTCGCTCGCCCGGTAGCCGAGCGCCTGCAGGGCGCCGAAAACCTCACCCCGCCGGCCAGCGGGCACCGGCAGTGGAAAGAAATTGGAGGTCTCGCGACCCGCGCCCACTGGTCCCCCGATCTTGTCGCGCAGCTCAACTGCCAGGCGCTCGGCGGTCTTGCGGCCCACGCCGCGAATCCTGGTCAGGGTGGCCAGGTCAGCCGCGCGGATGGCACGGACGAGATCGCCGATGGGAAGACCCGACAGAATAGCCACCGCGACCTTGGGGCCCACGCCCTGCACGGTGAGCAGGGTCTCGAACATGCGGCGCTCCTCGGGCTCGGCGAACCCATAGAGCTGCCAGGGACTGTCTTGCACGGCGTGCGTGTGGATGAACAAGCGCGCCTCGGCGCCAGCCGGCGGCAACGCGCGCTGCGCAGCCGCGGTGACCGTCACCGCGTAACCCACGCCGCCTGCCTCGAGCACCACGGTGTCGAGGTTCTTCTCAAGCAAGATGCCACGCAGCGAAGCAATCATGGGGCGACTGAGAACACAGAGGGGAGAGGATCGAGCGCAAAGGACATTGTGGCAGGAGCCTACCCCTGCCTGGGCGTCCGTGGCTAGTTTCGCTAGTGAAATCAGGGCGCCTGGCCAGTCGGGGAGTTGATGTCCCAGAGCGCGCCGATGTCGAACGTCACCGCGTCGAAGGGCGGAATTCGCGCCTCGCCTTCGCCACCGAAAGTATCGGTGACCATCCAGCCGCGCTCACCACGGCTGAGGACCTCGATCGTGCGTGCCGATGGATCAACAAACCACAGCCAGGACACGCCGTGCTCGCGATAGATGTGCTGCTTGCGGGTTCGATCGATGAGCGCCGTAGCGGGCGAGAGAACCTCGCACGCCCAGTCGGGTGCCAGGGAGAAGTAGGCCACGTCTGGACATGTGGCCATGCGCTCGCGGCGCCAGCCTGCCAGGTCGGGCACCAGCACCTGCGCGTCCAGGTGGAGTTCGGGTTCAAAGAGGATGACCCAGCCGCCTGGGCCGCCGCGCCCCCTGTGAAACGGCCCGGCCAACTCGCCCCCGATCGCCGAGCTGGCCATGGCGTGGCGTGATGCCGGTCGCGGCGAGACAATCAACTCGCCGTCGACGATCTCTCCGATCACGTTTTCTGGAAGACGCAGGATATCCCCGTAACTGGCGGGCCGGGACTTCGTCGAGGCAGACGGCATGGCGCAAGTCTAGCAGCTTCCCAAGACCGTACGCCATCATGGCCGGGCAGCTTGCGGCGGGGCACGACCTGGCGGCAGCGGCTGGCGCACGATCGCGCGTTGCTGGGGCCACGGCTACGATCTTCTGCGGCTATCGCGGAATTGTGCGGTGGCGCGCATGACAGATCGCGATGGCCAGGGCGTCGGCCGCGTCAGCCTCGGGCGGCCGACGCATGGCCAAAAGGGCGCGGACCAGGTAGCCGACCTGGGGCTTGCTCGCCCGACCATGGCCCACGATGGTGCGCTTGACCCGCGCCGGCGCATAGCCGAACACAGACAGTCCACAGTCACCGGCCACGAACAAGGCCATACCGCGCGCCTCGCCCAACGCCAGGGTGGCCTGCACGTTCTTGCCGTAGAACGCCTGCTCCATGGCCACTTCGTCAGGAGCAAGCTCGTCGAGCAGCTCACGCAACCCACGGCCGATGGTCAGCAATCGTTGGTTGCGCGCCTGCTTGGACGGCGCGGATATCACGCCGCACTCCACGTACGCTAGCTTCGCATTGCCGACGCGATCGATGACACCGTAGCCGAGACGCAGGGTTCCTGGGTCGATGCCCAGGATGCGCGTGCAGCCCGCGGCGGACATGCGAATCCAGCCGGCTTCTGCTAGGACACGTTGGCCAGGGTGGCCTCGTCGACATCCAAGTTCGAATACACGTTCTGGACGTCGTCGTGGTCTTCCAAGATGTCGAGCAACTTGAGCGCGGATTCGGCTTCCTTGCCCGCAAGGTGCGTCTTGTTCTGTGGCACCATGGTCACTTCGGCCGAAGCCGGGTCAGGCATGCCGGCTTTCTTCAGGCCGTCGCGAATGCGTTCGAATTCCTTGGGCTCGGTGATGACAGTGAACACCTCATCCTCGCTGCGCACGTCATCCGCGCCCAGCTCGATGGCCGCATCGGTCAGCTTGTTTTCGTCGACCTGGGCCTTTTCGTACACGATCACACCCTGCTTCTTGAACATCCAGGCCACCGAACCCGAGCCCGCCAGGTTGCCGTTGGCCTTGGTCAGCAGGTTGCGAATCTCGCCGGTGGTCCGGTTGCGGTTGTCGGTCATGATTTCGGCCAAGATGGCCACGCCGCCCGGGCCAAATACTTCGTAGGTGAACTCCTCGTAGTTCACACCTTCCAAATCGCCGGTGCCCTTCTTGATGGCGCGGTCGATGGTGTCGTTCGGCATGTTCTGGCCGCGCGCCTTGTCCACCGCCGAGCGCAAGCGGGGATTGCCGTTGATGTCACCACCGCCAAGTCTGGCCGAAATTGTGATCTCCTTGATGACTTTGGTCCAGAGCTTCGACTTCTTGGAGTCGGAAGCCTCTTTCTTGTGCTTGATCTTCGACCATCTGTTGTGCCCAGACATGCTGGTTTTGTAACACTTTTCACTCGCAAATGCCTCGCCCTTGCGGACAAAATTGCCCCTTCTCGGATGCGCTGCGGCGTGGCGGGCCGCTACCAGCCGGGGGTCGGGAGCTCGGGGGCATTGGTCCAGGCACTTGGCTGGTCGCAGGCATCGACGGAAACCCGGTGCACGCTCATGCCATTCCAGGCCGTGGCGCTCACATTGACCCAGCCGCCGTACTCGCTCACGACCGCGCCGTCGCTGCTGACCAGCCGAACCGGCTCGCCATCGTTTGACAGGCCGTCGGCTCCTATGCGGCCCGACACAGGGACGATCACCGTGCCATCCCGCGGCACCGGATCCTTGCCGTCATCCATGACGAAATTGGCCGCCACCACCAGCGCGAAACCGCCGGCCGGGACTGTCAGGTCCGGCAAGACATCGCTGCCGGTCTTGTCTTCGATGAGCATGCCGGCCAGCGACACCGGGTCGGCCTCGAGGTTCTCCAATTCGACGAACTCCTGCGTGTACTCGGAACCAGCGGGATTGGCCAACACTTCGGTGATCACCAGCCGGGGAATCTTTGGCGGCAGGTGTAGCGCGAGCACGGAAGAATCCGCGCTGTTGCCAGCACGATCCACAGCCCGCGCGATGGCCTGAGCGTCCACATCAACCGGCAGATCTGGAAGGTGGGTCAGAAGGTCGAATGTGGTGCCAATCCCTCCCGCATCCAAGCTGGCAGCCTGGTCGCCGGCGGTGATAATGATCTCGGGCCACGCCGCTTCATCAGTCACAAACTGCGCGTGCAGACACCCTTCGGCGATGGTCAGCGCGAAACCGCTGATCAAAGGCGCGTATTCGTCAGGAGCGTCGGCCGTGGTGAACGATCCCACCTGGCCGGAAGGAACCAGCTTGCCTCCCTCCAAGTGCAAGGCACCGGCGACGACCTCGACAGCGTAGGATGTGGTTGCCGCCAGGGTACTGGCCGGGATGGCCGCATAGCAGGTGCCGCTGCAGGAAACGGTATCCCCCAGAGCGAGCGCCACCTCGGTGCCGTCGCCCGCCCGAAGATTGATCGGCGCGGCCGAATCTGGAACCTGCAGTGGGCCGAAGAAAGCAAGGATGACCCTCGCCAGATTTGTCGGCACCTGCGCGGAGCCGGCAGGCGGGTCGACCAGCTCGGGCAGGCCAAAAACCGCACCAGCGTCACTCGTCGTCGTTGCCCCGCTGGTCGAGGTGCTGGGCGCATGCTGTTCCGCGGCCAGGTCAGTGTTCGGGGAGCAGGCAGCACAGGCAAGCAGCAGGAGAGAGCATATCCGCGAAGAAGGCATCGCCTGCCTTATCGGACGGCCACATCCGAAGTTGCGTGCCCGAGAAGAGCGCTTCACGCGGCGGGCTTCGCGCCGCGCTTGGCACCGCACTGGTCGCCGTCGCCCACCGCGGGGGCCGTCAGTCGACGAGTCGTGCGAGGACACGTCGCCCGGCACGCGCAGCTCAGGCAGGATGGCGCCGGCCAGCTTCTTGCCCTGTTCGAGGCCCCGCTGGTCATACGAGTTCACGTTCCAGATGATCCCCTGGACGAAGATCTTTTGCCATAGAATTGAGGGTGCGCTGCCGGATACTTGCAGCCACCGACCATGAAATCCACGCCCGATCTCATCCTGGCCTCTGCATCGCCGCGTCGGCGTGAGCTACTGGAACGTCTGGGCTTGGTACTGCGGATCGAGCCCGTCGACGTGGATGAGACGCCGGCGTCGGGCGAAAAGGCTCGCGCCTACGCCCAGCGCCTGGCCGCCGAAAAGGCCGATGCGGCGTTGGCCAAGTTGGGCTCGCAGGCCGCGGCTTTGCCGGTCTTGACCGCGGACACGGTGGTCGTGCTGGGCGACGACATTCTGGGCAAGCCGGCCAACCAAGACGAAGCCGCGGCCATGCTGCGCCGGCTGGCAGGTCGGCGCCACGAGGTGATGACCGCATATCGAGCGCACTTTGCCGGCCGCATGGTCGAGCGCGTGGTCAGCACCGGCGTGACTTTTCGCTCGCTCGACCCGGCCGAGTTGCGCGCCTATCTCGATTCCGGCGAATGGCAGGGCAAGGCCGGTGCCTACGCCATCCAGGGCATCGCAGGAGCCTTTGCCATCGAGGTGCATGGGTCGTTCTCCAACGTGGTCGGGCTGCCGCTGGCCGAGGTCATCGCGGATCTGCGCGCCTTGCAGGCCCTGCCCGGCTACCCGCCCCCGGCCTTTGGGGGGAATGCCCCGTGAATCGCACGGAAGACATCGCCGCCAACCTAGCCGACGTGCGCGCCCGCATTGCACAGGCCGAGGCAGCCGCGGGTCGGACCGCCGGCAGCGCGCGCCTGGTGGCAGTCAGCAAGACCGTGGCAGCGGCGGACATCCTGGCTGCGCTGGCCGCTGGCCAGCAGGATTTCGGCGAAAGCTACGGGCAGGAGTTCCGCGACAAGCGCGCCGAGGTCGAAACTGGCGCGCAAGCCGCTGGTCTGCCGCCCCCGCGCTGGCACTTCATCGGCCCGCTACAAACCAACAAGGTGAAATACGTGGCTGGCAAAGTGGCGCTGATTCATTCGATCGAGGCGGGCGACGTGCTGGCCGAGATCGAGCGACGCGTGGCCACGCTGCAGCCACCAGCGCCTCAGGACTGCCTCATTCAGGTCAACCTGGCCGGCGAGGCACAGAAGCACGGCGTGGCGCCAGCCCCACTGGCAGCGCTGCTGGCCAGCTTTGCCCGGCTCACCCACCTGCGCTGCACAGGACTGATGGTCATGCCCCCTTTCAGCGACGATCCGGAGGAGTCGCGGCCGATCTTCGCGGCCCTGCGTCGCCTGCGCGACGAGCAGGCCGCCATGGGCCGGCCCAACGTCCAGCTTGCCGAGCTGTCCATGGGCATGAGCCACGACCTGGAAGTCGCGGTGGCCGAGGGCGCAACCCTAGTGCGGGTGGGCACGGCAGTCTTTGGTGCACGCATGTAGCACAACCACCCCTTCTACGGCGCGCGCGATAGTAATGTCCAGTCAACTGTTCTGACTTGACAAGCGCGACCTAGCCGTTCAGTCTATGGGCATGGCGAATCCGCATCTTGGCAAGACCATCGCAGCGTTCCATGCGGTGGTCCATCGCACCAAGAACCGTCTGGTCGCAATTCCCGTCAAGGTCCAACGTGATCTGGGTCTTGGCCGTCGGCGCAATAACCATCTCGTTCTCTACTCCATCCGGCCCAGCGGACTCGGGCGGTGGAACCACCACCTGTCCTACCTGACGTACGACAACGAATTTGCGATTCCCGCGGACGTAACCCGCATCCGGCCGGGCGATCCCGTTGACGTGAAACTCCATCGAGTCATTCCGGACGGCGACGCGCTGGCGCCCGCAGCGCTTCCTCCCAGTCCAGCCTCCTTGCTCGCGACCTTGGCCGAAGAAGCGGGCGAGGACCCGAGGGTGGACGGAAGCGTCCGCCTCGATGACTACCTCTACCCGACGCATGCCTAAGCTGCCAATCTTCGTCGATACCGCGTACCTCGTGGCGCTACTCAACCGGCGCGACGGACTTCACTCGCGCGCGACGACGCTGGCTGCGACCTGGGCCGCGCACGGCTTGGAACTCCTTACGACCGATGGTGTCCTAATCGAACTTGGAAACTTCTTCGCGCGCAGTCCCCTGCGTCCCCTTGCGGCCACCGCCATCCACAGAATCCGCAACACGCCCGGCTGGACAGTGGATCGCATCAGCGCGGGTCTGCTCGATCGCGCCGAAGCCCGCTATCGCGCGCATCCCGACAAAGGCTGGAGTCTTACGGATTGTCTCAGCATGGAGGCCATGCTCGACCACAGCGCAACCGATGTCGCGACCCCCGATCACCACTTCAAGCAGGCCGGGTTTCGCACGCTCATGTCAGCCTCGGACGTTGCGTAGGTGAGCATAGACTGCCCAACCTGGGAGCGTGCGCGCCCGCTAGCCGGGCAACTGTCGGGTGGGAATTCACAGCAAGAGCATCCGAAGGAAGGGGATTCTATCCGGGACCAAGGCTAAACTGGGAAACGTGTTGACCCTCCTTCGCCGTGTCGCTCCCCTCTTCGCGCTATCCCTCCTCACCTGCGCGGGCCGCGCGCGTGCCCCGCAGCCGCCGGCCGCCATGCCCGGATCGGATGCCCCCGTCGCCACGCAGCCGCCGGCCTTTGTCCCGCTGAGCGCTGACAGCGGCTCAGGAACCCAAGCGTGGCACCCGGGCTCGCCGCGCAATCAGATCCGGGAAGCGATCTTCACCGGCGCCTGGACCGCCGTGCGCGACAAGCACTTTGACAAGACCCTGGGCGGCTTGGACTGGGATGGCCTGCGTCGAAAGTACGAGCCACTTGCTCTGGCCGCGCCCGACGAGCCGACTTTCTACCGCCTGCTCAATGAGATGCTCGGGCTGCTTGGGCAATCGCACCTGCAAGTGCATGGCCCCGGCGAAGAAGCAGCGCCGCCGCCCGACGAGATCTCATCCCCGCAGACCAGAACCGCTGCCGCCGATGCCATCCGCGAGGCGGGCGACGACTACGGCGATCCCGGGCTGCTCGTCCGCATCATCGAAGGCAAGCCGACCATCACGCGCGTGCGTCCCGGCTCGTCAGCGGCAGGCGCAGGCCTGCGGCCCGGTTTTCTCGTCACCCACATCGGCGGCCGCGCCCTCGCCTCGCTGCCGCTTTCGGGCCGGGCGCTGCGACCCGTGGAAGAGCGCTTCCGCCTACGCCAATTGGCCGCGCGTCGTTTGGCTGGACCGGTGGGCAGTCGGGTGAGCCTGCGCTGTCTCGACGAGAACGATCGTCCGATCGAAGTCATGTTGGAACGCGACCCACCCCCGGCACGCGCCATTCAGGTGCTCAACATGTCGCCCGTGGTCCCAGAAGTCACAAGCCGCCAGGCCGGCGAGGTCGGCATTGTGGCCTTCAACGTGTTCTTGCTGCAGCCTGTGCTCGGTGAAGTGCAGAAGGCCATCGACGGATTCCGTGCCCGCGGGGCCAAGGCCATCATCATTGACCTGCGCGGCAACCCGGGCGGCATCGGCGCCATGGTCATTCCCCTGGCCGCGCGTCTGTCCACCGCGCCGCTGACCCTGGGCACCATCGTGTATCGCGATTTCTCCAACACGCTCGCCACCACCACCTCCCTAGGCATCAAACCCTTCGCCGGCCGGGTGGTGATCCTCACCGATGAGGGCAGCGCTTCGACCTCCGAGATCTTCGCCGCCGGCATGCAGGAAGCGAAACGCGCCTTCGTGGTCGGGGACACCACCGCGGGCGCGGCCCTGGGCTCCATCATCGAGGAATTGCCAGGCGGCGCGGTGGTGCAGATTCCGGTGGCTGACTTCAGGACACCCAAAGGCATGACCATCGAGGGTCGTGGCGTGCAGCCCGACCGTCGGGTGTTCGAGACGCGCGCGGGGTTCTTGGCCGGCCGCGATGTCGTGCTTGACGCCGGCCTTGACCTGGCCAAAGCATCGCGGCCGTGATGATCGCCATCCTCTTGTCCCTGTTGGCCGCAGCCCCGGCCCAAACACCCTTGCGCCCGGCGCAGGCCATTCTGGACGACTACGCCAATGCCATCGGCGGCCGGGAGGCGTGGCAGTGGTTGCGCAGCGTACATGTCAAGCGCGCGCTGACGGTGACTGGCCAAGGGGCCAGTGGCAGCGAAGAACACTGGGCCACTGCTGACGGAAAGAACCGGAGCGAATCCACTCTGCGGGACGTCGGGACTTTTCGCCAGGGCTCGGATGGCCGCGTGTTCTGGTCGCAAGATCCGGTCTTCGGTCTGCGCAAGCTGGAGGGCGCCGAGCAAGAAGACGCTCACATCAACGCCGCCTGGAACGCCGAGCCCGATCTGGCGAGTCTCTACCTCGCGATCCGATCTGTTCCAGTACCCAAGCAAACGGCCGCCGAGACTAGCACCAGCCTCGAATGCGTGGAGTTGCAAAAAAGGCAAGGCAAGCCATCTGTGCTGTGCTTCGACGGGAAGACGCATCTGCGGGTTGTGCAAACCGGCGTGCAACCCTCGCCCGGCGGCGACATCCCCTACCGGCTGGTGTTCGGCGACTGGCGCACTGTCAAGGGCATCAAGACCTGGTATCTGGAAAAGATGACCGCCGGCCCCACCACAATGGAGGGCCGCATCACCAGCCTGGTGTTCGACGAAAAAATTCCTGCCAGCCGATTCAAGATGCCGGAGCCTCCCTGACATGGGAACCCTCAAAGGGTTCCCAAACCCTTCGGCCCCCCACCTGCCCCTCCTCCCCGCTCGCTTCGCTCGGCCTCGCGCGATGGTGCGCCGCCGGCGAGGGCGCGCGCGAAGCGCGCGGGGTGGGCAGGGTGGGCTGTCCGTCCCGAAGGGCCGGCGGGGCTCCCCACGCGAAGCCCTCAGAGACCCAGCACGAGCAGCACCAGGCCCAACACGGCAATCAATCCACCGGCTGCGACGTCGGCGTAGTGCTCAAGAAAATGCCAGCGCAGGCGCGTGGCGCCGGCCCGTGCCAGCAGGACCAGTACCACCATGCTGAGCAACGTGGCAGCCTCGTAGGCGACGACCACGACGACAGCCGGCAGCGTCCCAAGGGGAGCCGCGGCGAACAGGATCGGCACCACCGCGATACACGGATCGAGGCAGGACAGCGCGAAGAGCCCCCACACCGACGCCCGCGAGGGATCATGGACGTGGTCGTAGTGGCGGTGGTGGTGTCCATGGACCTTCTGGCCTGCCGCGCGCCGGAGGCCCCACACGCCGTAGGCCAGGCCAAAGCCCACCAGCAAGATGCCTCCCACCGAGCCCATGCTGCTGCCGAAGCTCTTCATCACTTCGAGCCCGACCAAGAGGGCCAAAAGCCCGAGCAGCGCGGACACGCTGACGTGACCGAAACCGCAGAGAAAGGTGATACGTGCCGTGCGCCCCGCGGACCAGGCACGGCCCCGCGCCACTGCGGCGAAGGGCACCCAGTGGTCGGGCGACACCGCGTGCAGGGCGCCGACGGTCATCGCGCCGACGAGAAGAGTCAGGAACATCAGGGAGTCCGAGGTTGTATCTATCACACCGGAGGCGGCAATTCACGCTCTGGGAGGCGAGATCTCCTCCGGCAGATCGGCCGCCAGACCCGCATCCCGGTGCGCGAAGTAGTTCACCACCAGGCCTTCCTTGAGCGCGCTCTCGCACACCAGGGCGCCGGGATAGCCAGTCAACTCCAGTAACGTCCGCAGCACCACGGTGCCGGGCAAGAGTGTGTCGGCACGCAAGGCGCTGAGCCCCGGGATGACAGCGCGCTCTTCCTCGCTGGCGTCGGCCAAGCGCTGCTCGAGCATCTTCAGATCGTCGAGCGAGAGCGCGAGATGACGACCCAGCCCTTCCCCTGCCTTGCCCGCGACCGGCGCGACCTTGCCCGCGCTGCCTTTGGCCAGCCGGGCCAGCGCCAGGGCCGTGCCCGAGGTGAAGGTGACGAAGTCGAAACCGACCTTCTGCATCTGCCGGATCGCCGGCTGCACCAACGCCCGCACGCGTGTCTCGGCGGTGAGGATTTCGGCGCGGGACATCTTGCCGGCAAAGCGACACTCGTCCCGTAGGCGCAGCACGCCCATGGGCATGGAGGTGGCGAACAGACACTCCTTGGCATCGCCCACCAGGGCCTTGATCGATCCTCCGCCCACATCGAAGAGGGCAACCTTGCGCTTGTCCAGATCCAGCGCCTCGCGCGCCCCCCAGTAGATGAGCGTGGCCTCTTTGAACGGATCGAGTACCTCGACCGCGAGTCCCACCTCGCGCTTCACCGCACTCACAAACTCGGCACCGTTGCGCGCTTCGCGAATGGTGCTGGTGGCGACCGCCACCGTGCTCTCGGGCTTATGCTGATCCGCCAGGCTGCGCAGCTTGCGCAAAGCTTCCAGACCACGCGCGAAGCTGTCCTCGGGAATTATGCCGTCGCGAAGCGACTCCGCGCCCAGACGCACCATCTCCTGCGCTTGTTCGAGCAAGAGTAGGCCGCCCTGGCCGTCCGCCTCGACCACGAGGAGGTGGAACGAGTTCGACCCAAGGTCATAAGCAGCCACGCGCGAGCGCGGGCCCGCGGCCAGCGGCGCTTGTTCCGACTTTCTGATGAATCTCGGACCAGACATCGTCGCGCGTTCCTACCATTGCACCGCTACGAACCTGCACATGAATCGTAGCACGTGCGCCTGGTTCCGATGCGGACCCCATAGGCGCTGCGGCATACACCAAAGCCACGCAAAAACGTCGTGCAAATCCCCGAAGCCGGCATACTATCGGTCACGCTGAGGGGAAAGACTCATGGTGTCACAACCGAACAAGACTTCGATTGGGATTGTCGTCGCGGTCGCGCTGATCCTTGCGCTCATGGGCCTCGAACCGAGAGCCACTGCCGCGGGCCTAGACAAGAAGAGTTCGGCCGACGCGAAAAAGGCAACCCAGCTCTACAAACAGGGGAACTACGAAGAGGCCGCGGCGGTCTTCCTGCAATTGAGCGTCGACAACCCCGAAATGCCGGTCTTCGTGCGCAACCTAGGCGCCTGCTATTACTATCTGCGTCGTCCTGACCCGGCCCTATCCAATCTGCGCGAGTACCTGCACAAGAAGAGGGACATCGCACCCGACGATCGCGCCGAGGTTGAAGGCTGGATCGCAGAGATGGATCAGCTACGCCAGCGTGGTTCACCCCCGGCGGCAATTCCGACTCCAGTTCTGGCTCCGGTTCCGGCTGCGGCCCCGCTTCCGACTGCGGCTCCGGCCGCCCTCCCGGTGGCACCGACACCTCCAATGCCGGCTCCCGCCGCCTACACGCCCCTGCCGCCAGCAGAGCCACTAGCAGCCCCGGTCGTGACGCCAGAACCGCCGCCGGCTCCCGCTCCCATTGACATGCCGGCCGCTCCGCCACAAACGCAGTTCGCACCCGCACCAGCATATGCTGCGCCTGCAACTGCGATGCCCCCAGCTCCGGGCCCAGCCGTTGCTGCGGCGCAAGTGCCCCCGCCCACGGAATCCAGCAGCGGTCGCAAGACAGCGGCCTGGGTGCTAGGCGGGGTGGGCGTGGCAGGGCTAGTCTTCGGCGGTGTCTTCACCTATCTCGCCTCGTCGAATTTCTCCGATGTCGAAAAAAAGTATGACCCGGGCAAGTACAGCGACGGCAAGAGGGACTCGACCTTGCAGTTCGTCTTCTATGGCGTGGGCGGTGCAGCTATCGTGACCGCTATCATCCTCTTGGCCACGGGCCAGGACGCACCCAGGTCGGTCGCTCTTGCGCCCGCGGTGGGGCCGAACATGGCTGGCGCTGCACTGAGCGGGACCTTTTAGCCCGGGGACAACAACATGAAGCGAAGCGACCTCATCTTTCTTGTGCTCTTCGTCGGCTGCTCGCCGCAATTCCAAAGTGGCAAGACCCAGTGCTCCGACAAACTCGAATGCCCCAGCGGTTTCACTTGCCGCAGTGATGGGACCAGCAGTCTCTGCGTCGACAGCGACACTCCCGGATGTTCAATTGGCACCTTCTACTGTACAGGGTTGGACATTTGCATGGCGTCACTTGCTGCGTGTCCCACGACAGGCTCCGGCGGACACTCCGGAGGGACCGGCGGCAGCAGTGGGAATGACTGTCCTAGTGCTAGCGACTACTATTGTGCCGCGTCTGACACGTGTTGGAAGGAATATGTCGTATGTTCGACAGTGACCAATTGCGGAACGACTGCTTCACCAGATTACCACGCGTGTGACACCGCAGGTTATTATCCTGACTGCACCGGGAACTGCGTTGCCAGCACCACCGGCAGCGGCGGCGCGGGGGGCTCAGGAGGCAGCGGTGGATCATGCGGTGCCGTCAACCCCTCGTGTTCATCCATGACGACCGATTCGACGACCGGTTTGCCTAGTCCCTGCGGCACATGCCTTGCCGAATGTTGTTGTTCCCAGTTAGTCTCGTGCGTGGCCAACACGTCCTGCTACAACCTGTTTTCGTGCGAGTACGACTGCACCACCACCTCGTGCGAGAGTGGATGCACCTCCTCCTACCCGGGGGGTGTCACCCTGATGAATGACTTCCTAGACTGCGGAATCTCGCTCTGTTCGGACGTATGTAGTAGTAGCTAGCCTGTGCCTGGGCGCCGTGATGGTGAGCGGCGGAAACCCTTCCTACATGAATTGACAATGAGCGGACTGGCACGCTGCAAATGGTGGTCTTGGTTTGATAACGCTGGTACCGTAAACCACTGTCACTCCCCGTACTCGGTCACCCGCCGCGCAGGTTGCGTTCGGCGTGGGCAAGGATTTCGACCATGCTCTCCAGGGCCGCCTCGCTGCCCGGCACGCCGTGCGTGCGCTGGGCGATCTCCTTGGCCAGCAAAGCCAAGAGGTAGCGGAGCCGCGCCTTCGCGTCGCTGTGCAAGGCAACATAGTCGTCGTGGCTGGCGTTGACCTGCCAGCGCCGGCCGTCGAAGCGGCTGCGCCAGGTTGCGCCGGCGTCGTCCACCAGCTCGGGCTCGGGAATGCCGAAGCCGAGACCGGCGCCAGGCTCCTCGGCCTCGATGATGACCACCGCGGCCTCTCCCCGCGCCCTGTGCTCGCCTTGTCGGCCCTCAGCGACTAGGGCAAAGCGACTGCCTGCTCGCGCCTCAACCGAGGCCAGCACGGCCGGCCGCCGGCCCTCCCCCGCGATGGACAGCACGGGCGAGGCTGTGCTCCAAGCGATGTCCACCTCGCCCAGTACACGCCGGCCCGACTCGTCCACGCCCACGCCCAGCACACGGCGCTCGCGTCCGGGCGCCAACGTGATCTCGGGTGGCGAGATTCTGATGGCGGCAAGCGGCCCGGGCGGAAAGAGATCCAATGTGCGATCCCGCCCTGGCGAGGCCTCCTCTTGGCTTTCGCCCGCGCCGTCGCCCGCAGCCACCTCGGCGCCACTCGGCGCGATCCCGGCCTCAGCAGCATCGCGCATCTCGGCCTCACTGCTTGCCACTGCCGGCAGCTCGTACTGTGGCAGTCGGTCGCGCAGTCCCTTGAGTGCGCGTCGCAAGTCCTGCACCACCTGCCGGCTGGCCGCTGCTCCCCGCTCGCGCTCCAAGCGCCCAAGCTCGGCCTCGAGCAAGGGAACGACCCCGTCGAGGGCGCGCACGAAGGCCTCGGCCGCTGCGTCCGGCGCCACGCCCCTGCGCGTGCCCGGCGGCACGGTGAAACCGGGAAAATCGATCAAACCGGCCAGCTCACGCCCGATCCAGGGCGGCCGGTCCAGGCCCAAGTTGCGTAGCTCACCCATGTGGTCGGCAACCAGAGTCCCCGCACAGCTCACTTCCAGCGCCGGGCGTTCCAGTCCACGGGCCAGGTAGAGTTCGATCCGAATTGGGGGATGCCCGTCGACCGGGATCTCGGGCGGCAGGGCGAGGGGCTCGCCGGTGAATCGCCGGGGCACCACGGAAAAACGCCGCGGCACCGGCCCGCGTGCCATGCCGTCGAAGATCTCAATGGATGCGCCGCTGGCCAGGATCGCACCGCGCAGCTCGGCGGCCAGATATTCCGTCAGCCGGCGTGCGCCCAGCATGCGCAGGGCCGAGTCGTGCAGCTCAGAAACCACAATCTCGGTGAAAGTCTCCTCAATCTCAAGCGGCATGCGATCGCGCAGAATCTCGGCCCTTTCCTGGTCCTCCACCAAGTGCAACAGCCACACCTCGGAGCCACGCACTCGGGTGCGGATGTCCATGCGCCGGCCCACCGACCAGAAACCTAAGAGGCCGATGCCGTACTTGCCCGCCACCACCTGATCGTGCCGTTCACGTGGTGACAGCCCGCGCTTGCGTGAGTGCCCGATCTCGGTCACCAGCGCGCTGAGAGCCTCCTCGCGCCCCAGCTCGGGCAGAACGCCCTCGCCGTCGTCGCGGATTATGAGCGCGGGCGTATGGCGCACGCGCCGACGTTCGATGCGCACCGTGCGCGCGTGGGCATCGATTGAGTTCTGCACCAACTCGGCCACCGCCTTGCGCGGATCGCTCTGGCTGCGCGCCAACCAGCGGATCAGGTCAAAGGGATCCGCCGGCTTTAGCTTGACACTGTGAGAGGCGCGAGCAGGCATGGGGGACATGGTACAGCGTGACCTTGCCGCCGCAAATGGGGGAACCGGGGAAGAAGCTAGTTATTTCACCACAGATGGCATAGAGGTCACAGAGCCGGATCGGAAAGGGAAGGGTTGGGTTTGTCCGATCCGAACCCTTCCTTCCTGTCCGATCTCTGTGTTCTCTGTGCCCTCTGTGGTGAGCCAGCTAGCCCAGATTGCCACGCGATGCGCTCCAAGAAGTCGGTGGCGCGCAGACGATCGGCTTCGAGCGTGGCTTGATCCCGAAGGCCTTCGTAGATCCGACGAGCGAGGGAATAGTCGCCGGCCAGAAACGCTGACTCGCCGTAGAGCCTGCGGCATTCCTTGGCAAAGGCTGGTTCAAGCGGCACAGCCATTTCCGGCCCATCCAACGGACACGCCTGCGCCAGGGGAGCGAGCGCGAGCTGGGGATCCCGTCCAGCAAGCTGGCGTCCCACGAGATAGGGACCTAGCGCCTCTTCGGGGTGAAGGCGGGCGAACTCGTCCGCCAGGAAGACCACCAGGGCCGGGTCGGTGGCACGCCCAGGGCCATCGCCAAAGAGCATCCGTCCCAAGGACCGGCGGGCACCATCGTCGGCCAGAGCGCGCCGCTTGGCCCAGGCCAAGCGCAGCTCGTTCTCGTCGGTAGCCAGGGCCAAGCTGCGTTCCACCGCTGCTGCCGTCTCGGTGAAGTGGCCGGTGTGAAACTCGACCACAGCAACCAGGCCCGCGGCCCGGGCGCGCAGGGGCCAGGTCAGCGATTCGTCGTCAACCATCGGCCCAGCCAACGCCAAGGCCTTGTTCGTGGCACCGGCCGCCGCCAGTGCCTCGGCCCGATCCAACCGGTAGGCAGGTTCCTCCGGATCGTCCCGACAGACGCTGTCCATCAGATTCACCGCCGCCTGGGGCACGGAGCCCATTTGCGCCCGCGCTTCAGCCACGCGTTCGGCCAGCTCCCGCGCACAGACTTTGCGAAAGATGGCGGGTTTGCGAAAATGTTCCTTGGCGCGTGCCTCGTCCCGCGCGTCCAAGGGCTGGGTTTGCAAGAAGGCCCGCCAAGACTTCTCCAGCTCTGCCAGCGAGAGACCGTACGCCGCCACGAAATCGCCCGCCGACCGGTATACCGCGCGCAGATTGTCAGCCCCGAAGCGATCGAGCAGGAAGCGACAGAACGATCCCGCCAGGACATAGGCGCGCGCGCCGGCCTGCACGCTGAACCCGGCGCCCATGACCCGCGCCAGCTCAGGCGCCTGGCCGAGCGCAAGCATGGCTCGCGCCTGCTGATGCAAGGTCGCGCGCCCCTCGGGATCGCCGAAGTCCGCGGCCTCGGCCACACCCTCGATGAGTCCGGTGCCCAGGTGTGGAAGCGGCAGCGGCCCCCACCAGCGCCACGCCAACGACACCCCAAAGACCGAATCGCCAAACCCGCCGGCAAAGACATGGGCCAGCTCATGGCGCAGCCGAGGTGCGGGAAAGCGCTCGGCCTGCACGTAAATCTCGCGCATCCACGGTTTCGCGAAAAGCGTGGCGCCGGCGCCAACCAGATCTTTCTTTGCCTGAGCCGAGGAGAAACGATAGACGGCAATCGGCGTGCGCGGCTCACTGCCCAGGATGGCGCGCAACTGATGGTAGCGGAACTCCAGATCGCTGTGCACAAGTCCAATCTCAGCCGGCGTGTCCCCTCCCGGATCGCTCCACATTACGAAATGCTCGCTCTGCGTTCGCCGCGACAACACGCGGACCAGATCGTCTCGGGTAAGGTGAAAGCCAAGCTGAGCGCGAAACCCGAACCAAAGCGCCGAGCCCACCAGCAGGGCGAGGGCCGCGCCCAGCCAGCGGGCCAGGATCAGCCGCGACGGAAAAGAGCGCCAGACTAGGGCCGGCGGCCCCGCCTCGTCCGGCTGTCCACCGCGGCTCGCGCAGCCGGCCAGCACTAGAGCCGTGGCGATCCAGGTCAGATTGGCCAGGCGGAACCACAGCAGGCGCGCCGATGGACGCAGGCCTTCGTCGTAGATCGGGCCAGGGAAGTACCCGCCAAATGGGTCCAGGACAAACACTGGCGGGTCCAGGTAGATGCGAAGCAAGGCCCACAAGATTGATACCGCCGGCAGCATGAGAGCGAGCAGCCGCCCGAGGCGCGGCCCGCGCACCAGCAAGCCCGCCAGCACGCCCGCTGGTGCTGCGACCAACACGCTGGCCACGGGAAGGAGGGCATAGAACGCCAACCCCACAGGCAGATTGCAGTTGCGCACGCGCCAGGCGTTTGCCAGCGATAACAGCATGGGCGCCGCCAGCAGCGCCAGGCCAGCCGCCGCCGCAGAAAAAACCAGCGCCCAAAGCGACACCCTGCGATGCGCACGCCGGGCCGCGGTCACCACGCCGTGGCCTACGTCGGTCGCGGCAAAAGCAGCGCCCAGGCCGATCACAAAGGAAAAGTCGAACCCCAGCAGGTCGAAGAGCGGCACGAAGTCGAGCGCCAGCGCAGCCAGCGCCAGCACTCCGCCCCAAATCACGGGGCGCAGGCCGAAACGGTGGTTGATCCAGGTGGCGGGGCGTGCGACGATCACGGCTGAGACACAGGATGCCGCAGCCCCAAGAGCGCCGCCAGGAGGAACGGGCCCCCATCGAGCTCAGGGTCGAGTACCAGCGTCTCAATCGCTTCTTCTACGACTACACGAGGAACATCTCCAAAGGTGGCACCTTCATCCAAACCAAGAAGCCACTTGAGGTGGGAACCCGGTTCCTGTTCAAGTTGCTCGTGCCCAACATGGACAAGCCCATGGTCTTGTTGGGCGAAGTGCGCTGGGTCCTACACGAGGGCGAGACACGCAAGGACGAGGATGGCGGTGAGTTCAGCACGCCCGGTATGGGCATACGCTTCATCTACAAGGACGCCGATCAGCAGGAACAAGTCGAACGTGAGGTGGAGAAGCTGATGGTGCAGAGCCTGGGCCCGCGCATCTACGCGCGCCTGCACGACACGGGTGACAAGCACGAGGATTGATACCGCGGGGCGACCGCAGGTCGCCCCTACCGCGTGCGATGCAGGATCTTGAAAAACTTCTCACGATCCTTGGCGCCGAATTCGCGCGCAACCAGTAACGCCGCGCCGAACACCAGCCCGGCCAGGGCCATGGCCGCCGCGCCCGCCACGATCCCTGAGCCAGGCACCAGGCGAGCTGCGCCGACCGCAAGCGCCGTCGCGACCAGCACGCGCAACACTGACAGTAGCGGCAACCCGGCGCCAAAGCGACGCCACAAATAGCCCAGAGCCGCCAGAAAGCCGACCAGCATGCCGGCCGCAGTCGATGCGGCGGCCGCTGACAACATGGCCGGGCCTGCGGCGGTGCGCGGAACCAGGGTGAAGGCCAAGCCAGTGCCCGCAGCCAGGGTGATTGCCACCAGCGCCACCGCGACATAGGGCCGACCTGACGCCGTCACGATCGATCCCGCAATCGACAATAGCGCCAGCGCAACCACGCCTGCCGCCAGGATGGGAAGGGCTGCGGCACCAGTGCCATAGCCAGCGGGATAGAAAATCCTCAACAAGGTTGCGGGGCGCGCGCCCAGCACCACCGCCATGGCCGCGCCAATAATCAGTGCATAGCGAAGAGTCTGCCGTACATAGGCCCGGGTGGCCTCGCGATCCTCGGCAAAGGTGGAGCGCGAGACCAAGGGAAAGATGACGAAGGTCACCACCAGCAGTGCTTGGTAGGGAAGCAGCGCCAGGCTGCGAACCGCCTCGTACACACCCACCAACGCGTCGGCCTTGCTCCCCTGCCCCGCGAGCGCGGCCCCGGCAAAGCGCCGCAACAGGAGCGAGTCGTAGCTCAGCGCCAGATTGATGAGCCCGGTGTAGGTCACCGCGCCTCCCATGAACACCAGCAGGCGCGCGGGCGAAAAGCTGCCTTGCCCTGGGTGGAGCCACATCTTGCGACCGGCCACCAGCATGATGATGACGGCTGCGGCGATGAACCCGGCGAACGCCCCGGCCACTCCATGCCCAGCCCTGTGCCCGACCGCCGCGCCAGCCAGCAGAAGCACAGTCTTGGTGATGGAAAAACCGACGTCAAAACTCGCCTGCACGTGAAAGCGGCGCTGGCCATTGGCCGTGCCCACGAACACGGTATAGAATGCGTAGACCAGTGGGATGGCCGCGGCCAGCCGGAAGAGCGAGGTGTGCTCAGGGGCATTCACGAATCCGGCCACTAGGGGTGCCGCCAGGAAGAAAGCCACAGCCACCGCCACGCCCAGCACGCTCTGCAGTTTCAGGCCCGCGCGCTGGACCGCGCCTGCCCGCGCGTCGTCCTCAGCGGTGAACTTGGAAACCGACTGGATGGTCCCTTGCACGATGGTGTTGTTCACGATGGAGATGGCGTTGTTCACCACCGAGAAGGCGCCGTACTCGGCCAGGTCCACCACGCGCGCGAGCAAGAACTTCTGCAAAGCCCCGAACACCATGAACGAGGCCTTGGCGAATCCAATGAACAGCACGCCGTGGCCCACCTCGACGGCACGGTCGGGCTGGGTGGTCTTGTCTGCTTCAGTCACGGCGGCAGGTTACCCGTTTTTCTGCCAAAGACGCGAACCAGTGGACGACGCGGAGAGCCTTTGGGGCCAACCAAGAAGCTGTGGAAAATCGCAGGCGAATCCAGCCATAGTGGGCGCCCATGATGTCTTGGTCACGCATGAGCTTCAAGGGCCAGCCGGTCTGGGTGCACGTGGGCGCCGACCACCGGCCAGCTCTGGACAGCGAAGGCCGGGCCGAAATGAAGTATCGCCAGGAAGATGGCAAGAGCTACCGGCCCTCGCCTAGCAATCTGGCGCCGCTGGCCGAGGAGGCGAGCCAGCCCGCGCCGCAGGCCGAGCCCCGCCCCGCGCGCGCGCCGCGGGCCGCGCCTTCCCATGTCAAGACACCACCCAAATCCAGCACCGACGATCACGCGCCCGGTACGATTCACGTGTGGACCGACGGGGCCTGCTCGGGCAACCCAGGCCCCATGGGCATCGGCATCGTGGTGGTCGCCGACCGCGAGCGCGCAGAGCGCGGCGAATACCTGGGGGTGGGCACCAACAACATCGCGGAGCTGACGGCCATTCTGCGTGGGCTCGACTTGGCAGCCCAGCTTGCCCCCGATCGGACTCGGCCCATTCGCATCTACAGTGATTCCAGCTACGCCCTGGGCCTACTTGGCCAGGGCTGGAAGGCCAAGGCCAACCAAGATCTGGTGGCTAGCCTGCGCGAGCAAATGGCGACCTTCTCCCGCGTGAAGCTGGTCAAGGTGGCTGGCCACGCCGGCGTGGACAACAACGAGCGCTGCGACCAGCTCGCCCGACAAGCCATCACCTTCAGACACAACGTCTGAGCCCCGGCGATGAACTGTCGGACGACATTCAGGGATCTGGTCTTACCTTGACATGGGGCGCGAAGCGAACGCGGCGGTGGTCACCTGTCGCGCACGCTCGCGCAGCGAGCGCAGCACCTCAACCTGGCTCGCACCCTCCAACATGTCCGTGCCGATCAAGCTGCCGCCTTGGGTTTCGTGCAGCTTCAGTGTGACGACGTAGATTTGTTCCACCACGACTACCTTGTCCCGGCCGTGATCGACTCTTGCAATGATCGGCGTCTTTCCGACGAACCTGCCCTCCACGTAGATAGAGGCGCCGCTGGGAGTACTGGTGAAGACGACATCTCGCCCCGTGCCCTTGATGATGGTTGCGCAACCGCCGGTGGCCGCCACGAGCAAGACGGCAAGCAACCTGACGGCGGCGGTATCTAGGGCCATGCTGGCGAGACTATACCGGCCTGCCGGGTAGTGCGACGAACAATAAGTCAAGGGCCACTCCCTAGCGGGTGAGAGGTGCGAAGTGGCTTTCTTGGGCATGGGATCATGCCGTGTCACACCGGGCTCGAACTGGCATATACTCCGCCGATGCTTCGTGTCCCGCGCCCCCGGTTCTGGCGTCTGGTGCTTCCCCTCGTCTGTGCCTGCGCCGCTACGCTGCCGCCACATCTGGCGGACCCGGACCGGAATGCGCCGCCCGCGTGCCCGCGCAACACTCACCTATCAGCGGTGGGTCAGTCCAAGCAGGGACGTGATGCCGCCGTGGCGAGCGCGAAAAAGAACCTCCTCACCAAGCTGGGCAACACCATTCACGTGGAGGTCGAGTCATTCTCGCGACTGGTCGGCCGCAACGGCGCGGAGTCGGCGGAGTATCGGGAAATTGCGCGGGTGCTGGAGCGCGTGGACTTCGCCCACTCGGAACTCATCGAGATATCGGGTGGCCCTGCCCTCGAGGGTGGCGAGACCTACGTGGTGGCGTGCATGCGGCGAGACCTCGCGGCGGAAGCGCTAGAGCGTGATCTTGATGTCGAGGTGAAGCAGTTCGACGCATGGGACAAGACTGCGGTGGGGGCGAGGACCCGTGGCGACCGACCCGCCTTCGTGGCGGCATTGGGTCGTCTGTCGTCGGTGATGGCTGCCGCAGCGCCCAAGCTGGTGCAAATTCGTGCCCTGGCCGGTGGTCCAGCCGAGGTGGAACAGCACCTGACCTCGCGCTGGTTGGATCTGGTCAAGACAGCGGCCGAGCTCCGAGCGCAGATTCGCTTCGTGCTCGACCTGCAGGCCGAGCCGCGCGTGGCGTCTCTCGCATCCAACATGACCGAGGCCTTTCGCAAAGCGCTCGCGCCTCTGGGCAGCGAGGTCCGCCTCGGCGCTGCTTGCCCTGCGGCTGCGTCTGCCACCTACCTCGTCAGCGTGCGCACCGATGCCGACTGTCGTCTGGGCAGCCTGGGTCCCACCTGTCGCCTGGTTCTCGACGTGCGCGGCCAGGAATGTGCGTCTGGCCGCCAGGTTTTCCGCTCGGGCCTGGAGCGCGTGCAGACAAGTGCAACCGATGCTCGGGGCGAAGAACAGGCCATGCGCAAGCTGGCACAGAAGCTGGACCCCAAGCAAATTGGCCAAGAACTACGAGCTGTGTTGAAATCCGAACTGCCAGGAGGCGAGATCAGATGAAACGAAACCGACGTAAGCGTACAACCGCTTTCTTGGCTGGGCTGGTGTGCGCCTTTCTTGCCACCGCAACCGTGGCTGCCCCCAGTCGTACTGTCAATCAGGTCGGCCCGCTCAAAGTCGGGAATCCCTGTCCCAGCTTCGGCGGCTATGCGTTGAACAATGACATGTTGTCCCTGTCCAAGCTGCTAAACCCGTCCAAAGGTTCGCCAGCGTCTGCGGTGGTGATCTCGTTCTTCGCCACTTGGTGCAAGCCATGCCAAGAGCAGCTTCCCGTCATCGAGCGCGTGGTGGCGTCGCTGGCGAACAGGGGCGTGCGCGGCGTTCTGGTCGACTATGGCGAGGATACCGACCTTGCCGCGTCCTTCGCGGAAGAACAGAAACTACGTCTGCCTATTATCCCCGACCGCTTCACGAAGATCGCGGTGCGGCTGGGGGTGGACCGGAGTCTGCCCCGGACCTTGGTGGTCGGTCGCGATGGAGTTGTACGCACCATCTTCGAGCACGAGGGTGATGACTTCGAAAAGGCCCTGCGCGTGGCTGTGGAGTCAGCCATGCACTAGCAGTTCGACGCTTGGGTTCACGCAACGAAGTGTCTAGGGAATCGAAATGGCGGTGAATGGCGGACGGGCCGGACATGGGCTGCTGGGGACGTGGGTAGGCATGCGCTTGCTCGTCTTCATTCTAGTCTGGGCGATTACCACCGCGGGTTGCTCCTTCATATGGGTGACACGTCCTGTTCCCAAAGAAGAAGCGCGTGCATACGTCGTGGCTCCGTCGTGCACGTCCAGCTACTGGATGCCGATACTAGACACAGTAGCAGCGGCACTTTTCGGCGGCATGGCCATCTACTTTGCGTCCATGAGCAAGGAGACATACCTTGCCCAGGAGGGGTCGTCAGATTCAACGGATCCCAATGGCTATGGCCGGTTCGCGCTCGCGGGGACTTCTGGAGCAATGGGCCTCACCGGCCTGGTGAGCGCCATTTACGGCTACTACTACGTGGGGAAGTGCAAAGAGCAGGCGCCGACATTTCCAGTTGACGAACCATACTCCGCACCGCGGATGGTTCCCAGCCCGCCAGCCCCGGTGCCCCCGTCTCCGGCTTTCGCCGCTGTCCAAGTCCGCGGCAAGCGTCTGGCGGTACTGGAGTTTCAGGGCAAGGACCTGGACCAGGACATCTTGATGACCTTCTCCGATACCGTCCGCGGTGGTGCCCTGCAAGGCCTGCGACCCCATGGGGTCGTGGTGATGACCCGCGAGAACATGCTGGTGCTCTTGCGGGAAATGGGAAAGAAGGAATGCGGCGAGGGCGATTGCGAAGTCGAAACCGCGCGCAACATCGGCGCGGACTATGTGATTTCTGGCAAAGTCGTGCGGGTAGAAGATTCCTACTTCGTCACGCTCAAGCTGCATGAAACCCAAGGCGGCAGCTTGCTGGGCACGGACACGGTGGAGGGCGCGAGCCAAGTCGATCTGTTGCGATCACTGCGTGAGCACGCGCGACAACTGACGATCGCCGCGTTCGGTCCCGGCCCCGATTCTGTGTTGCCAACACGTTGATCGGAACGGGTTGCGATTTTGTGGCGTGATTCTGCGTGAGTAAGGTGTCCATGAATTGCACTCCAAAGACCCTAGTGGCTGCCCGAGCAACTGGGTCTCCTTTTGGCAGGTCAGAGCCGTGGCGGCGGGTGGGCGTGAGGTTGCTCGCCTTCGCCCTGGTCGCCGGGAGCACCACCACGGGCTGCTCCTTCATCTGGGTGACACGTCCTGCGCCCAAGGAAGAAGCACGCGAATACACTTTCCCTGTGCGATGCACGGATAGTTACTGGATGCCTGTGCTAGACACGGCGGCAACGGCCCTCTTCGTCACAGCGGTAACCAGCGTTTCCCTGCAGTATACGAGCAAGTCAGATGCCGCTGTCCTGGCGGTTGACAGCGTGTTGGGCCTCACCGCCCTCGCGAGCGCCATCTACGGCTACCACTACGTGGGGAAGTGCAAACAACAGGCGTCGACATTTCCGGTTGACGAACCATACTCCGCACCGCAGATGGCTCCCGGCCCGCCGGCGCCGGTGCCACCGTCTCCGGCTTTCGCCGCTGTCCAAATCCGCGGCAAGCGTCTGGCGGTACTGGAGTTTCAGGGAAAGGACCTGGACCAGGACATCTTGATGACCTTCTCCGACACCGTCCGCGGTGGTGCGCTGCAAGGCCTGCGACCCCATGGGGTCGTGGTGATGACCCGCGAAAACATGCTGGTGCTGCTGCGGGAAATGGGAAAGAAGGAATGCGGCGAGGGCGAGTGCGAAGTCGAAACCGCGCGCAACATCGGCGCGGACTATGTGATTTCTGGCAAAGTCGTGCGGGTAGAACATTCCTACTTCGTCACGCTCAAGCTGCATGAAACCCAAGGCGGCAGCTTGCTGGGCACGGACACGGTGGAGGGCGCAAGCCAAGTCGATCTGTTGCGATCACTGCGTGAGCACGCGCGACAACTGACGATCGCCGCGTTCGGTCCCGGCCCCGATTCTGTGTTGCCAACACGTTGATCGGCAAGCCGCCCCGATCCTGCAGTCGCGGGGCCGCCTTTGCTCCCGGCAACCGGCAGGATCCACACGAACATGCTCTGGGCAGCCCCCACCCGCGAGCCGCACCCAGATTCCTCTCGCGCCGCCTACTCTGAGGCCTTGCCCGCGTCCTCGGTCTTGGTCACGTCCCCGGATAGCACTTCCTGGGCGGCCTTGGAATCCGGGTACCTCTTCACCAACCGCTCCAGAACCACCCTGGCCCGGGCTTCCATGCCGTTCGCCTCGAGGAGGACGCCCAGGCCCATGAGCACGACGTCACTCTTTTCAAAGCTCGGGGAATGGGAAGCCACGACGTAGTGGTCGGCGGCTTTGAGGAAGCTGGCGTTGATATCAAGGCCAAAGGAACGGGCACCTGCCCCCACCTGCTGGCCTTTGTCGCCCGCCTGCGCCTGGGCGTCCTGCTCGAGCTCCTGCAGACGGAGAAAGAAGTGCTTGCCCGCATAGAGGTCGGCCAAAAAGAGCTCGTACTTGGCCACGCGAGGGTCGTCGGCCGGGACCGAACGCAAGAGAGTCTCGATCTTCTCCGCCTTGGCGTCGTCAGGTTTCTTGGCGCGTGCTCGCCAGACGGTTTCATGTTGGGCGTGCAGGTTGGCCAGGTAGGCGTCCACCGGATTCTCCGGCTCGCGCTTCGCTGGTTTCGCGGCGGGCGTCTTGGGCTTTTCTGCCACCGCCTTGGCTGGCTCGGACGCCGCGGCCGGTTTACTAGCCGCCGACGCGGCTGGTGCTTCCGCGGCCTTCGGAGCCGCGGGCGCCGCGACAGGGCCCAGCTTTTCCGTCAAGACATGTTGCTGCTTCTTCAGCTCCTCCATCTCCTTGATGTGGCCGGCGATCTCCTGCCTGAGCGCCGGCGTGACGTGCTTTTCCTTGCGCAGGTACTCGTGGAAGCTGGCCAGTGCGTTGTCCGGGGCACCCATGTTCTGGTAGCAGCGCCCGATGTTGTAGATGTACATCGGGTGGACGTACTGGGCGAAGAGCTGGGAGTAGATGTCGATCGCATCCTGGTATTTGCCCGCGGCAAAAAAAGCGCGCGCGGTTTGCTCGCGCGGGTCGGTTTGGGGTGTCTTGCCGGCGCCCCCGAGCAGAAGCAAAATAGCGATACCGGTTGCAATGCGCCTCATCAGCCGTCCTTCCTGAACCCGATAGCCTCGATCACGGCGTTCGGGCCGGTTCAGGGTACCTGAGATGGGTCTCGGCCGTCCATTGAGATGGGAACCCTCAAAGGGTTCCCATGCCCTCCCGCGCTCTGGCTCCGGCGGGCAAAGCCCGCCTTCGCCCACGCGATCATGGGAACCCTCAAAGGGTTCCCATGCCCTCCCGCGCTCTGGCTCC
>Ga0182011_10000527_pt1 | contig 33524 bp, 22 predicted proteins | sample 711E1DmetaG_FD_120481 | JGI IMG/M metagenome (GOLD analysis project Ga0182011, IMG submission 120481) | Permafrost microbial communities from Stordalen Mire, Sweden - 711E1D metaG | ecosystem: Environmental > Terrestrial > Soil > Wetlands > Permafrost | place: Sweden: Stordalen | collected...
CACGGGTGTCATCCTGAGCGCAGCGAAGGATCTCGCTCTGCGTATCTTCTTGAAAATGCACAGGGCCAGATTCTTCGCTTCGCTCAGAATGACAGTTTCGAAGAGTTTTTCCGCAGCCTGCTAAAGCCTTAACACCGAGAGCACGGAGGATCTCAGTGGCCTCTGTGTTGGGCCTCTTCTGGCCACGGAGGACACGGAGGCACTACGAACACGAGGGGAAATCTCCTGATTGACAAAAGGCGCTAGCCTCCCTGCCCCTGCTTTTTGGCCATCTCCGCGAAAATGGCCTTGCCTCGCCGCTCCATCTCTTCCGCCGGGACGTCCTCTTGGTGAGCGCCGAGCGCCCAATGGTGGCCGAAGGGGTCAAGGATCTGGCCATACCGGTCGCCCCAGAACATGTCCGCTAAAGGCAAGGACTCCGGCATTGTCCAGAACCCGCCTAGCGGGCGACAGAACTTAGCCCAGGGCGTGAGAAGGTGTGAAAAAATCGCGCTGTAGGGGCGGCCCTTGTGGCCGCCCTGGGGCAACTATCCCGCGCCTGCGGGACCCCTACGAAGCGCCGCGACAACTCGATTTATTCACACTGAGCCCTGGGAATCCAAGCCAAGCGCCGGTCAAGCCCCGCAAGGGGCGGCATCAGCGCGGCTCGGGACGCTGTCCGATGCTCCCTGCGGCCTTATGTCGCCCGCCCAAGCGGGCTTTCCGGCGTCCCGGACAGTTAGGTTAACTCTTATGGTGCGGTCCCCAAGGGCAGGACCACCCTTTCGGGCGCCGACAAAAATGGTAGAGCGGGCTCGGAAATCCATGCTAAGCCACCGCCACGGTCTCCCGCCTCTCGGCCTTCATGCGCTCGGCGGCGTGCAGCGCGAAGTTTGGCGCCACACCCACCACGCCTTTCCGGTGCCCATACTTGTACATGGGTTGCTGCATTTCGGGATGGTCGGCCACGAACTCCTTCAGGTCATCCAAGGTCACGCCGGCCTCATCCAGGACCCTCTTCATTTCGTTCTTGGCGCGGACCTTCGCCTCACCCAGCGCCATCTGAACGCGGCTGTGCGCGTTCACGTCGCCTTCGCCGGAGGTTTCAACAGGAATGAAGATCATGTCCTTGTAAGTGGAGACCACTGCTGACTGCGCGCCGTCCGACTGCGTCGAAGGCATGCAACCAAACGGCTTCAAACTGAGCACCATGTGGCAGAGGTCCTTGTTCGAGTAATAAATGTTTTTTGCCACTTCCAAATGCCCTTCGCCCCCGCCCGCGCGGGAGTTGTAAAACGGGTGCCCAAGGCGCTGGAGTTCGTATTGATCGGTCAGGTGATGCGCAATGCCGCCAAGTGCAGTGATCAGCCGGTGGTACTCACGCTTGAATATGACTTCAGCCGCTGACAGCTTGGCGAGTTTCTGCCGGGTGGTCAGGCGGCTGCCAAAAACTCTCGCCAGGTTCCACTTTGAAACGCCCTGCTGAATCAAATCCAGCCCGCGCTCGTCCTTGGTCTGCTGTTTGGCCTGGTGAATCATATACATGATCCAGGTGCCGATAGGTTCGACTAGAACCTGTGCCCCTTCCATCTCCAGGAACTTGAACATATTGAAGTTGCCATCGCCTTCCGTAGTCTGGGCCCAGAATTCACCGGTCACTTTTACGAGGGGTTTTACGCGGGTACGGTCCACCGGGATGGCGTTGAAGCGGTCGCGAACCACGTTGAGTGCGGCGGTGTAGTCGTCACCATAGAGCTGGTTCAAGAACTTGCCAACGTATTCCGCCGTCCCTGCGAACCCGGTCTTGCCCAGCAGTGAGGCGAGTTTGCCTTCCAGCGCCCACGGCTGCTTCTGGCGCAAGACCTCGTGGAGCATATCCATGCACTCACCGAGCACGCGGTCGGTTTCGCCGGGGTTCACTTCGTAGGGGCGGATCTGATAGGCAACATCATTAATAATGTCGCCGATATTCATGGCATTCAGAATCCCGAGGAAGAAGTCGAGATTCATTTCCAGCCCCGCCTCGGCTTCCGCCTGGTTCAGGCCCCCGCTCTGCTGGAAGAGCAGCACTCGGAAGCCATCGAAACCGGAATTCCGCAGCGCCAGCCGGTACTCGGCCTCGTACATTCCGAAGCGGCAGGGCCCGCAGGCGCCCGCCGTGAAGAAGACATAGCGGTCGATAATTTCCTGCTTGCTCATGCCCTTCTCTTCCAGGCTTTGGACGTATTCAACAAGATTGCCAACGGTGAAGTAAGTCGGATTACATTGGCCGTTGTTGCCGTACTCCTTGCCGAGTTGGAATGCCTTCTTGTTGGGAACGGGCATAGCTTGGCATTTGTAACCGAGGCTTTCCAATGCCCCGTGAATAAGCTTTTCATGCTTCCAGGTAAGCCCACCGAAAAGGATGGTGGTCCGGTCACGTTGGGATTTCGTGAAGGGGTTCTCGACAGGCTTGAGATACTGTTGAGTCTGGCGCTTCTCAAGGCCTGCTTCCTTTTCTAATCGCCGGCGCTCATCCTCCAAGCGCTGGCGGATCAACTCGTCTTTTGGGGAAATTTGAATCAGCCCCCCACTAATCGTCGGAACTTCATTGAACGGACTAGTGCTCATTCATCACCTCGTTTCAAATTACGGATAGCCGTTTTGTAGCCTCGGCCATTGAGAATTCGGGTAGTAGGGGCACGCCAGTGCGTGCCCCTACGGGGATTTTTTCACAGCTTGACGCCGCGGGTTACCCTCTTTCGCCCCGACATGTCGGGGCTGACTTCGTCAGCGAACTTCTGACTCGGGACACTGCCAAACGAACTCGCATTCGCCACGGGCATTCCCTGCGTACAAATTGATTTCAGGCCAGCCCTGTTTTGAGGAGGCGCACACCCCCGACTGACGCATAGCATATTGTCGCGTCTTCGGATCAAAGTAAACGGCCTTGCATTAAATGGTTATTTTTTAGACTTCAACTGGAAAGCGCGGAAGGCGAGTGGCAACTACTTGTATTTCACTTTTTCTCATTAGCCGCACGAAAGCGCCATGGTCTCGAAGGCGCACTCGTGCTTAAACGCTGGTTTCCGGTAGGGCCTTTTGCCGCGCGGGACCGCAGCGCGCTTCGGCGTGCCATCATTCTTAAAAGAAAAGCTCCTTTCGCAGGAAGGACGCAAGCAAGACAATCACTCGCCACTGACAAACGTGGCGAGCTTGCGCAGCTTCTCATGACGCCGGCGAAGAAGCTCGTCGGGAGACAGCTTTTCGAGGTCCTGGAGGCACGATCTGAGTACCGGCCGCAAAATATCGGCGGCAAGTTGGTGACTGTTGTGCGTGCCGCCCGGAGGTTCCGGCACCAAGCGGTCCGCAATTCCTAAGCGAAGCATATCTTCGGCGGTCAGCTTGAGGACACGCGCGGCATCTTGTTTATGATCCCAGTCCCGCCAGAGGATTGAAGAACAACTTTCCGGGGCAATCACTGAATAGACAGCGTTTTCGAGCATAAGGACTTCATCGCCTACCGCTATGGCGAGTGCCCCTCCACTGCCGCCCTCACCGTGAATTACCACCACGATGGGAACACGCTGCTTGGGTATCTCCTTCAAGTTGTAGGCGATGGCCTCGGCCTGCCCGCGTTCTTCGGCCCCGATTCCGGGATAGGCGCCAGGTGTGTCCACGAACGTTATGATGGGCAAGCCGAACTTGGCCGCCGTTCGCATCAGGCGTAGCGCCTTGCGGTAGCCTTCCGGGTTGGTCATCCCGAAGTTGCGGAGCAGTTTCTGTTTGGTGTCGCGGCCTTTCTGATGGCCGAGGACCATGACTGATCTTTCCTCGAATTTGGCGAGCCCGCCCACCAACGCATGGTCATCTCCGAACCGTCTGTCGCCGTGCATCTCGGTGAATTCCGTGAACAGCATCTGGATGTAGTCCAGAGTGTAGGGCCGTTGGGGGTGGCGAGCCAGCAACACCCGGTCCCAGGGGTCATTTGCTGTGCCGGCGACCCTGCCTCGAAGCGCTGCCAACTGCTGGCGAAGGCGTTCGATTTCCTCGTGCGTGACCTCTGAGTCGGAGGCCTGCTCCAGCTCGGCAATCTGTTTTTCGATCTCGCGGACCACCGCAAGTTGAGTGTCGGGATTTGACATCACTTCGATATCCTAGCCGATCCAGGTATTTATTGTCGACTCACTCCTGCTTTTTGATCAGAACTCTGCGCTCGGTTCTTAATTCAGAATTCTGAATTCCCTCACTCCTGCTTCTCGAGAAGAATGGCAGACTCGCCGCAGAGCGCCCGCAACTGAGCGATTACTTCCTCATCCGCCTTCACGGCACGCGGGCGGTTGAGACGGAGATTAGCTACAAAATCCCCAGGGCGCGTGAGTTCCAAGATCACTGAATTGTTGCCCGGATGGGCAGACAGCAAATCCGCCAGTTCTCCGGCAAGGCCTTCGCCGACTTGGGCAAGGTTCACTCGAATGCGGAGCTGAGACTTTCCACCGTTCATCGCCGCGTCGAGCGGCCGCGCTTCACTCAGCACCACCTTGGTGCGCTGGTTCTCTTCGTGGCGCACTCGGCCTTTGACCAGAAGCGCCGCGTCGCGCTTCAGAACTCCTTGAAGCTGCTGATAGGCTTGCGGGAAAACCAGCAACTCCACCGATCCTCGGCTGTCCTCCAGCATGCCGCTGGCCCAAAGATCGCCCTTCTTGCTGGGCCGAACGCGCAAGCCGGTCAGGATTCCGGCTAAAATCACCGGCGACTCGTGAGCCAGTTCCTCTAATGAGGAGCTATCGTGGCGCGTGATCGACGCCAGGCGTCCCATGTACTTTTCAAGAGGATGGCCGGTGACGTAGAAGCCCATAACCTCTTTTTCGCCCGCCAGTCTTTCCACCTCTGTCCAATCCGGCACGTCAGGCAGATCAAGAGGCGGAGGTGGCTCCATGTCGGCCTCTCCCATAAACAAACCATGCTGGCCACTATTGCTTTCGCGCTGTCGCTTCTGGCCAAGATCCATCATGCGGTCCAATACTGCCATGTGCTGTGAGCGACGTGCGCCCAGCGAATCGAAGGCCCCGGCCTTGATGAGGCTCTCGATCACCCGCTTATTCAACAGGCGCAAGTCCACATTCTCGCAGAATTGCAGCAGCGTATCAAAGCGCCCGAGTTTGCGTCTTGCGGCCAGCACCGACTCGATGGCTGTGGCCCCAACGTTCTTGATTGCCGTGAGCCCAAACCGGATGCTGTTCCCTGCCGGGGTAAAGGTCAGATGGCTCGAATTGACGTCCGGAGGCAGGATGGGGATGCTCATGTCCCGGCATTCATTCAGGTATTTCGTCAACTTATCCTGATTCCCGATTTCTGAAGAGAGGAGCGCCGACACGAACTCCACAGGGTAATGAGTCTTAAGATAGGCGGTCTGGTAGGCCACCAGAGCGTAGGCGGCCGAATGCGATTTGTTGAAACCGTAACCCGCGAACTGCTCGACCAGTTCCCATAGTCGCTCGGCCTTCGCCTTGGGAACATTGTTTTTCTCTGCCCCTGCCAGGAACTTTTCCCGGTTCGCCGCCATTTCCTCGTGCTTCTTCTTCCCCATGGCGCGACGAACCACATCCGCTTCGCCGAGAGTGAATCCGGCGACTCTGTTAAAGATCTGGATGACCTGTTCCTGGTAGACAATCACACCGTACGTTTCCTCGAGAATCTCCTTAAGTTGGGGGAGGTCGTAAGTCACGCGCTTCTTACCGGTCTTGCGGGCAATGTAATCATCGATCATCCCACCCTGAATGGGGCCGGGCCTGTAAAGGGCGTTCAAAGCTGTGAGATCCGCCAGGCGACTGGGTTTGACGCGCTGAAGGATGTCCGTCATCCCTCGACTCTCAAACTGGAATATTCCGGCGGTGAGCCCCTTACAGAGCAAGGCATAACTTTCTTCATCGTTGTGAGGCAGATTTTCCAGATCTAGTTTCTCTCCCCGCGTCGCTTCAATCAGCTTCACGCAGTCATCGATAACGGTGAGCGTGGTGAGACCCAGAAAGTCCATTTTCAGCAGGCCGATCTTTTCCAGGTCATCCATGGCGTACTGCGTGGTGATTTCATCTTTGTTGCTCTTGTAGAGCGGAACGATCTCTTGCAGGGGTTGGGGTGAAATAACAACCCCAGCGGCGTGAGTGGAAGCGTGGCGCACAAGACCTTCCAGGTGGCTCGCCACCTGGAGCAAATCCGCCACGCGCGGATCGTTTTTCTCCAATTGGCGAAGTTCCGGGGTCTGCTTGAGGGCCTCCGCGAGCGTAATATTCAGCGTATTGGGAACCAGCTTGGCGATCTTGTCGACTTCGGCGAAGGGAATGTCCAGGGCCCGGCCGGCGTCGCGAATCACCGCTTTCGCACCCATGGTCCCGAAGGTGATGATCTGGCTGACGTTCTCACGCCCGTACTTTTCCGTAACGTAGTTAATAACTTCACTGCGGCGTCGCATGCAGAAGTCGATGTCGATGTCCGGGAAGGAGATGCGTTCGGGGTTTAGAAAGCGCTCGAAAAGCAGGCCGTGCTGCAGCGGATCGATATCCGTGATATGCAATGAGTAAGCGGCCAGGCTTCCGGCTGCCGAACCGCGCCCCGGACCCACGGGAATGCATTGCTCGCGCGCATGCCGGATGAAGTCCCAGACGATCAGGAAGTAGCCTGCGAAGCGCATTTGCTTGACCAGTTCGATTTCACGCTCCAGGCGTTCCTCATAGGCTTGCAGCGGATGACTGAGTCTTCCCGCTGCCGCCAACCGCTCCAGCCGTTGGAGCCGGTGCGCAAACCCTTCCCGCGTTACCTTCTCAAAAAAGCTGTCGAGCGTCTCGCTGGCCGGAACCGCGAAATGCGGAAAGACGTGCTTGTTTTCTTCCAGATGCACGTTACAGCGGTCGGCAACTTCCAAGGTTCGAGAAAGCGCTTCCGGCACCTCAGCGAAGACCGCTTGCATCTCCTCAAAAGACTTGAAATAGAACTCCTCTGTGGCGAACTTTATCCGGTTTGGATCGCTGACGGTTTTCCCGGTTTGAATGCAGACTAGAACGTCTTGAGCCCGCGCATCCGCTTTGGTGAGGTAATGACAATCGTTCGTGGCTACAAGGGGTATGCCGGTGTCGCGTGATAAGCGCGCCAAGTGCGGGTTGATGCGCTTCTCTTCCGCAATTCCCTGGTCCTGGATTTCAATATAGAAATTGCCCTTACCGAAGATGTCCCGAAGATCATATGCAGCCTGGCAAGCCGATTCGAATTTGTCGGCGCTCAGGGCCACGGGGACTTCCCCGCGCAAACAACCGGACAGGCCGATTAATCCATCGGCATGACGCGCCAGCAGGTCCTTATCGATTCGGGGCTTGTAGTAGAAACCTTCCAGAAAGGCGGAAGAGGCCAGCTTGAGAAGGTTCCGGTAACCTCTTTCGTTTTCGCACAGGAGAACCAGATGATAGGGCCGGTCAGCGTCCGGCGAGCGGTCGAAGCGATTCGTGGTCGCCACATAGACTTCGCAGCCCAGAATCGGCTTCAAACCCCGCTTCAGCGCAGCTTCGTAGAACTTTACGGCGCCGAAGAGGTTTCCGTGGTCCGTGATGGCGACGGCAGGCATCTTGAGCTCAGCCGCGCGATCCATCAAGCGACCGATTTCACACGCCCCGTCGAGGAGGCTGTAGTCAGTATGAAGATGAAGATGGACGAAGTTTTCGGATGGCATCCCACAAGTATTGTAACAGAAATGGTCTGGTTATGGCACACCCATGCGGGTTCGCCACACAGAAGCGATATCCTGCATGGTTCTGCCCAGCATGGCCCCATATCGTAGTGTGCATGTCCCGGAGAAACCGGAAAGTGGAAACAAGAAATCAGAACCTGGAGAATGCCAGCGTACCCCGACAGCCAGGGCGATGAACCCACACTTTGAGCCTGGCTATTGTTGAGTTCCCGACTTCATTTCCAGAACCTCGCGGACCTTCACCAACAACGCGTTTGGCGCAAAGGGTTTCTGTAGGAAGGGTAGGCCTCCCTCTAAGATACCGTGGCGGACAATTGCATCATCTGTGTGCCCTGACATCTAGAGCACTTTTGTCTCAGGATGCAGGGAGGACAAACGCAGGGCCAACTGTTTGCCGTTGGTTCCAGGCATTACCACGTCGGTCAGCAGCAGATGAATCGGTTCTGTATGTTGTTTTGAGAGCTTAAGCGCCTGTGCGGCTCCTGTTGCTTCCAGCACCTTGTAGCCGTGCGATATGAGCGCCTCGCATACCAGCGATCGGACCCCCCCTCGTCTTCGACTACCAGGACGGTTTCTGAACCACTAACTTGCAGAGTACGGATTTCGGCTGATTCCGTCGTTGGCACGTCTTCCTCGACGTGGGGAAAGTAGATTTTGAACGTTGAACCACGTTCTGGCTCACTGTAAACCCAAATGAAGCCGCCACTCTGCTTGACAATCCCATAGACCGTAGCCAACCCAAGTCCGGTTCCCCGGCCTTCCTCCTTGGTGGTGAAGAAGGGCTCAAAAATATGCGCTTGCGTATCGAGGTTCATTCCGCAACCCGTATCGCTGACGGCCATCATGACGTACTTGCCGGGTATCATGTTCGAATGGCCAGGCGCGTAGTTCTCATCAATTTCAACATTGGATGTCTCGATGAGAAGCTTTCCACCCTCCGGCATGGCGTCGCGGGCATTGACCGCCAGATTCATGATGACCTGTTCGATCTGCCCCGGATCGACTTTGACACGTCCCAGGCCGGGCCTCAACGTCGTCACCAACTCCACGTCTTCACCGATCAGGTGGCGAAGCATCTTTTCTATATCGGCAAGGACGCTGCTTAAATCCAGGACTCTTGGCTCCATGACTTGCCGGCGGCTGAATGCCAGCAGTTGCCGGGTCAGCGAAGCTGCCCTCGCACCCGCCATCAGGATTTCTTTCAGATGACCCCGCCGCGGGTCCTCGGGAGAGATTCGCTCGGTGAGAAGTTGGGCGAATCCGTTGATAATGGTAAGAAGGTTGTTGAAGTCGTGGGCCACTCCGCCGGCCAGCCGCCCCACGGCCTCCATCTTTTGTGCCTGAATCAATTGCTGCTCCAGTTGCTTGCGAGCCGTTACGTCCAGTTTCGTGGCGATGAAGTGGGTGATTTCACCGCCCGGAGTACGCACCGGAGCAATATTCATCTCTTCGGTGTAGAGGCTTCCGTCCTTTCGCCGGTTGATAAGTTCACCGTGCCAGGTCTGCCCATTAAGGATGGTTGCCCAAAGCTGTTGGTAAAGCGCCAGCTCCTGTTTGCCCGATTTCAGGATCCTGGGGTTCCGTCCTAGAACCTCCTCGCGACTATACCCGGTGATACGACTGAAAGCCGGGTTGACATACTCGATGTCACCGGTCGTACTGGTAATCACCACGCCTTCTGCGGATTGCTCGATGGCGGTGACCAGGCGGACATGCTCAGCTTCCGCCCGTTTTCGCTCGGTAATGTCTGAAAGCAAGCCGTCCGCATACCGCATGCCCTCTCTCTCATAAGTGGCGAGAGCCCGGTCGTGTATCCAGATCCACTCCCCGTCTTTGCGCTTTGCACGACACTCCACGTCAAACGGCCGACCCTCGGAAAAGAGCGCCTGAAGGCCTTGCCTCACCTTGTGAACGTCGTCGGGATGGAGGGAGTCGAGATAGAGATTAATGCCCTGTTGATAAACCTCGTCAGGGGAAAAGCCACTGACTCTTTCCATGTTCTTGCTGATGAAAACAAAGCGGCGCTCGGCGTCCATGGTCCAGGCGACGTCGGGGATATTCGACACCAGAGAGCGGTATTTTTCCTCGCTCTCACGGAGGGCCTCCGCCGCTCGCATGCGATCGGTGATGTTACGCGCGATGGCCGATACGCCGGTAACAACGCCCGCCGAATCCTTAATGGGCGAAAGAGTCAGCGACACTTGGAGTGTCGATCCATCCTTCCGCATGTTCTCTTTCTCGTAATGGACGAGCGCATCGCCGCTAAAGAGCCTTTCCTGGTTGGCGGCCAAGTCGCCTCGCTGGTCCTCAGGGATTAAGATAGAAAAGTGTTTCCCCTTGATTTCCTTCCCCGTGTAACCATAAATACGCTCCGCGCCGGGATTCCAGGTCTCGATGAACCCTTGGAGTGTAGTACTGATAATGGCATCTTCCGACGAATTCACGATGAAGGCCAGGCGCGCATTTTCGGCTTCCGCGAGCTTGCGCTCGGTGATGTCGCGGGAGACGCCGAAAGTTCCGATGATGTTCCCGTTGGCGTCAGGCAGGGGCATCTTCGTGGTCGAGACCCAGGTCACATGGCCATCCGGCCAAGTTTCCTTCTCCTCCTTGCCCAACATCGGCTGGCCCGTTCTGATTATTTCTCGCTCATCGTTGCAGGCCTCTTGGGCGTGTTCTGCGGTGAAGAAGTCGAAGTCCGTCTTGCCGACCGCCTGGGCGGGGTCGCTTAGCCCAAACAGTTTCACGTGCGCCTTATTGATCCGGGTAAAGTGGCTCTCCCGATCCTTGAAGTAGACCGCGTCGGGGAGATTGTCCATAAGGGTATGGAGGAGATGCTTTTCCTCAATCAGCGCATCTTCTGCCTGCTTTTGCTCGGTGATATCGGCAAAGCTCGTCACCACAGCATACGGAGCACTCTTGGCCGCGTGGAAAATGGGCTCCGCATTGGCGAGGACCCAGACAAGGGTCCCGTCGGGTCTGGGGAAACCTATGCGTACATTCGACTGTGGCTTCCCGGTTCGCAGGGTAATCATATGCGGAAGGTCCTCCTCGGAAAGTGGCGACCCATCCTCATGAATTGCCTGCAAACTCGGATCGGGGGCTATCTGCCCTTTGAGCCCTTCCGCCGTGCGGCCCAGGATCCGCTCCGCGCTGCGGTTGGAGGCCACGATACGCCCGGCACGATCTTGAAGCAGGATTCCTTCGGCCACGGAGTTGACGACGGACCGGTATAGTTGTTCACTCTCGCGCAGGGCCGCTTCTGCCCGCTTGCGCTCGGCAATGTCGCGCGCGATCGTCGAAGCCCCGATGACCTCGCCGCTTTGAATCGCCCGCAGGGCGTCTTTGGCTTCTTCGAGACGTGCTCGCAGTTCTTGAATTTCGATTTGCTCTTGGTGCCGGTTGGGGTTCTTTCTTGGCATATTAATCCTTCGGAACCTTCTCTTCGACGCTCGCACCGAGGCCCAGGAGCGGGTGTGGCTGTTTTGGTTCCAGCGTATGCGTTCATTGAAAGGACCTTAGTCCTGGCCAAAATGACTTTGGGCTACGGGGCCTTCAAGCCGCAAGGGTGGCAAGTAAGAGTAACGGTGCGAGGAAGGTCAATGCTTATCAACGAGGCTGAGCGCAGACGACGTCCGGCGCCCAGCTACGATGGAGTCTGGCCCGGAAACGGCTCGTGCCAGCCTTCGAGCCATAGTTGACAAATCGCAGTATGGCCCAGTTTTACTGCTATTTCAAGTGATCTCGCAGAGGGTGATCTCGCAGAGGGACGTTTGCATTCACAGGCGGTCGGTTGTATATTGGCAGCGGGCGAAAACTGAAATAATGAGTCGGGTTCAGTTGTTCCGAAGATGCCAGTACCACCCGGGACCTGGAAGACGCGGCCCGGTGCTTTCATTCCCACCAAGTGCCATGAGGCGCAGAAAATGGAAGCGGCGTGAACGACCCCGAAGAACCTATCTTGAGGGTGGAAGGTGATGCAAAAGATTCCACAGGCGCTGCCTCTCCATCATTGCGGGGCTCCTCTGCCCCGTCGGAAAGGGATCCAGCCTGGGCAGAGGGCGCATTCTAATCGTGGATGATGAGCAGGGGATCCGCCGCTTCCTGAGCTATGGGCTTGGGCTGGCAGGGTTCGATTGCAGGGATGCCTCAGGCGGCTCAGAAGCACTGAAGCTGCTCGAAACCCAACCCTTCGATGCGGTGATCTCCGGCTTGCGGATGCCGGGGACCTCGGGCCTGGAGCTCCTCAAAGGGGTTCGTGAGAAGCATCCGCGAGTGGCCTTCTTGATGGCCACCGCCGTGGATGATGTGCGCGTGGGCATTCAGGCGATGAAGGCGGGAGCCGACGATTACTTGCTAAAGCCGTTTCTGATGGAGCCGGTCCTCACCGCCCTGGATCGGGCGATCGAGAGGAAACGCCTGGAGAGAGAAATCGAGAACTACCGCCAGCGCCTCGAGCGAATGGTGGACCAACGGACCGGACAACTCCGAGTCGCCAACCAACGCACTGAACAGGCTCACGACGAAACGCTCGAAGGGCTGTCCGCGGCTCTGGACCTGCGCCACAATGAAACCGCCGGCCATTCGCGCCGGGTCACTCATTACTGCCTGGAAATTGCCAAAGCGCTGGGTTGCAGCAGCGAGCAGCTCAAGACCATAACCCGAGGCGCCTGCCTCCACGACATCGGGAAGATCGGTATTCCCGATGCCATTTTGCTCAAGCCGGGCAAACTCACGGAGGAGGAGAGGGTCATAATGGAGACCCACGTGAGGATCGGGTACGAATTGGTGCGCTCCATCGCGTTCCTGGCGGACTCGGCAGAAATCGTTCTAACCCATCATGAACGCTACGATGGTACGGGCTACCCTCAAGGTCTGCGGGGCGATGAGATTCCACTGTCGGCCAGGATATTTGCCGTGGCCGACTCCCTGGACGCCATGACGTCGGATCGCCCCTATCGGCCCGCGCTTCTGTACTCTGCTGCCCGGGAAGAAATCACTCGGGAGTCGGGGCGGCAATTCGATCCCAAGGTGGTCACGGGATTTCTGGCCATTCCCGAGGAAGTCCTGGAAGCCGCTCGGCTTGACGTTGTCGACCCTCATGCCCGCGTACGCATGCCTGGATGAAGTGGGACCAAGAGGTGGGATCCGCACCGCGAATTGAATGCTGGCCATGCCCAAGCGTACCCCCAGGGCTGGCAGATTGGCTGCACTCGCCCAGGATGCCACTCTGACTTCTCCCTAATTCTTCGGTCGTCCTGCCCGAGGGCTCTTGCCGGGGAGTTTTCCCTTGTCCATTGCTCCCGGCGGACTCTGGGCCGGAGATAGGCTCCCGAGAGGATGGGGCGAAGGCGCCTTCGCCTCCGGCCCGACCTGCTTGCGCTTCGCCACTTCCTTGGATTTACGGGGAGGGTGGGCACGAGTAGCCGGCGCAGCCGGCGGCTCTTTGATGCCGGCCCTTTCGCGCAACGCTGTGGTCAATTGCTGAGGGGTCTTAATCTTGCCATCCAACTGATCCAGAAAGACGCTCTCGATGATCTGATCGAACTTGGCTCCGGGTTTGAACCCCAGGGCCTCTAATTCCGCTTGAGGCAGCTTTGCCCTAAGTGGCAAGTACTTCGTCAGAAAGTTCTTAACACGGGATTGAACCTTGGCCTGCGGGTAATAAACCAGCAGGAAGAGTAAGAGGTGGCGGGACTCTTTGGTCAGCAGAGTGTAGACTTGGTGGGGCAGATCGGCTTTCGAGCTGGCGAGTACCCGGGCGAGTTTCGTGGCGTCCGACTCCATGTTCAGGACTTCCTTGATCACTTTGCCGATTTCCAGCACTTTCTTCGCCATCCTTAGTTTTTCACTGTCACTCAGCTTTTCCACCAGGCAAAGAAAATTGACCAGGTAGGAAACGGTCCCCGGAACGATCTGGGCCGCCGCGCGAGTCTTGGAAAAGTGCTCGTAGGTTATCCGTACAGACGCCAGTTTCTTGTCCAGCCCCCCCAGGAGTTTCCGCTCCACAAGCACTTTGAGAATGCGCGCTGGGTTCTCCTCCTGCAGGGTAGCCCGGAGTTCATCGCCCTGTTGGTCCACACCCAGTCGTTCCCAGGCGTGATTCTGAAGGGCCGTCTCGAAGTAGTTCTTGGTGCGTTCCTCAGGCGTGAAATCAAGGCGCAGTCCAAGCCGCAGAAGGCGGTAAATCCGAAGTGGGTCTTCAGAAAAGCTCCGGGGATGCAGAACCCTGAGTTCCCGCCTTTCGATGTCCGCAGCGCCGTTGGTGGGGTCAAGAAGCAAGCCGCGCGAGTTGGGATGAAGCGAAATCGCCATGGCATTTACTGAAAAATCGCGCCGCTTCAGATCTTCAAATATGGTGGCGGGTCGCATCTCCGGGCGCTGGCCGGGTTTTGAAAAGACATCCTCCCGGCACTGGCCCAGCTCTACTCGCACTCCATTCGTGAACCAAAGTTCCGCCGCGGCAATTTGTGGGTCAAACTCCTGGTATTCAAGCGCCAGAGGCTCCCCATTCGCCATGACAGGGCGAGATGTAAACCCGGTCATGGGTGATGAGTCTTCAGTTCCCAGGCGGCGAAGAACCTTCAGGGGATCGCCTTGGAGGGCGAAATCCAGGTCACGCACCACTTGTTGCCCATACGTCAGATCTCGGACCGCGCCTCCCACGAGATACAGGTTCAACCCCTGTTCGTAGGCTGATCGGCTGATCAGGCTTAGTACGCTGTATTGCTCTTGCGAGAGCTTGCTTTCCATCAGAAAGTTGTAGTCGCTCATGGGAGTTGGGCGTCCATTTCTTTGAAAACCCAGGGGCCTGAAGTTCAGGCTCGAGGATGGTGAGTCTGATAGACCTGCTTTAACCTTTGCGTCAAAACGTGCGTATATATCTGAGTTGTCGAAATATCGCTATGACCTAGCATAAGTTGAATCGAGCGCAGGTCAGCTCCACGTTCCAGCAGATGCGTGGCGAAAGAGTGGCGCACCAGGTGCGGCGCCAGGGGAGCTGAAATCCCCGCCCGTCGGCCGTGCCCGGCCAGAATCTTCCAAAATCCCACCCGTGACAGCGACCCTCCCCGACCATTGAGGAAGAGGAAGGGCTCCTTACCGTTCTTGCAGAATGCCGGGCGACCGCCGAGCAAGTAAGCTTCCACAGCGCGCAGAGCAGACTTGCCAACCGGAATTAGCCTCTCCTTGTTCCCTTTTCCCAAACAACGAACGATGCCCAGACCGGAATCCAGATCCGCCCAGCGCAGATGAACCAGTTCAGAAACCCTCATGCCGGTGGCGTACAGAAGCTCCAGCATAGCCTTGTCTCGAAGGCCGATAGGCGTGGAGATGTCAGGTTGTCTTAGGAGGGTGTCAACTTCGTCGGTGGTGAGATACCTCGGCAGCGTTTGTTCCAATTTGGGCGCATCGACGTCCGCCGTCGGATCGCTGTGGATCCTATCCTCTTGCGCCAGGAAACGAAAGAAATTTCGCAGGGATATCAGATGACGAGCCACGCTTCGAGCGCTCAGCCCCCGGCCATAAAGGGCAGCCAGGAAAGCGCGAACATCATCCCGGTCGGCGTCCGCAAAACTCATCCCGCGGCCATGCAGAAACCTCAAGAAATGGATTAGGTCCCGTTGGTAATTCGAGATACTGTTGGCGGCAAGACCCCTTTCGACACGCGCATAATCAAGGTAATCATGCACTTCGGCCAGCCCTGGTGGAGAATCCAAACCGTATTGCCGGCCGCCAAATGCTCTCCTGCCAGCCACTCTCCTTGCCGGCTTCGGATCAAAGTGGTCCGCAGCCGTTCCGTTTTCCTGCTCGGCTTTGCTTCGGCCGGGTATTCTCGTCACTTTGCCTCAGAAGTGTAGCCGGAGAAATCAAGGGACGCGACAGGAACAAGCGAACGCACTTGCACTCCCGCAGCGCCACGACACAAATTGCGCTCTTAAACCTAAGCGACTATTTTTCAAGAGATTATGAGGCTTCTTCAAGAATCCGCACTCCGACTCTGCGTCGAAAGACTTGACAGACCTAACTCAGCACCTATACTAGCACAAGCGGTTTTCCGTATCCAAGCTGCATTTCACGGCAGCAAATTTTGCGTGGATGGCGCCTCTCGTGAAAGACAACCACAAATCGACTTACAAGAAGGTGGTGATACGTAGGCTGGATCATGGCCTCATGAAGGGTTTTGTTGACTCTGCTTCCTATTTGGGGCCCAACGGCGTCCGGATGCTCGACTGTGAAGGCCGGACTCTGACCATTCCCTTGCCCGAGATTAAGGGCGTCTTCTTCGTGAAGGATTTCGACGGTAACCCCCAGCGGTCGGAACGCAAACTTTTCCAGAGCCGCCCCCGTTTGGCCGGCCTTTGGGTTCGGGTGACTTTCAAGGACAATGAGGTGCTGGAAGGTCTTCTGCCTAGCAACCTGATGGAACTCAGTCCGGAGGGATTTCTGGTTACGCCGGCGGACCTCTACTCCAATAACTTGCGAATCTTCGTTCCCCGAACTGCGCTGGACGAGATTACTGTCCTGGGCGTGATATCCGATGGGCAACTGGGAAAGCTTTCGCAAAGGGGCAGCGGACTTCAGGGTGACACCGCGATTGCCGCAGGCCAGATGGGTCTTTTCCCTGCTGCCGGCCGGGAGGAAAAATAGCAGCCTTCACAGGATACCGGGAAGCCCGCATTTGGGCGCCGCTCCCGATCATTGGAGGAGTAATATCACCGGGCAGGCTGGGAGCGTGCTCCAGACTGAGTCGGTTGTACGGGGGGAAGTACCATCTTCCGATGGATGGCGTAAAGCACCAACTCCAGACGATCCGAAACCCCAACTTTATCGTAGACTGACCTTAGGTGATTCTTCACGGTTTGTTCGGTAATGGACAGATGCCGGGCGACTTCCCGATTTCGCCATCCCAGCATAAGGTAGCTGATGATTGTCTTCTCTCTCTGCGTCAATGTATCCACGGGCCGCAATGGTTGGGAGGCTTTCGTTTCCACAAACTTCGCGATGCGGGCAACCTGCTGATATGGCAACCAGACTTCGTTCTCCCAAACAACCTTGCGTGCGCACTTAATGAACAGTGATGGTTCCACTGATTTCAGGATGATGCCCGCAGCGCCCAACTGGACGAATTGCATGCCCTCCTCTTCTGTAGGCGCTGAGGAGGAGGTGACCACGATCTTGCAATCCGGCGCTTCTCGGCGAAGATCGGCAAACACGTTGCCGCCCGCTTCCGTTATGATTTCTGCTTGAACAAAAAACAGATGAGGCCGCAGGGATTTTGCCAGTTCGATCAACTGCGCTGCGGATTGGGCTTGCGCGACGACGCGCAGGTCATCCTCCACCGCAAAGAGTTTTTTCAGCCCAAACCTGAAGATGCCCTCGCGGTCGGCTATGAGAACTCGGATCTTTTTCTTCCCGCCGTTGCGGAAGCTCATCCAGAATCACGTCTCAGCGCCACACGTTCGCCAAGCCCACCTACCTCTACCACCCGTGCCGGCGCTGGGGTTGTCTAATGGTCTTTGGAAGATGTTTCCGGTCTTTCCCTGTACGTGGCGAGAGCGGCCCCAGCGATTCTTCCAGCGCACTTCCATCGGGAATTTCACCGGAATGCGTAATCCGGCGCGCTGCTTGTTACTCATCGGCTCTCCACCGAAACGAGCCTTACAGGCGATTTTAGGTTATCTCGTTTCTGCCATCGGAGCAAGAGGAAAACTCCCCAGCTTACCGGTACTTCTGGACGAGGCATTGCCTAAACGGCGGACCGCTGCTAACCTTGCGGGCTTCGGGGTGGATTACCTGTTTAGACCAAGTGGTTGTTCCCCCCGGCGAACTCTGAGGAGGATACAACAATGAAACTGGGTGAAATTGCGGCGCGGCTCGAATGCCAGTTGGAGGGTCCTGAGAACCTCGAAATCACCGGGGTCGCCGGCATGGATGAGGCCACATCCGGCGAATTGACTTTCCTTGCCAATCCCAAGTACCGCAGCAAAATCAAGACGACGCAGGCTGCGGCCATTATTGCCAGCCCGATGGAGGACCTCAAGGGCCGGCCCGCGTTGCGCTCGGCGAATCCTTACCTCACGTTTGCCAAGGCCCTCGAGTTTTTCCACCCTCTTTACCGGCCTCCAACGAGCATTCATCCCACGGCGGTCATCGCCCCGGACGTCAAATTGGGCCGCAATCCTTCCCTCGGCCCCTACGTGGTCCTGGAAGAAGGAGTTGAGATTGGGGATGACTGCGTGCTGAAAAGCCACGTGGTGATTTACCGGGGGACTACCATTGGGCATCGCTTCTTCGCCCACGCGCATGCGGTGGTGCGCGAATTCGTTCGCATCGGCGACGACGTGACGTTGCAGAATGGCGCGGTTGTCGGGACGGATGGCTTCGGGTTCGCTCGCCAAGCGGACGGCTCTTACTACAAGATCCTGCAGTCCGGGACGGTGGCCATCGAGGATGGTGTCGAGATTCAAGCCTATGCCTGCATCGACCGCGCCGCCGTGGGAGAAACACGCATCCACCGTGGCGCAAAAATCGATAATCTCGTTCAGGTAGGGCACGGCTGCGAGGTTGGTGAGAACACCCTTCTCTGCGGCCAGGCGGGCCTTGCCGGAAGCACCAAAGTGGGGCGGAACGTGATCCTCACCGGCCAAGTCGGCGCTGCCGGCCATCTGACCATCGGAGACAACGTCGTGGCCTCCGCCCAGTCCGGCATTCCCAACGACGTGGCGCCGAATCGCATAATCTCCGGCTACCCGGCCATTGATAACACCCTCTGGGTGAAATGCGTGGCGGTTTTTCCCCGCCTTCCGGAGATGTACGCGACCTATCGCAAGGTCCGAAAGCTCCTGGAGAAGGAGAGCCAGAACCCCAGCCAGGGAGAGTAGGCAGAAAGCAGAAGGCAGAAAGCAGAAAGTCAGGGGCGAGGGCGTGGTGCAGTTATGAACTGTAACTCGAATTCCTTCCCCGAGACCGCTGGAATCTCCAGCCTTCTGTCTTCTGCTTTCTACCTTCTGCTTTCTGCCTTCCCTGCTCGTCACTGCTCTACCGGCTCTTCATCCTTCTCCAGGCCTGCCAGGATGGCCTGGCGGACACGGTCAATGATCAACTGGCGGTCCTCCACAGAAGAACCTTCCGTGGCGACAGGCTCGTGTAAGGTGATGCGGACACGTCCCGGTCGCATCACGAACTTTCCTTTGGGCATGAGCTTGTTGCTCCCCGAGACCGAGATCGGGACAATGGGAGCGCCCGCTTTGATGGCCATAACAAAGACGCCCTTCTTGAAGCTCTGAAGCCTGCCATCGGGGCTGCGAGTGCCTTCCGGGTAAACAAGGAAAGACTTTCCAGCCTTCAGTGCCTGCACGCCCTTTTCGACGGCCTCGAGCGCTTGTTCCCGGTTTCGGCGGTCGACGGAAATAAACCCGCACGCCACCATAACTCTTCCGAGAATTGGAACGCGGAAGAACTCCCTTTTCACCAGCACGAGCGCCGGCGGCAGGACGGCCAGCAAGGCGGGAGGGTCAAAGTTGCTCTGGTGGTTGGCCATGAAGACAACGGACCGATGGGAGGGAATCTGGTCGAGTCCGTGGACTTCAAGGCGCGTTCCCGCCAGCCACAAGGCCATTCTTCCGCCCAGCGTTCCGAATCTGTAGACCTGATCGCCATTCCCTCGGATCGCAGCATAAATCAGCAACGGGGGACCTAGGACCAGAATATAAGCGAAAGTGATAAGGGTTACCAGGAAAGCTCGGATCATTGTTCGTCAGCGCCCGCGCGCGCTGGTCTCTCCTTTGAGCCAACCTTCGCGCACCTGGACCTGTTCAGGCGAAGGATGGGCAATTTCCTTCACGCCGCGGGTTGCCTCTTCATTGGTTCCCGTCCGGTGTTCAATCTCCCGCTCCAGGCCCGCGTAGCCGAGATACGTATCGTAGTCCAGTTCCCGCGTGCCCCGCACGTAATCAGCAAAGAACGCCTCCAGCCCGGAAAACCCCGGAGCTATCTGTGCTATCAGATGCCGCAGGTCTGCATCCGTATAGTAGCGGCCGGAGCGGGCGAAGTCTTCGTTCAAGCGGCGCATCACGTCATCCAGACCGGCGTCATTCCCGGTGGCGTGACGCAGGGCCAAGTCGAGCAGGAAACCCAGCAATTCACCCTTATTGTAGTACGAGATGCTTCGCTCGGGCCGCAGGTAATCGTTATACTTTTCAAGCCACGCTTCCAGTCCTGACTCCTCCGCGCTTTGGAAGAAGCGGGCGCGCCGGGATTGAAGCGTCTCGATGGCCGACCCCAGGCGGGCGCAAAAAGTCTTGCGGGAGATCAGTCCCGCCCGCAACAGTGCGAGTTCCCCATACGCGTTCGTCACGCCTTCGCAGAACCAAAGGTCGCGAGTGTCGTTGCCGTGCACGTAATCGATGGGCTCGAGCGATTGCGGCCGGATGCGCTTCACATTCCACAGGTGGAAGAACTCATGCGCCGCCACATCCTCCAGGTTTTCCCATTGGTCGCGAGTTTGGGGGACCCGGACCGTGATGGCGGTCCCGTTGCGGTGCTCCATGCCGCCGCCATTCTCACCCGCGAGATGCAGGATAAACGTGTAGCGAGAAAAGGGCACGTCGCGCATGAGCGCGGTTTCGGTGGCGGTGATCTTCTGCAGTGAGTCCAGCAGGCGGTCCGGAGAATAGTCTTTAACATCCGCGTGAACCACCACGCGATAGGTAGCTCCATTCTGAGAAAAGCCGTAATCCTGAAATTGCCCTGCCTCCGCCGGGCTGTCCACCAGGACGTCATAATTCGGGGCTAGGAATCCGTCTCCGTCTTCCTCGAGCAAGCTTGCTACCTTCCACCCGGCAGGGATCAAGAACTTCACATGCGCGGCGCGCCCTCGCTCCTTGGGCAGGTAGAAGAGCAGCGTAGCAAAGTTCAGAAAGGCGTGCTGGCTGTCCAGCGCGCTTGAAAACGGCGGCGATCCTGTCACATAAACAGTGTATCGAAGCGCCAGCTTCTCGCAGGGCTTGGCCTCCGACCTCCAGGTGTTAAGATCAACCCGGGTCAGTTGCTCCTTCGCGCCATCACAATCCGCGGCAAGTCCCTGGATATTTTTGGCAAAGTCTCGAATCTGGTAAAGGTTGTTCCAAGCCGGGAACTGGAGTTCCATGGAAGGTGAAGCCGCCGCGACCGTCATCACGACTTTCGCCAGGTTTGAAGCAGGCTCACGCAAGTCGAGCAGGTACTGAATGGGCTCGGAGGCGGCAAAAGTAGGCTCCGCGAGCAGTGGAAGCAAAAAGCAGCAGGCGAGAATCAGGCCTGCACAACCATACCTCAATGGCCGCGTGCCCATCTTTTCAGATCCCAGGTACATACTCCCGTTCAGTTCGCTGTGGGGCCGACCGCCGGTCGCCCTTGGGGCACGGAGAGACAGGATTCAGGATTCGGGATTCAGGCAAGGGCGCTTGTGGGTCTTGCCTGAATCCTGAACCCTGACTCCTGCCTTGCCACCAGAAAACTCCTACTGCAAACCTTCAGGCTCCCTAATATAGCATTCTGTTGTTCAGAGACAACCAGGCAAGTTGTTAAAGACCGACCTGCACTGCCACAGCCTTCACTCGAGGTTGGCCAAGTGCCTTTGTTTTCTATAATATTCCCGCTTTCCTGCCGTATCTCCTTTGTAATCAATAATATTCCCGCATCGACCCGACTCGTTTTACAGCGCCCCTTTGTTTTCAACAGCATTCCCGCGTCGTTCGGTTACTTTTAAAAGTTAATGTGCTTTCTTCTCTCATAATTTCCCTATCTCCGGCCCCCGGCGCCTGTTACTCGCAACCTTTCTTCCCGCCCCCATCCGCCACCCAGGACTTACTCCTTATCCTACAGTACGCTACTGTTCTAGCCCATCCGCCGGAACTTGTCAAGCGCAAAGTCTGTGGTTGAAGTGGAGCGGAAAGCGCTCTCCGGCGAAGATGCGTTAAGATTCGCCCCGGAATAATGACCGGGAGAGTTGGGCTCTGGCAACCTCTGGAACGTTGATCTCTTCCCATAAATATGGGATTATCAGGCCATGAAAACCACGTTGGAGATTCCCGATCCCCTCTTCCGCCGCGCCAAGGCGAAGGCTGCCGAACAGAGAATCCCCCTGCGCCAGTTTGTCAGCGAGGCGGTGGCGGAGAAACTGGAGGCGAGATCTCCGGCCCGGCAAAAGACAAGGATGAAGTTGGCAGGAAGCCTGCGGCACTTGAGCAAGGAGACGGCTCGAATCAACACCTTGATTGAGCGGGAGTTCGAAACAATTGAGTTAAAGAGGCTGGCACCCCAATTCCTTCCAACGACGCCTGGATTGCGGCGTTGTGTCGACAACATAACCTCCCCATCTTGAGCCGGGACCGGCATTTCGACTTGATCGAAGGGTTGCAGCGCCTCGATTGGTAAGCCTGCGTGCTCCGAGGGCGTTTCATTGGGCGGCCGCGAGCGTGCCACTGGTTTGCGTGAAAACGCGATCCACCGCAAGATCGAGTGGTGGACGGGCTTTCCAGATGGACGAACTGGCGACCCTTTACGCTGCAAGATGCTCTGTTTTTCGAGGGCTTGTAAAGGGCTTGGTAGGTAAGGGCTGTCTGATGACGAGCAGAGAGGCAACACAACGCCCCGCACGGCCTGGCGGAGGCCCGGCGCACTGCCACCGGAAGGCCTCCGCCAGCTCGTCCTCATGTTCAGGTTGTCCCTCGGCTCATCCGCTCAAGGCGGTAGCCCGTCGCAATCGCCTACGGAATTGCGTTTACGCAAAGGAATTTCGCCGAATACTCATAAATCGGGCCCGGCGCGGCCACCGTTGTCGCACGCCCCAGGACTTCGATTCGAGGTGTAATATTTAACATCTCCAGAGCGACCGCAATCTTACTATCCGTTCCTGAGGCTGTGTAGACGCCCACGACGTCCAGTGGCGATGTGGCCAAGATCGTCACAAATCCTTCGCCACTGGTTGCGTCAGCTAGCAACGTCGCGATGTCCGCACAATCTATTTCCACAGCGTAACCAGGGAGCAACGAAACGCTCTGGAACGCGGACGGAGCTATTGCTGTAGCCGATTCGGGTAGCGCGACAACCGCTCGCTTGTAAATCGTGACTGGGTTCCTCCCGAGGCTGGGGTTGTGGATGTTGATGGTCGTCACGTAGGTTCCGGGAGAGAGCTCGATCACTGATGGGGCGGGGCGGGGTTTGGCCGGCCCGGTGTGGGTCAGGACAAGGGTCAAGAGAAGCGCGAGTCCGGCAAGTGCGGCGCAACTCACGATTGTCTTTGCAAATCAAATTCTAAACATGGCGTGTCTCCTCTTTAGGATAGCTCACGAGGTTCCTGCGTCACTGAGCGATGTGGAGCCTCGTGTCGGGAGTCATGGGTGAACATTTCTTAATTACCAAATGTGGTAATAGTCTGCCCGGCTCCTTCGGTTGTCAAGAACTTTGTTAGCGGGTAGGATGGTCATCGCACCACAGGTAATGTCCCTGATGGAGTTCTTGCAACCCCGGAGGAGAGCTGGCATGAGCACGGTCCGACTATCCATAGGCAGTTGGGCATATTGCTTTGGTCCCTACAAGGACAACCCGGTTCCTTTTGACACCGTGATAGAGAAGCTCGGCGGGCTGGGCTTTGATGGCGTGGAACTCGGAGGGTTCCCCCCACACCCCAATCCGGCACAATTCGATACGAAGGCTAAACGGGGCGAACTGAAGAAGAAAGTGGCCGATCAAGGTCTGGAGTTTTCGGGTTTGGCGGCCGACTTATGGTCGTGCTCGATCATTCCCGTGGCCGACAATTCCAAATGGATGTCCACCTTCGAACAAAACCTGGAGTTTGCGAGCGACTTGGGAATCGATTGCATACGTGTGGACAGCGTCAGCCCACCCGGCGTCTTCGAGAAAGAAAAACTCGACGCGAGGCTCGGTTGGGAGCGGTTGACCAAGACCTTCCAAGTGGCCGCACAGACGGCTGCCGATCGCGGCATCCGGGTAGTGTGGGAGTTCGAGCCGGGATTTGCTTTCAATAAGCCCTCCGAAATCCTGCAATTGGTGGATGACGTAGGCCACAACAACTTTCGAGTCCTTTTTGACACCTGCCACGCGCACCTCTGTGCCGCAGTCGGCGCGCGACAATCCGGGCAGAAGGAAACACTGCCCGGCGGGGCTTTCGAACTCCTCACCCGGCTTCAGGGCAAAATCGGACACGTGCATTTAATCGACTCCGACAACACGCTCCATGATAATGAAACCAGCACCCACGCTCCGTTCGGCCAAGGGGTGCTCGACTTTGATCGGCTCATCCCGCAGTTGCTCAGCTCCGGGTGTCCCTCGAACTGGTGGACCATTGATCTCTGCTTTTGGCCGAATGCCTGGGAAGTTACGGCTGACGCCAGGACATTCCTGGATGGAATGGCTCGGAAGTATGCTGCGTAAGCACCTTTTATGACAAGTCATGGCCTGAGCTTGCGCGAAGCGCCTTGGAGTGCGGTAGCAGCAGCTACCGCCTTCCGCTATTGATTCATACCGCAATAGCGCAAGACCGAGAGCGAGAAAGGCGGTAGCTGCTGCTACCGCACTCTAAGGCCGGCTTCGCCGGCATGAAGGGCGCCCACATCGAACTCGGACCCACAAAAGACGCTCGGTTGCGGCTCAGCCACTCTGTGGCCTCTGTGGTGAGTCTGTGCAAACATGGCAGGCGAAGAATTATCCCTTCCGAAAGGAATTCCTATGACGAAGCCACTTAATATCGGAATGGTGGGCTGCGGCTTCATGGGCCGGGCTCACTCCAATGCCTATCACCGTGTAAATCAGTTCTTTGATGTTGCCTACCGGCCCGTGCTTAAGGCTTTGGCGGTGACCACGAAGGAGCGCGGAGAGGAATTTGCGCGACGTTGGGGCTGGCAGCGCGTGGAGAGCGATTGGCGAAAAATGGTGGAGGCGCCGGACATCGACCTGATCGATATCTGCTCGCCCAACAATACCCACCACGCGATTGCCCTGGCGGCCGCCGCCCGAGGAAAGATAATCCTTTGCGAGAAGCCCCTGGCGATGAACCTCCAGCAGGGGCGCGAGATGACGGAGGCGGTGGAAAAATCCGGCAAGCCTAACATGGTCTCGTTCAACTATCGCCGCGTGCCGGCCATCAGCCTGGCCAAACAGATCATTGAGGAAGGCAGACTGGGCAGGATTTTCCATTACCGCGCGACATACCTCCAGGATTGGACCATCTCTGCCAACGTACCTGTGGGCGGGCGGGGCGCTTGGCGGCTGGACAAGGAAATAGCAGGCGCGGGAGTCTCGGGCGACCTCTCAACTCACAATATTGATACGGCCCTCTGGCTCAACGGCCCCGTGGCTCAAGTTTGCGGGATGACAGAGATTTTCATTAAGGACCGTCACCGGCCGGACGGCAGCCCTGTACGCGTGGAAATCGACGACGTCTGTAATTTCTTGGTCCGTTTCGCCAACGGCTCCAACGGCGCCTTTGAGGCCACCCGTTACGCGCGAGGACGCAAGAACAAGAATAGTTTCGAGATCAACGGCGAAAAGGGTTCGCTCTACTTCGATTTGGAAAACATGCATCAGCTTCAGTATTTCAACCATGAGGATGCGCCACACCTTCAAGGCTGGCGGACAATCCTGGTGACAGGGGGCGAACATCCCTATATGGCCAACTGGTGGGTTCCGGGCTGCGTGATTGGCTACGAACACACCTTCGTGCACGAGGTCGCGGATTTTCTGAGAGGGATCGAAAAAGGAGAACGTGTCCGCCCGGACTTCCGTGATGCACTGGAGACGCAGGCCGTGGTGGAGGCCGTGCTGGAGAGCGCCCGCACCGGCACTTGGGTTAGCTGTTGAAATTTAGGCCGCAGATAAACGCAGATGAACGCAGATAAGACCCAGGGCTGAACAGGCTGCGGAAAAACTCTCCACGGGTGTCATCCTGAGCGCAGCGAAGGATCTCGCTCGGCGTATCTTCTTGAAAATGCACAGGGCCAGATTCTTCTCCCGCGAGGCGGGATCAGAATGACAGTTTCAAAGAGTTTTTCCGCAGCCTGTGAAGCCCGGAGAGGCTCGGGGCTTCCGATAACCCGGTTGGCCGCAAGCTTCTGGCGCGCGCTTGTGCTGTTTGCCTCTGTCTTGATCTGCGTTAATCGGCGTTGATCTGCGGCTTGCTCTGGAAGAACCAGCGATAGGTCAGGGCTCCGCCCGCCATGGTCAGCAGACCCAGGAAAGACTCTCTTGGCCGGAGTACCATCGTGTAGCAGAGCATCCACACACTGGCGCAGATAAAAACCGCCGGGGCCAAGGGATATCCCCAACTTACCGCCCCCAGCCGCTTCCAAGCGGGCCGGTTGCGCAGGCGCACCATGCCTGCCACCGCCAGGGCGGCAAACAGGACTAACGCGAAGCCAATGTAATAGAGCAGACTTTCGAATGATCCCGTCAAGATCATTACGGCCGTTGCTGCCGACTGCCAGAGAATGGCTTGGACCGGTGTCCCCCAGCGCGGATGCACGCGCGCCGCGCCGCGAAAAAAGCAGCCATCCTGGGCCATGGCGTAATAGACGCGCGGCCCCACAATCACCATGGCGCTCACTGTGGAGAGTAACCCGACCGACATCACCCCGCTGAAGAAGTTTCCACCTTTCCCTCCAAACAGCGCTTCCGCCGCGGCCCCGCCGATGCGTTCGATGCCCTTCATGGCTTCTAGAGGCAGGGCATAAATGAAGGCGGCGTTCAACGCCAGATAGAAGACCGCCACAATCAGGGTCCCCGCAACCAGCGAAGCGGGCAAGGCACGCTCCGGGGCCTTCATCTCCTCGGCCACGTAAGTCGCGGCGTTCCAACCGCTATAGGCGAACATGACGAAGATGAGGGAAACCGCGAATTGTTCGCCCAGGCTGTGGTGAGAGGTTCGGGCCGCCTCTGCCGTGAAATGGGAGACACTTCCCTTCCCCACCAGGAAGGCCAGTACCAGAAAGGCTCCCAGGACTCCGACTTTCAATCCGGTAAGAACGTTTTGGATTTTGCCCGCGAAACGCACCCCGATGATATTGACAACGGCAAATACCCCAACCACCCCTACCGCCAGCAGGTGCCCGTTGCCCGTATGGATCCACCTCGAGGAGGTGGACAGCATTCCCGCCGGCGATCTTGGTGACAAGGCGGGGAAAAAGTGCGCCAGATACTCGGAGAAAAGCAGGGCCGCGGCAGCAATGGGCGCGGCAAATCCTGCGAAGAATGAAATCCAGCCGCTCAGAAATCCCCAGGCGGGTCCCCAAGCTTCACGCAAGTAAACGTACTCTCCTCCGGAGCGGGGCAAATTGATGGCCAGCTCCGCATAGCATAGGCACCCGGCCAAGGCGACCAGCGCGCCCGCCAACCAGATGCCAAGCACCAAGGAAGGCCTGCCCAGATCCCCAGCCAGGAAGCCGGTGATGCCAAAGATTCCCGCCCCAATCATGTTGGCGACCACAATGGCCGTGCCGTTGGTGAGCGTCAGCTCGCGGCGAAGAGAAGGTTGGGGGGAAGGACAGTCAACAGTCGACAGTTGACAGTTAACAGTATGAAGCGCCTTGGGGGGTTGTTTCATGACGGCGATAGCAAAGGTAGCAGGACGGTCTACAGCCCACACTCAACAGTTGACAGTAAAGAGACAAACCACTTTAGACCATCGGCCTTTAACTGTCGACTGTTGACCGTCAACTGTCGACTTGCTGTGCCAACTGTCATCCCTCTCGACAATACTCCTTGGGACCCATAGAATTGTCTTATGCGACGAGTTGCGCGCCTCATTGACGATATCAAAGTCTGTGGCAGGTTTGCGGTTTTCGCCGTCCTGCCTGTGATTTTCCTTTTCGGCGGATCAGCCACCTGCCAAACGGTGCCTCTCTCCCCATCCGAGAGCGACGCCGACAGACATCTCGATCACGTTGTTCCCTTTGTCCCCACGCCTCTGGAAGTGGCGCAGAAGATGTTGGAGGTTGCGAAGGTGCAACCCGACGACGTGGTCTACGACCTGGGATCGGGGGATGGGCGCATTGTGATCCTGGCGGCACAGAAGTTCGGGGCTCGAGCCGTGGGCGTGGAACTCAATTCCGACCTTTACGAGGAATCCTCGGCGCGCATCCGGAAATTGGGTCTGCAAGACCGCGCCCAGATACTCCATGAGAACATGTTTGAGGTCAATGTTCGGCACGCCACAGTGGTGACGCTTTACCTTTTGACCGTCGTAAATGAGCATCTGCGCCCCATTCTCGAGAGGCAGCTCCGTTCAGGGGCGCGCATCGTCTCGCACGATTTTCAGGTCCCCGGCTGGCAACCCGTGCAGACGGTGGAAGTCATGTCAAAGAATGGAGTCCCCAGCAAAATCTTTCTTTATATTCGGCCGTGAGTGGGGATCGGGAGATCTGTTGATCGGGTGATCGGGTCATCGGGTCATCGGGTGATTGATTGTTGGGACGAGTACAAGAAACTTTGCAGGGTGGTGTTTTTTTGTTCGCCCGATCACCCGATCTCCAGATCACCAGATCTCCCGATCTCCTGCACGGCTTCGTACATGGCCACAATGTTCTCCGGGGGAACGTTGGCCAGGATATTGTGGACCTGTTGGAAGACGAAGCCGCCACCGGGGCGGAGGATTTGCACCTGTTCTTTGACGTGGCGGCGCACTTCGTCCGGCGTGGCGCTAGGCAGGATGGTCTGCGTGTCGCACCCTCCGCCCCAGAATACCATGTCCTTCCCGAACTCAGCCTTGAGCTCCCGGGCGTCCATTCCGGCGCAAGAAGTCTGGACCGGGTTGATAGCCTCCAATCCGGCGTCAATCAAATCCGGCAACAGTTCCCGCACTCCGCCACAACAATGCAGCATGACTTTCACGTTGGCCAGTTGTTTGGCGCGGCTCCACATGAGTTTGTGGCGAGGCTTGAAAAATTCCCGGTACATTTTGGGGGAAACTTGCGGCCCGCTCTGCATTCCCAGGTCGTCGCCAAATTTGATGATGTCGATACAGTCTCCGACCGCCCCCAGGTATTTCTCCAGGTTCGCCAAGTGAATTTCGACAAGATCGTCGAGGAACTTGTGCGCCTTCTCAGGCTCGGCTGCCAGCAGCATAAAGAAGTTGTCGTTGCGATAAAAGAACTGCCCGGTCTCGAGTAGATTGCCGCCGAAGCCGCCCAGAATGGCCATGTCAGTCTTCTGCCGCAGCCGTTTTGCTCCCTCTCTCAACTGCGCCTGATTAACCCATGGGCCGGGAAGGCCAGCGACGGCGTGCCACATGGATTCTTGCATGGCCCCGGGGATGGTCTTGGGTCCATTTTCATCCGTGAATGGGAAATAAGTTTGTTCGAAATAAAGCGCGCCCTCCGGCATGTGGGCAATCACACGTCCGCTCTTGGAGCGGAAGACCCACCTTCCGCCTGCCTTTTGAGGCAATGACCACGCCGGCATCTTGCAGGGGGTGCCATCCGGCAATGTCCAGTCTGCCCAGGATGCTTCGTCGAGGGCGAAACCGCGGCCGAGATCGAGGACATCGACCCCGAATTTCTCCAGGACATCGTCATCCACGATGGCCAATTGTTGAATAGGATCGTAAACGCGGATGATCTTCTTGGGGAGTCCCAGGTAATCCCGCAGCTTGGCGTAGGCGATGGCGGCGATACCTGAGGAAGGGTGGCCGGAAAGATCAACCGGCACCCGGTCGGGCTGGCGATGATTGCAGGCAGTAAGAACTCTTTCTCGAGAGGTCATGGGTTAGGCTCCATAAAGATCAGTTTTCGACAATCCGGTCTCGGGCGCCACGAACGCGCGAGTCATTCCGTGGTACTTGCGTTATATGCGAGAAATGAGCCTCGTAAGGCGCAGTCATTCTCGCGAAAGCGGGAATCCACTGCGCAAACTTCCGGAAATGCGCTGTCGACGCCCTGGATTCCCACTTTTGCGGGAATGACTGGGGCTTCGAAAGGGATCCCATCGCAAATGACACCGCCCCCCCATTTCAACGGTAATTGTATGTGCCCTGGGCGATTCTTTCAACCGGACCCGTCAGGATGATTTCTCCATTTTCCGGCCAAGCCACCTGAAGGGCGCCAGCCTCCGTTCGAACCCGCACTTGCCTTTCCGTCAGACCTTTCAGGATACTCGCCACGGTCGCGGCGCAGGAGCCTGTTCCAGAGGACATCGTGTGCCCTACGCCCCGCTCCCAGAAGCGCACCTCGATCTCTTTTCGCGAGACCACCTTCACAAACTCCACGTTGGTGCGGTTGGGGAAAAGCGGATATGTCTCGATCTCGCGTCCCAGAGTTTCCCAAATGACGGGGCCTTGCAGAGTCTCGAATTTCAGGGACTCTGCAGTTTTTGCGGCGGCAGGTGCCGTAGCAAAGCCCGGCGCTACGGGCGCTTCGATGTGTTCGAAGTCCTTCACAAAAACGGAGCAGTGCGGATTGCCCATCGAGATCACCGCGGCTGGCAGCACCCACTGCTTGATGTGCACCAGGAAGTCTCTGACCGGAGAAGAATGGTCACGGGCTTTGAACGGAATTTTGGCGGGGTCCAAAATGGGAGCGCCCATGCCAACGCGAAACAGCCACTTCCCCTCTTCTGCTTTCACCTTCTCGAGGGATTTGAGACCTGCGAGTGTTTCGATGAGGAACGTTCGTCTGGCCGGGGAGATCTCCGCCAGGAAGGCGCCGGCACAGCGGATGCCGTTGCCGGACATCTCCGCTTCGCTGCCATCCGCGTTGAAAAACCGGAGGCGCGCATCATGCTTCTTGTTGCGGGGCGGGAGCAGGACCAGGAGGCCATCCGCTCCGACCCCAGTGTGGCGATCCAAAATCGCTGCCGCAAATTTGGATAAAGAGTGTGGAAGGCCTTTCGCTCCCACAACAATGAAATCGTTTCCAAGGCCGTGAAACTTCGCAAAGGGAACTTTGACGTCTTTTGTCATCGGAGATTCTCCCTAGTCAGCAGAAAAAACAGGGAGGAGGGAATTCTGAATTAAAAACTGTGGATTGCGTCCCTCCCCCCACTCACTTCAGTCTTCTAGCTTCTGATTTCTACTTTCTACCTTCTGCTTTTCCGCTCGTCCCGCCGGCGATAAATTGCCACGCTCGGTTCGTTCCGAAACGAGTCTCTTTCGAGAAGCTCAAAATCCGCAAACGCCTGAAGGTCGGCACGCATCAGCTCATCCACCGCGTCACCCTCACCGCGAATAATCCATTTCACCGATTTCCCCGCATCGGGCCGGAGCCTGCGCCAATAACTGCGGTTCATCTCGGTAATGGTATTTCGGTATGGAATCCCAACCTGCGGCATAACACACGGCCACTTGCCCGACGCCACCAGCACCCGCTGTCCATCATAGTTGCCACGGAGGAAGCGGACGACGGCCTGCTGGCGCGGTGATTGGCAAGGAGTATTCAGGACGCCCTCCTTTACGACTGCCAGTCTCTCGGCTCCTCCGGCAACGAGTGAGTGACTCTGCCAGGCAAGCACGATCACAAAGAACGCCAGCAAGCCGTAACGCAAACGCCGGGGCAAAACTCGCGGAAGAAGGAAGGCCGGGAAAATAGCCAGCGCCGGAACCATTTCCACTCCATAGCGCAAATTGTAATAGGTGAAAGGGAACAGGGTTGGAAGGTAGAGCGGAAGGGCGGCAGAAGCGAGGGCGTGGATATAGAACGGCAGGGGGACTAAGAACAGAAATGCCGCCGCTCTCCTTCCCCAAACTCGCCGGTTCGCTGTGCACGCCACCAGCCCCAGGATTGCCAGCTCGAGTGGCCATATTCCGAGGACCAGTTTGAGGTCCTCAAAATAATATCGCGCGGAGAGGAGAAGCTTGCCGTCGGTGGGATAGGGGAACGCCGTGGTGGCAAGTTGATGGGCATAGATAGCCTGGGCCGAAAATGGCCCGTTGTAAAACTCCAGGGGATTCCCGAAGCGCCAGGCGTTGTGCAGCAACCAGAGCATTGGACCGGCCCCGGAAACGATCGAGAAAATCAAGGCGTGCCGGATGCGGGATTCCCAGGTCTGACGCCGCGCAAGCAGCACAAACAAGGCCGCGAAGGGCAGCACGTACCATTCATCGTAACGGGTGAGCGTCCCAAGAAACGCTGCCCCCGCTGCGCCCAACAGAGTTCGAAGTCTGCCCGTTTCCCTGTAGCGGAAGAGTTCGTACACGACCAGAACCGCCCAGAAGATGGCCAAGGGTTCCGTCAGTGGGGTGCCTGCAAGATAGAGAAGGTTGGGGCTGAGCAGAATTCCGGCGAGCGCAAGGATGCCTGCCGACCGGCACCCATTGATTCCCGTTCCCAGCCGATAAAGGAGCCAAGCGGTGCCCGCAAAAGCCGCGGATGAAACGATGCTTCCAGCCAGCCCCGTCCTCCACAGGAAATCACTCACTGCCAATGGGGCGGCCAGGAGGTGAAACAGCGGCAGCCAAACGCTGCCAATCTCTTCATAGCCGGGGGTCAATGAATCGAAGATGCGCCGCGCGCCCTCCATGTGAGCGAGGGCGTCGCCATAAATGTTGGTCAGGCCACGAGAGTAGAAGAAGTGAAGGGCTGCCAGGGTGACCGCAGCGATGCAAGCGGCCACCACGCCGTCGGACCGGAAAGACAATGGGGGCGGGAATCGATCGGCTTCGGTTGGTTGGAGGGCTTCTTCAAGCATCAAAATGGGTAAGCTTCTTGAAATCGCGGTAGCGGGCTTCAATCTCCTGGGGGGTGAGCCGGAGGAGCCTCCTGAGTCCGAACTCTTCCACAGCGAAGCTGGCCATCACCGAACCGTAGATCACCGCGCGGCGAAGTTGGGCATCCGACAGTTCGCCCGCCTTGGCGAGGTGCCCCATGAAGCCGCCCGCAAAGCTGTCTCCGGCGCCGGTGGGATCGTGGACTTGGTCGAGGGGGAAAGCTGGCGCAGAGAAAATCCCCCCCTCTGAGAAAAGCATGGCCCCGTGCTCTCCGCGCTTGATGACCAGGGTGCGCGGTCCCATCTTCCGGATAACTTCTGCTGCCTTTTTGAGGTTCGAAACGCCGGATATCATTCGCGCTTCGGTTTCGTTGATCACCAGGATATCAACTTCAGCCAGAGCTTGGCTCAACTCCTCCGGCTTCCCCTTGATCCAATAATTCATGGAATCCAGGGCCGCCAGGCGAGCCTTAGGGAGTTGCCGGCGGACATGAAGCTGCAACACCGGATCGATATTGCCCAGGAACACGAACTCGGTGTCGAGATACGAGTCGGGTAGCGTCGGGGAGAATTGCTGGAAAACGTTAAGGTGCGTTTCGAGCGTTCGCGCCTCGTTCATGTCGCCGCTGTATTCACCCGACCAGCGGAACGTCTTTCCGGGGGCCCGCACCAGGCCCGCAGTGTCGATGCCGCGGTCTTGAAACACTCGAAGTTGCTCTTCTCCGAAGTCGTCACCGACCACAGCCACTACCCGGACGGGAGCAAACCAACTGGCGGTAACCGAGAAATAGGTCGCCGCTCCGCCTAGAATGTTCTCCGCCTCGCCGTGGGGGGTCTTGATGGAATCAAAGGCCACCGCAGCAACTACCAATAACGCCATAGATAATCCTCATCTCCGGAAAACTTTGCAATAAGGTCCCGCGACCGGGGACTACTGCTTAGTTGCACTAATAACCGATATTGTCTATCAGCTTTGGGAGGGCGGGGCTTCACAGGCTGCGGAAAAAGGCTCCACGGTTGTCATCCTGAGCGCAGCGAAGGATCTCGCTCTGCGTATCTTCTTGAAAATGCACAGGGCCAGATTCTTCGCTTCGCCCTGCACCGTACGGTACGGGGCTTCGCTCAGAATGACAGTTTC
>Ga0182011_10000528_pt1 | contig 33482 bp, 30 predicted proteins | sample 711E1DmetaG_FD_120481 | JGI IMG/M metagenome (GOLD analysis project Ga0182011, IMG submission 120481) | Permafrost microbial communities from Stordalen Mire, Sweden - 711E1D metaG | ecosystem: Environmental > Terrestrial > Soil > Wetlands > Permafrost | place: Sweden: Stordalen | collected...
ATTCTTCAATCTTAAATCATCACTCTGCAATCTTCAATCTTCCGCCCCTATCGTCTAGAGGCCTAGGACACGGGCTTTTCAAGCCTGGAACACGAGTTCGAATCTCGTTGGGGGCACACCTTGTAGGAACACACGTCTTTCCTGATCAATCAACTGATCAATTTGTTTTACCTCTCCTTTTGGTAGTTGCCATAGATAAACCTTCGCAACCCGGTTCTCCCGGTCGATAATTATCCGTTCGATGAGTTTTCGTAGTATCACTTTTTGTTCCGCAACTGGTATCAATTGAAATCTATCTTTAAAGTTGCTGAAATATTCTTTCACTCTTTCAGCCCAACGAAGCATATCCTTCTTCCCGGCCTTTATATTCAGAAATTGTTGTTTCTTTTCCTCCAAATCTCTCTTGGTCTCTTCGAGAATGCGAAGTCTTGAAGTTACCTCAGTCAACTTAATACCCGATTCTGCAAGCGTCAAGAGAGATGCTATCTTTTCACTTGCAGCCTGTAGCCCATTTTCTATTTCTTCCATCTGTCGTTTTATATCCGAACCATTGAAGCGCGAAACTGATTCGAGAATTTTCAGGATCCGTGACGGCAAGGAACTCTCAGCTGCCATTGTTTTTATCTCATCCAAAATAGCTCGCTCAAGATCTTCAGCACCAATTACCATATGTGAACATACCGAAGATCCTTTGGCAAAATATGCACCATCGACATACGTCCGTCTTAACTTCCGTTTTCCAGATCTACCAATCCTCTGAGTTTTGCCAACAAAGTTGAATCCGCAATGTGAACACTTGATAAGACCGGAAAGTGGGAACGGAACGTCGAACCGAATAATTGCTCGCCTTGAGTTTTCAGATTTTTCTGGATTTGGGTTTGCAGCACGCCACACCTCAGGAGTTACAATTGCTTCGTGAGCATTCTCTACAAGAACCCATTTTGTATGATCACTTTCCCAATAGCGAGGTGAGTATTTGCCAATTCCTTTTTTCTTCTGCCGATTGTATGCCCTGATACCTATGTAAGTCGGATTCATTAGAATTGACCGAACAGTCCCCATCGACCATTTTTGATCGACGTTACTCCATCTACCACGCTTAGGGCAACTAATTGACTCATCATTAAGAATCCTGGCAATCTTGGAAGGACCATAACCAGACTTAAATCTCAATTCGAACATTCTTCTTACAATAGCAATCTCCTCTTGATCGCCTGGCTCCCACACAACGACCTCCTCTTTGGGTCTAATTTGTTCCATTACAATCCTACCCTTGTCGTTCAATATAGGATTCGCTTCCTTGTCGACCAGAGGACCAAGAACCCGTCGTTCCCCGGTAAACCTGTTTACGGCCACCCGCCTATACGCGAATGGCGGGTAACCCCCACCTGAGTTCCCCTTACGAACCGTCGCAAGCAACCCGTCCAGTGTGCGCTCGGATTTTTTCTTGGATTCTTCCTGAGAAAGTCCTCCTTCAAATGCATTCAACATAGTATCGAATGTAGGATTTCCGGTGTTAGCAATTGTCCGCACCATTACAACATCGACATTTGCGGTCTTCCTAAAAAGAGCCTTGTAATAAATACTGTCACTGGCGCCCGCACGCCCCCAACGGGATTCATCAAGAACAAGAACAGCTCGAAATTTTGGTTTCCCTTCAACGACTTTCTTCAGCCGTAGAAAAGCTGGTCTCTTTTCGTAAGATGTCCCGCTCTTTCCAACATCTTCAAACCATTCTATAATAGAATAACCGTGCACTGCAGCCCATTCGCTGATAAGATCTCGCTGCTGTTCTGGAGACGTTTCCGCCTGCATATCAGTCGAGCAGCGCACATACCCGACTGCAGGAATTTTAACCACCATATTACCTCCATCGATTATTACGGTTTACGAATATTGTCATTCATTCCTTCTTATACCATTACTATTCCACTGCAACATCAGCATACCGGCGACGATAACTTTCCAGTTCTGTTGAACTGATTGCATACATTCTTTTCGTTCCAGACCCGAACGATCTCGGAATTGAATCGATATCCAGCGTGCGTTTCAGCATTCGGCTGAGTCCTTTTTTCTCCATTGACTTTGGCAATAAATCTAAACGATGCAATGATTCGTAGATCACGTCAGGGTCATAATATTTCATATCATCTTTGGTTTCCAGAGGCAGAACGTGTGGCAACACATCATCGAGCATTGCCAGTGCGAGGCCAGTTTCATTTTCTTCTGCATCCCGAATAACTCGGCGCCGTGCATCCGCCTGAGACAATACATCCAATGAATTAAACACTCGCGTCTTGTCGTCTCCATCGCTGAAAGCATTAACGATCTTGAACAACGGCACCCAAACATCATATGCACGATTAGAGAGATGAGGCAGTTTATCATAGAGGTTGCTTTCACTATTATAGTCCTCAGCTATGCCGACTCCATATTTAAGTCCAAACAAATAAAATCTATCCCGCAACTCCGATTGAGACTTACGCATCAGTGGAGTTTCCCGATATAGTTCGGTAGTATCGTGACCGGTTTTTCTTATCAAGCGAACAGTTATTGTCCTGTCTGCCAGAACGTCATCAAGCATATTGATCCCCGCAAAACATTTTGGACTGTATGTCCGATACATTGCATCACCACTATAATAGACACCGCTTCGGGCAAAACCAGTTTTTAGGATATTTTTCAGTTGGCTGGTGGCTGACCGTATTTCTCCTAATCCTTCCGCTTCATCAATGAACAACGTTGCGGAATCCTGTGCAATCAGTTTCAATACAGTCACCGCTGATGGTTGCGACATATGGACACCATTAAAAGCGATGGGCGACATCAATTCCATCAATAAAGTTTTACCGCTGCCTTTTTCAGCATTCAGGTGCAGATAGGGAAAATAGCGGAAGGCCCGAAAAATATATGTCCCCATAATCCATACAGCGATTAAATCATACATTTCCGGTGTCGGGAAGTAGAAATGCCTCTTTATATATGTAAGAATATCATCGTGCAGTGCATTTGGCGTTTCATCTTCGGCACCTGAAAAATAGTCCAGCACGCGGCTATGACTAAATCCTACCATTGACAACTGAGGTTCGATAAGTGAGATACCTCTGCCGGGACAAGCAATGAGCGGAATCATCTCCTGTGCAGACGTAATCAGGTAGTCCTTCCCGTGAATTTTCGTTCCATAGTAAAAGGTCGAATCAAGATAATCCTGTGCAGGATGCAGCTGTGGCACCGCTTCAACTTCAGTTAGAGATGCGAGATCTTCTTCATCAATGTCGAGCAGTGCTTCTGGAATTTTCGCCGCATTCTCAAGCACCGCAGATGTAATAACAGATTCTTCCGATATGCGTATAAGCCTTACATCGGATGTAACTCCAAGGACAGCGTGTGCGGCTGGTATAATCCTCCCACGTTCGTTATTCTCAACTATAAGGAATACAACTGTCGCGCTATCGAACTCTTTAACTGCATCCGACCAGAACGTATCCGCATCCGGCATTGCAAGAATATTCCAGTCTTGAAGATTTTCTTCGTCTACTTTAATTTGAGAGTTAAACCAAATCAGATATTTTTTCTTCATTGTGTTCATTTTCCTTCATCATCTGAGTATAGATAATTTCGGCAAACATCCGGGCAAGCTCATCGAGCCATTCTGAATCCGGTGTTTCCACATCAATATGTTCGAATTTATATTCCATCGTTATAAAAAAGCAGGGCCGTAACGCGTGCACACATCACAGCCCAGGTGGGATTTACGCTACCGTTTGCGCGGCTTGCGCTTGTGATTTCAAGAACACAAGTTTGATCGGAGAAACTTCCTCGACTTTCACCTGTGTAAGGGTGGAAAGTGCCGACTGAAGTTCTGCCAGCCCCTTTTCATCCCTAAGTTCGATGAAGATTTGACCGTTCGTTACATCAAAACGGGTCAGGGATCCTTGTGCATCCTTGACTATCCTGAAAAAATGCCGGCGTGTCTCTTTTGCCAGCTTATCTGTTTTGTTAACTGCCGTTTTCGACAGGTAACCAGTAATTTGAGCCGCCTTTTTCATTGGCGTGCCCTTTCTGCGTTAGTGATTGTGCCGCATCGCATAGCCGACTTGGCAGTGGAACAACCCCGCGCTACGACGGGTTTTGATCTTATACTTTTTTACTTATTGACCTATAAAAAGAAAAACCAGTCAATCTGACTGGTTTATAACGAAAAAACCGTGCCACTTCTAAAAATACATATAGTGCTAAATTTCGGGTTTTTAAAGGGAAGAGAATTGGGGGTAGTAGCAGTTACATTTCTATTTAGAAATCATCATAAGATTTTATGTGTTCTACACATTTGGAAAGCAGTATGGTAGGTCACATTAAGTTTTTTCCCCAGGATTGAGTAATTAATATTGCCGTTTTTAAATCTTGATTGATCCGCGATTGCGATAAGTTCTTCTCTTGTGATATTGTCCGCTTTAGTCCGTCTTTGACTTTTTGTTTTTTCAGTAAGCTCTTTAATTTTATTATGGGCATTCTCTAATTGTCGATTTGTATCTAAATATGTTTTCGTGTCAATAAATCCGTCAGATTGATGAATCCCTGTGTCCTCTTTGATGGTTTTTGATGAATCAATTTGCTTGGTTGGTGGAATAATATTTGATTCTTTTGCTTTCTGCTCACCTGTTACCTTTATAGCATCCGGATCATATTCAGCAATTTTCTTTTCAAAACCTTGGATAAGTTTAATTGATAGGTTGTAATTATTTAATATATCAATATACATTTGAATTTGTGTAAAGGTAAGATATCCACCAGTTGAATATATCGCACCGTCTTGGACATTAATTTCTGGTTTCTTTTTATTTGAAGATCTTCCGAATAGATGAATTAACAGCTTTAATCGAAAATCTAAATTTTTGAGAGCTTGCAATCTTGACCTATGATATTTTTTCCTAAGAACCTCAATGTCACTCAAATTATTTTTATCATATTTTGCAATAATCTCTAATGCTTTCTTTCGAACCTGCTGCTCAGTAAGCAAAGTCCTTTCAAATTTATTTTCTGGAGCAATCGTTTTAATTATATCATATACATACCAGAAATCTGAAGGCGTAAGATTTGTGTATTCTGATGGATTAAAATTATTTAGACCTAATGATTCGATTGTTTCAATATTTCTAATATCGATTCTCGCTTGTTTTCCATCAGGTAACTCTAAATCTAATTTTTGATTGTTCGATTTGTTCAGGGAGATGTTTTTGACTACAGTTCCCATATCGGATTATCTCCTATTGGATTCACTATTACCTACAAACAGCTTCACATTCTTGATTTCAATGCCACCATACACACATTCACGAGAACAACTCGCTGGTGTCGGTGCTCATTATTCTACTCTCACAATACAAATCGAACGCCACTCTCCCACGACAAGCTTTCCCTTCTTTACTTCCGCACTCGCATATTTCAATCCTACTCGACGATTCAACTGGTCATCCAGCCGATCCAGTATAAGCCGTGCATTCGATTCAGCATCCGAATGTGACCCAAAACAAAATGTCTCTTTGATATCTTTGGACCAAGTTGGTAGATCAGGTGAGAAGAACTCGAACCTGCTCAGGTATTCACCGGTGCTGCGGGATATGATGGTATAGGTGGTGGGGATGGTCATTGACTCATGCAGCAACCTGTTGTAGATACAGATACTTTTGAAATCCGGCAAACACTTTTCCAATCTCATCCGGCTTTCCAAGATCAGCTAAGGCATCTGCAATTGAGTCGTGATACTTAAGCCGCAATAGGGGCGTGAGTTTATCTTGGTCCAATTCCTCTACACCGACCGACACATAATGTGATAATACAAAATCAAGAAAGACCTGCAATTTGCTATTGAAATGAGTGCTGATAATAACTCTGGCTTTAACTGCACGTTCTTCCCGCGTAAGTGGCGGTAAAGCATATGCCACATGAGCCAACACATCAAAGATGTCACTCTTCTCAGCGTCGATAATTTTTTGCATCTCGGCAAGTTGTTCTCTACCAAAACCCTTCTCTGCTAAAGCCTGCAATAACTTTTTCCGTGTCTCTGGCACACTCCATAGTGATCGCAATTCTGCTTCGTTCTTAAAGAACTCAGGCAGCTTACCGAAAAGCATTTCCATGAATTGCTGAGCAGACATCGGCGTTCCGTCTGGATGCCAGAATGTCGTCATCATCATGTGTTGAATAGTGCGCTCCTTGCCGTCAGCAAGTTTCACTTTTAGCTTTTGTCGCTTTCCATACGGCTCTCTGGTTTCTCGCACCTCGCCAGACCCGTCCGGTTTCCGAATGGGTTTTGTTTCTTTTGGCTCGGGTTCTATCGGCTCTCCGTCCCATTCCGGATCATTGAAATGATGATGCGCTTTCACGAAATCATAAATCGTAAAGTAATCCTTACCATCATAAAGCCGCGTGCCACGTCCTATGATCTGCTTAAACTCGATCATCGAGTTAATCGGACGCATGAGCACGATGTTTCGTATATTACGGGCATCTACACCGGTAGAGAGTTTTTGTGATGTAGTCAGGATCGTTGGGATGGTTTTTTCGTTGTCCTGAAAATCTCTTAAATGTTGGTCACCAAGTTTGCCGTCGTTTGCCGTAACACGCTGGCAGTAGTTAGGGTCACTGCTGGTTTTCATCTGGTTGATAAGGTCACGCACAGCCAATGCATGATCCTGCGTAGCACAGAATACCAACGCCTTCTCGTTCTGGTTACTCTGTTCCATAAAAATTTCAACACGTTTCTTTTCTCGTGCTTTTATCTCGATAATCTTGTTGAAGTCCGGCTCGCTGTATAATTTACCCGCCTCGACTTCCCCCTCCACTATAGTATCGTCCGGTGTATAGACATAATCATCGAGCGTTGTAGAAATTTGTTTTACCTTAAATGGCGTAAGGAAACCGTCGTTGATACCTTCCTTGAGCGAGTAAACATACACCGGTTCACCGAAGTAGGCGTATGTGTTTGCATTCTCTGTGCGTTTTGGTGTAGCGGTAAGCCCAAGCTGGACTGCTGGTGCAAAGTATTCCATAATATCGCGCCAGTTGCTCTCATCGTTCGCACCTCCGCGATGGCACTCATCTATGACGATGAAGTCAAAAAAGTCCGGTGGATAATCTCCAAAGTAAGGTGACGGTTTCCCATTCCTTGGTGGGCCGCTCATGAAAGTCTGGAATATTGTGAAGAAGATACTTCCATTCGTTGGCACTCGGTCTCTACGGCGTATTTCTTCCGGGGAAATCCGTATCAAAGCATCTTCAGAGAATGCAGAAAAAGCATTATATGCCTGATCAGCCAAAATATTTCGGTCAGCAAGAAAGAGGATGCGCGGTCGTCGTGAAGAATCGCGGTTTAGATTCCAGCGACTGTGGAATAATTTCCATGCAATCTGAAAAGCGATAAATGTTTTACCTGTTCCTGTGGCCAGTGTTATCAGAATCCGTTGCTGCCCTTTCGCTATTGCATCCATCACCTTATCGATAGCGATGTCTTGATAGTAGCGACTCGGATGTGAACCACCTTTGTCTTCAAACGGCACTTCAGCAAACCGATCACGCCATTCATCCTTTTTAGCAAACGTCATGTTCCAGAGATCTGATGGCGAAGGATAGCTCGGCAATTCCTTCTCTTTGCCGGTCTCCATGTCTATGCCATAGATGCCTTGCCCGTTAGTTGCATAAGTAAATCGAATTTTTAATTTACCAGCGTAATTCTTTGCTTGCCCCACACCCTCTGTTAATTCCTCATCCCAGGCTTTTGCCTCTATGACAGCAAGTTTGTGATTGCGATAGACCAACACATAATCGGCAATGAGTGGTTTACTGTGCTTTCCGTGACCTTCAATGCGCCCCGGTGTAATAGGATACTCACGCAATATCTTACTCCCATCGACAACACCCCAACCGGATTCTTTTAATGCAGGATCAATATGTTCGGCTCTTGTCTCGGCTTCGTTCATAGTTAATTTTTATCAGGGTTATCTTTTAATATTCTATCGAAATTATTGGCAATGTATTTTTCGAACTGTGGTTTCACATGTTCTTTATTTTCTTTAGTGTTTTTTCCATTAAACCATATTGATCGTTTCCCTTTATTCTTACCTGTCTTATTTTGGACTGCTTCTTTTATAAATTCTTTTGAAGAAAGAATCCACATCTTATCCATTCTCTCAGAATAGAATACAAACCAATAATTTGGCCGATACTCATGTGGTATTGCAGCAAAGAGCGCCCCATCACCAAAGACAACATATTTTGAACGAGCTTTAATCTGAACTTCAACGAATGTGCCATCAGGTTTTTTGATAACTGCATCTATCGCATCATCATCCACCATCGGCAAAAAGACATCAAGCCCTTCTTTTAACATTAAGCCAATAACATAATATTCAATACGCTTACCAAACGCGGCAGAATGTCTAAAACTTTTGTTTGTTGTTTCGTTATTCATAGCACCTTCCTACCCCCAGATCACCTTGCAAATGCTCTTGATTAGTTCCTGCCGTTCATCTATGTCTGCTTTGGTGAACGAGTCATATGCTTTGAACTTAAGTCCTAATTTCTGAGCCATACTGACGAAGTTGGGATTGTTTTCATAGGTTTTAGGGTGCAGAGATTTTACTAATAGATTTTCTTTGAGGTAGTGTTTGATTTTCTCGGTATAGGACATTGCACCATAAGATTGATTCGTGCCATGTGGCAATAGAACCAAATCACCGATTCTATTACGGTAGTTATCGAACTCATGTTGCTGCTCGAATTCTTTACGATGCTCGTCAAACTTATCAGCCCAGATGTGTTCAACTTCATAAGGCTTTGTCCCAGGGCTAACAAAGTATGTAGAAAAATTTGTTGAAGCCCCAGATTGCTGTTCGATAAATCCAGTTATCCTCGAAAGAAGGAACTTCACAATATAGCGGTTCATTCCGTGCAATCTGAATTCACTTATCCCATCCCATGTCTCTTCCATCTCGTTGAGTTTGCCCTGCAAAATCACCTTTAAGGAATCAAGATCCTTACCACGAAGCTCTTTCACTAACGAATACATTGTATAGCGGATAGAACTGGCACCAAATTTTCTGAAGTTGATCGAACGCCGGACAGCAAAGGTCTCCATAAAGCGAGCTACTTCATTGATCTTTTGACGCGTCACATCTTGTGAATCCGTCGATTTCAAAGGCGCGAGCATTAACGGAAAACCAAGAGAGTCAGCTATTCCCCAATTACTGTGGTAAAAGACATGTTCCCATCCGGCTTTCTCCGTTTTCTGAGCATCGAGAATATCAAGGTATGCCCGTAAATAATATTTCATCTTTTCATGCAACAGCGATCGGAACTCTCCCGGTGAATCTGCTTTAAGCTCCATTTTGGAAAGATTGTCACGAAACCAACTATGGAAACGTGTTCCAATTTTCTCGAAGTCTTCATTTGATGAACCCGCTTTGCCTTGGCGAATCGTGTCAGCATATTGGCTCCGTAACCATGCTTGGAAGAATTTCTGATCCTCATCTTTGTTGTGGCGGTGCAAACTCTGAATGGATTCTCTCCAAAACCGATTTGCCTTCTCTCTATCCTTCGACTCGTCAAACCGAGAAAGGATGTAACCTTTAAGCATCTCGGTTGATGTCAGATTTAATCCTCGATCATTCATCGACTCAAAGATCGTATAAGCATTGTCATCTGAATAAGCAGTGATCTCCACGAGAATGACGTTGTGTTTCAGCCAATCGAGAAAATAGGGAAAAGCTTTTCCTTTTATTTCATCGGGGAAAGCTTCACCAATGTCAACGTATCGTTTCGTCATATTGACAATAGATTCGTCATCTTCGGGCTGAACTTCGTAGTAACCATCAAGAAATAGTTTCTCCAGACATGTCTTCCGTTCCTCAACTTGGATATTGAAAGACTTTTCCCCGTATTTCTCAGAAAAGACCATTGGCTCGATGGATTCTTTTCCGCCATTTTCCTTTTGCAGGTTATTGAGATAAATGAGAAATAGCGTCAGTGAAGTCAGACGTTGCTGACCATCGATAATGCTCTTCATGCCATTCCTGCTGCTCACTACAAATGGCCCGAGGTAGTAGTTGTTGTAATGCTCAACAGACGGGCGAGGATCGCCTTCCGTATAAACGTCAAGAAATGTAGAAGTCAAATCGGTAACAAGTTGCTCAATGTGCTTCTGCTCCCAACTATATTCACGTTGGAAGTAATCGACTGTATATTTCTTTTCGTTGAGCACATCGAATACTGTTCGGTCATTAGCGTCAATTTTATGGTCGTCTTTGCTCATAGTTTTTCTCTTTGAGTTCTCCCGAAAATGCTTGGTGCAACATTGACTTCTTCAACTCCTCCAGTGCATCGAGCTTTTGTTGGTAGATGGCTTCGAGGCGTTGTGTTTCTTTCGACAATTCGTCGAATTTGGCAACAATAGCATGTTGTTCAATTAGGGATTTTGGATAAGGAATGATTTGGCGTCTTACTTCACTATCTGTCACCGCTGGATAGCTTGCTCCTTTTTGCATTTTATCCATTTTTTCATTAAAACTATTCGTTCGCAAAAAATAAAACATGAATTTATTGTTGAGATACTCTTTAGTTCTTAAAACAAAATACCCTGTGCTACACACCTGTCCATTAAACTCTTCTGGTATAATTGCTATTCGCCTTAACGTTGGTCTAACAGTTGCAAATATCACATCATTAGTCCTTATAAATTTCCTTGCTCGACTTGGTGCATCTTTTCCCTTAATCAATGTGCTATTTTCAATAGTAAGGTTTTCCTTGTTAACACTTGATACGTCAATGTAAATAAACTCTTTATGCGGACTCTTGGTTGGGTCGACTGTTTCCGTCTTTTGAAGAACCTCTCCAATCATTTTTTCTTCCCACGCATCACCTCTCTGTGTGAATACTGATTGCAGATGGCTCTCAAATAGAGCGCGGGCATTTTGTAGATTCTTTTCGGCGTTGGTTTTGGCGGTGGCAATCTCCTCAAATGCTTCGTCAAGTATGCAGACGATCTGTTTCTGTTCTGATAGCGGAGGAAGAGGAACTTGGATGATTGAGTAATGTGAATAACCAAAATTCGGTTGTTGTCCTGTTAGCTGACTTTTTATTTGATTTTTAAAAAAATCGGCTTTGGTCATGTAATACAGATACTTATTATATCCAATATCTCCAAAATATCTTAATCGTAATGTGCTTGTATTCAAAATTATCGTGTCATCATGATTGTAAATTGCAGATTTACCCCAAGATCCTCCCGAACAAGCGATAACTATGTCTTGCTTATTTATTTTAAAATGATTGTATTTACCATTAAATTCTTCAACGGAGATATATTTCTTTGATTTTTCTAAATCTACTTCACCTTCCAAGATATTAGTTACAGTTAAAAACTGAATACCTTCTTTCTTGTATTGATATTTCCGGATACCCGGGCCTTCTTGGATAATTGACACCTCTCCAAGCCGGACCCACATCCAATTACGAGGTATCGTAAAAGGTCTATACTCAATATTTGAGGAATTAATCTCTTTGTAGTTTATTAATAATTTCTTTTCCTTTAATCGTTCTTTTTCTCGTTTTATTCTTTTGAGCAAGTTCACTGCAGAATCATCTTGTCCCTTATTGTCTCCCTTTTTTATTTTCATTTCAGCATCTGTTTTCATATCAGCGCTCTAATTTTCTTTAATACCTTTGAACTCTCGACATCAAGCGCTGCAATATCATCCATAATTTTCTTCGGACTGCGGTGTATCACTTCTTCTCCGCCATCGGGATTCTTCACGGAGAGATCGAACGTTGTTTGGTCAATAGTCTTTGCGTCTACACTCCAGCTCTTGGGTGAGTCAACATATTTCTTTTGCAGTTTTACAAACTCAGCAAGGTCATCGTCGTTAAGCGGATTAGTCTTGCCAAGGTTACGTCCGGGATCAAGCTGGTAATACCAAGTCTTTCGTGTCGACGCACCTTTCTCAAAAAACAGCACAACAGTTTTTACACCTGCACCCTGGAACGTGCCACCCGGACAATCGAGAACTGTATGGAGGTTACAACTTTCCAGAAGTAGCTTCCGCAAGCTTACAGAGGCGTTGTCTGTATTGGATAGAAATGTATTCTTAATAACCACGCCGCCGCGTCCACCGGCTTTGATCATTTTTATGAAATGCTGAAGGAACAAAAATGCAGTCTCACCCGTGCGTATGGGAAAATTCTGCTGCACTTCTTTGCGTTCCTTCCCGCCAAAAGGAGGATTTGCAAGCACTACATCGAAGCGGTCTTTCTCTTGAATGTCGGCAAGATTTTCTGTGAGTGTGTTGGTGTGCAAAATATTGGGCGCTTCTATGCCGTGCAGAATCATGTTCATGATCGCAATAACGTAAGCGAGTGACTTCTTCTCCTTGCCGTAGAAAGTGCGTGCTTGGAGTATCGTTGCGTCTTTTGTTGTGAGCTTATTGTTTGCCTTCATAAACTCAAACGACTCACACAGGAAGCCCGCTGAACCAACTGCGCCATCGTAGATGCGTTCACCAATCCGGGGTTTCACAACTTGCACAATGGCACGGATAAGCGGTCGCGGTGTGTAATACTCGCCACCGTTCCTGCCGGCGTTGCCCATATTTTTAATTTTTGCTTCGTAGAGATGCGATAACTCGTGCTTTTCGGTTTGTGAACGGAAACGGAGTTCATCTATATGGTCTATGATCTCCCGCATGTTATAGCCGCTTGAAATCTTGTTCTTAATCTCACCGAAGATTTCGCCAATTTTGTATTCTATAGTATTGGGACCACTTGCCTTCTGTTTGAAGCCGGTCAGATATGGAAAGAGTTTTTGATTAACGAAGTCACGTAGATCGTCACCGGTCAGAGCTTTGTTGTGGTCGAGCTTTCCGTCTTTATCCTTTGGAGCAGCCCATGTTTCCCAGCGGTAGGGTTTATCAACTATGTAAGAATACTTCTTCCCCTCCAGCGTGGCCTCGTCAGCACGATCCTGCTCAAGTCCGTCGAGATATTTCAGGAAGAGAAGCCAGGAAGTCTGCTCTGTGTAATCCAGTTCCGTTGTGCAACCTGCCTCTTTCCAGAGGACGTCATCTATGTTTTTAAAAGCTTGTTCAAACATTTATTATCCCCAAGGTGAAGCGTATCCCAAGTGATACAGTTCATCAAATAATTAACTCTCTTTAAAGATGATCTGAAGTATTGGTGAAACGATTCTGGTTCGCTCGTATGAAAAATATTTAGTATGGTATAGGGTCATTTTTGTGGAATCTAAACCATTGTTTTATATATAATACTTAAACGAAAGAGGTGCTTTATCTTTTTCAATAGGACCGGCTGTTAGAATTTCACCAATCTTTTCTGCAAATTTTAAAGTGATTGGCTCGCCGTCTCCATAAGTGCATGAATTATAGTTTAATTTTGTTAATGCAAAAATATCCTCTAATACAGTCTTTATTTCTTTTTCTCCTCGGGTTATTTCAATACTTAAAGGTTGTGGAAATCCTTGATATGGATTAGTTTTCAATCGAGGCACAAATCCCGTGGTCCAAAGATATCCTTTTTTAACTGATTCAATATATGCCGATCCACGCAAAATTGGAAATCTTCCGGGGCGAAATAGTCTAAAATTAGAATGACGAATTCTAATTGCAAATACCTTAATACCTAAAATTTCAATACTCGAAAAACCTTTCCATTCTTCATCATCCAAATAAGTTCGACCATGTATAAATATTTCTTTTGGCAACTTTCCTGGACCCATTAACCCTTCATATGAACTTACTGCCTTTTTTATAATGTCTTCAGCCGATTTTTTATCAATGTGGTATTCCTCGTATTTTCCAGATTTCCAAGGTCCAACAGCTCCATTAAATACAACTCCATCACCAGAATCGAGAAACATCTGAGCAGCACAACACGAAGAACGGTCATTTTCGTTACTATTTAATTTCTTATATACCAATCCAAGATAACATACGCCATCCCTAATTCCAGAGAGTCGCCAAGGTTTTCCACCACATTTATAGAATACCGTCGAAAGTAAATTCCATGCCACTTGTGATTCCGGCTGAATATCCCTAATTCTTTCACCCCACTTACCTTTGAAATCATCTGGTGTTAATGTCGATTCTCGAAGTATTTGAACTGGAGCTTTTGCATTATTCATTATCCTTCTTGCTTTTAGTTGTCTTCGAAAATCATTATCAAATTCATAAGCATAATAATCTCCTTCTTGACCCTCAAATAGGAAATCCTGACCACCTCGGTGTTCTTTAGCTTTTTCTTTTCTTTTTCTAATTACGTCTCCACTGATTTTTACTTTTGGATCAGCAATCAAGGATTTTGGTCTACAATCATGATAGATTGATTCAGGTGAAACAACAAACCATATATTTATGTTTTCATCTGAATTTTTATCTAATCCTGCTATTATATTCTCGTATAAACTAACAATTTTATATACCCGTTGGAATGAATCTCCTTCCGTTTTCAAGATTTCTTTTAATGCATTAGAATCAATTTGTTTTTCATAAAGCGCTCTTTTTGCGAAAGGAATCCTAAATACTTCATTGAAGCCTGGAAATGGAATCCAGAGATTTCGTTTTGACACTTGAGGATGTGCGATGAAATTGTTTACACTTTTAATCCATCGATAAAATCTTTCAATCCCAGCTTCTGTTCCAACGACTCCATAATTAATTCCAAATGGAGATTTATCATTAATTGGACCGAACAGTGTTAAGCCATCACGTGGATCTTCAATCTTTTGATTCAATCCAAATAATAGTTTTGGTTCTTCGATATAGATTAAATCATTCATCAGAACTATCTGGTTCTATTGGTTCATTATAGAATACTGGACTTATAAATTCCAAAGATTTTGTTTGAATAGATAATGAACCATATTTTGTATTTACTATATTTATCAATTCTTTATCATTTGCGATATGAAGCATCGATGCGCGTAATCCCACACGCCATTTATCATTTCTCCAATTTTTTGTAACTGAAACAGATGCTGCACGCATACCATTGTTCCCATGCATGATTACATGAGGAGTTATCAAATAATGCAATTGGGGTTCTCTATATAGACGGGAACTAATTGCAAAATGCCATTTATCAGAAAGGTGCTTTCCCCACAATTTGACTCTGCTGTTTAATTCACCATTATTTTTGAATTGGATTGTTCCTTTTTCTAAAATTTCTTTATTAAAATAATAGCAAGTTCCATTTGCTAATCTAAAATATCGCAATCCCAAGTTGGTTAAATATTTTTCAAAAGATTGGTTAAGTAAGCGGGTGAATTGATTCGTTGCATCAATTTTATTCGCAAATATTGGACATGTTCCGTCCAATAGACTTGTAGTTTCGAGCTCAACCGATTCGACAATCTGAGAAACTATATTATTAGCTGTATTAATCTCATCGTATGTGTTAAATGAAATAAGATAGTTGTTATAAGGTATTATTGAATACTGAAGATGTCCTTCTATAACTGGTTCACTTTCAAAGACAAATACATTAATATATTTGGGCAATGAAATTACTTCAAATCTATTAGATTGTAGTGTTTCTTGCTGCGGAATAACTGTAATTGAATCAGATCCACTGTTTATCCACCAAGTATTCACAGCTTTAGCGTCAAATGATGAATTCTTAGAGATTTTGTTTCTATCTAATAATTTTAATAATTTCTCAAGTCCATCCCTCCAACCTTCCGAAAAATCTAACCATTGGATATTTTGAATTCTAAAATCCAGTTCATTTTTTTCGATTTCATCAACTTTTAACGGTATGACAAAGTCGTCAAACTGATATTTCTTTTTTATTGTAAGTGCTAATTCTAATTCTCCTAATGGATTCTCTTTGGAATTAGAATACTTTGATAAAACAAAAATGAAAACCTGTGTCCTATTTTGAAGTGCATCATTAATTTCAGATGGCCAGTTTTCTCCACCTAATAGTTTTGTTAAATCACACCAAACACCATATCCTTCTTGAGCAAGTTGTAATGCCAGCCATCGGGTAAATTCAAAATCTTCCCATGCATGGCTTAAAAAAATCATATTTCGTGGATTATTATTATTCAATTGAATTCTATTATTATTTTAATTACAAACAATTCGCAGCAATTAAGCCCTGCATCTCATTCTTGATAGAATCGTAATCTACTCTTCACACTTCATCCATTATTTACTTTTTTTTATTGAATTTCCTTCGAAATGTGCCCCACTCGGTAATAATTGTTTCGATAATGTAAGGCTATGAAGGGCTAAAATCAATTTTGTAAAGAGGAAATGGGGTAAATGTTCAATTTGAAGCAGAGATATTGAATCAATTTGCAATTTGCACTTCTGATTTCGTATAAATTTTCATTTTGGCAAGCTCAATCGAGGACTCAATTTGTTCAACAACTTTCAAACAAAGAACTTACAGCGTGACGTTTTTGTCATCCATTTGTCATATGCTTGTCATACTTATTTTTAACCTTGTAGTGACCTATATTGATCCATTGGAGATCTTGTTACGATCTTCCACCGATCCATTCTGAGCCTTTCGCCATCCCGTCGCGACCCTTAAGGCATTTGGCGAGATGGGAAAAAGACACAATTAGAGTAGGTGCTGCAACTTCTTGCCAACTCCTTCATCGAGTTCATTAAGGCTGCGGGGAATTTCAATTTTGCCAACGCAAATAGCAGTTTCTCCCTCAACTTCAACGCTCGATATAAATTTCCTTTCTTGGTTTGTCATTGCTCATCTCCTTGTCAACAAATTTTAATTCATCATTGAATAGCCTATCAAGCTTGAGCGCTTGGTTAGCTGGCATTTGTAATATAAGATCTTGCAAGTTTTTGCTCTTCATTCAAAATGAATTCCTTAGTGGAGAAGTGAAGATTTTCTTTTTGCTCTCTACTTAATTCAGAAAGAAATTGTTGTCGTAGTTCATTAAAGATTGAATATTCACAAGGATAGCCAATATTTTTATCTGTTCTTTCGATTCCATTGAGAATTTCTTGCTGAGTGGCTGGATTGATTTGTTCCCACACACTTGGTTTGAGGAACCAATGATCGGAACCATAAATCATCCAACCTTCAATCATCGTTAAGATAGTCAAAGCATGCTTGGTAAATTCTGAAAAATAACCTTCCAAGCAAGTCTGATTATTTTTTGGAGTTGAAGCCAGAATGTAAGTCCAACTTTCAAAAGGGAGAATAATAAGAATGACATTAACTTCTTTATGTTGGCCATGGTCGTTATAAATAAAATTACCTCTTCCAGCAAGAGAAACAGGAATTTGCATATCTAAGCGAATACCTTGGGAAAATAGATCATCATCTTTTTCAGATTCGATGTCATTGCAAATAGTATCGTAATAATTGGTTTCAAAATCGTGAATATCCTTTTGAATATTTTGTATTTTATCATTAATCCTTTCTTCACGCCAGTCAATGTTTTTCATCGACATTGACTTGAAAGAAATCTTGTTATTCTTTATATACAAAGAGCCGAGACGTTCTTTTACAAGATCAAAAAGTTTCTTCTGTCGAAATGCAAGATAGTCTTTTAGCATTTCTTGGAGATACGGGAGCAATGATCTTTTTATAACAAGTTCACGACATATAGTTCTAAATATCTGAAGTTGAAAATGTTTTGATTCGGTTAAGTCATAACTTGTTTCAAACTCACAGAAAACCAATTCATGTTGATTACAAAAACCAGGGAAAGTTGAAGCATCATTAACACCTATTCTTTTCAAGGTTAGCTTTTCAAGCTTTAAATCAAATGTTGGCGTTAGTAAATGTCCAGATTGGCAAATAAACCGTAAGGAGCCTTCTTTTTGGATAGTATGGGATCGAGGGATGCTTGGCTTGTTACAACCTCTAAAGAGACATTTATTAGAAAGTCGCCACATTTTTAGTTTTCGTTCTCTACTTTCATATAATAATCTTTTACGCTCTGATTCTCCGCTGATGATGATATTTTGGTTCTTTTCAAATTCATCTATAACATCGTTCATCGTTCGAAGTGTTCTTTTTAAACGTTTTTTTCCTTTTTATTTGATTTCATATGGATGTCATAGATAAGTCAACTTTATTGAGGTTGCAACAAATGCCAGCTATCGGTCGGCACTAAGCTGCCGCAATTCAACTCTTCTTCGCTTACTTATCCATCTATTCTTTCGATAAGGCCGAGGTTGAGCGCCTGGATAGGCGTTGTGCCCTATTTATAAGATTGCGGTTATCGGAACTTGTATCCCAGTATTTCAATTGCTTTATCCGCTTTATCGTTTCTTATCGGATATGTTGTCGGATTTGTCCAACCATTTATTTCCTGAACACCGGACGAACCCAATCTTTGAAGTTTGTATTTGGGATTTTTAATAAGGTTATGAATTCTTAAATCCATTTCATCATTTGAGTAGAGCAAATATTTTAAAGAATTTCTGATTTTAATAATGTCGTTTTCCTCAATAAATAAGTCGTCTGCACTAAATCTCTTAATAGGCATTCCGTTTGAATGCAAGCTTTGAAATATTGTTTTTGCATGTGCTTTGCTTAAGTGATCAATGTTTTTCTCTGATAAATAAACTTGAAAAACATTTTTTGATTGTTTCATCATCCATTTCGGATAATTCCATTCTTCAGTTTCCCTAAGCCAATTGATATACTTATTAAATAGTTTTGGTATTTCAGTGCGTTGATTATTTCTATTTAATATTCTTCCAGTTTCCTTGTGCCATATTACTTTGATGTAATGCCAAAAAGGGTCTAAAGTAAGGTAATATGGTATATTCGGATATTCCTTGTCGGAAATATGTTTTACTAAATCTTTAACTTCGTCAACAATACTCCAATATTCAAAATATTGTGCCGCCTCCTTCGTTATCTTTGCTTTTTGTTGTCGTTTTGTCCGATTTGTTGTTGTCTTAATCTTGAATTTACCCAGTTCTGCATTTGTTTTATTTTGCCTTGTTAAATAATTTTGGTAGATCTTTTTATATTCATCAAGGTCTGAGGGCTGTAATAAATTAGATTCTTGAAGCAAGTTGTCATAATGCTCTTGAAGTTTTGACAGCACATTCGCATCCTCAATGAAAATGTTTGTCTCTATGTTCTTAATAAGCCCACCTGAAGTAAAGTTTGATGAACCTAAAATCGCCGCCTTTGCTATACCTTGTTTATAAAAGATGATAAATTTTGAGTGAAAGTCATCTCCTAAGAAATTTACCTCAATGTTGATTGAAGATTGAATATCCTTTAATGAAAAATAATTCGTCGGTGGTCTGAGAGAAACAATCAGATTAATTTTCTTCTTTTCCTGTTCCCATTGCTTAAGTAATTGGTTGTCTGAAAAGAAAGCAACGGCAATGTCAATCCTGTCTGCTTTAGAGGCAATCAGAATCAATTCTTCTTTCAAGTTACCATTGTCAGTATTTGTTATGATGGTTGTCATAAAGTTCATATTCCTTACTGCCTATAGTTGTTTGCAGTCTCGCCATAAGATTGCCGCTAACTACCGGCACAACCTCTAACGAACAGTAGCCTTGAAATTAATTCAATTCTTCTTAGCCTGCATATCTATCTCACTTTTCAATTCACAAGAATAGTGCTAATAGCCATATCCTCATATGGATTCTTTTAACAGTCTTTGGGAATGGTTCAATGTAGGGAACTGTAATATTATTAACAACAAAAATCCCCAGTGCACTACCAACACTGGGGATTAGGGAGGCTAACTTTGCCATCGGGGAGATGGCGATACAACATACAAATCACTTATGAAATTGTCAACTTGCTCAAAGAGGCCTTTTCTAAAAACCAAACAAATATTATAGAAATCGATTCGCCATATAGGAACGAATAAAATTTCGGAAATAATTTTCTGGAAACCACTTTGCCTTTCGGTTTCGATTGATTCCTCTCCTATCTCGAAGTAGAAGCTACTCGATGGATCTCCTGTAAGGCTTAAAAGTATGGGACCCATTTTAGATATAACAAAATAATAATAACATACTTTAATGTTGCGCAATATGGTTTTCTATCCATAATATATTGTCTTGACATTTGGATTGAATAAAGTTAAGATTTATCGAGTTATTACTTTTGTGAATTTTAACAGAATAGCTTACATATAATTTACTCGGATTATTAATGCAAGTCACAGACAGAAAATTCAATCAAATACCAAAGCATTTATTATTGGCAGATAAGGTATATAACCTTAATGTATCTGATCCTAAAAACAACACTAATAGAGCGTTCGAGCGAGGATTAATAGATTTTCAAGTTGAAGGACAAAACAAGCGATTAACTTCTGACCATTGGGCCACATTATTGGGAATGAGTGAAGAGCTTTTTTATAGTTACCAAGGTTATAACATCACAGCACCTTTAGAATGGCTACTTTTTAGATTTTTAGCTCATCACGTAAGGACAAATTCTGTTTCACTAATAAATGGTATGGGTGGAGCAGTTCTAACGACTACAACATTTAAGAACTATTTGGGAAATATCGGTGATATCGAACAAGCCAAAGAATCGCTCATAGTAGTTTTATCTTCTTGGGTAGCAACATTCCCAAACGAACCAATTGAATTCGGCGATCTTTTTATTTCCACTGATATTTCACTCGATATTCTTGAACGCACATTGAATAATTATATTTTTAATAAATACATTGAAGAAATAAATAACAGCAAAGTTTATCAAATAAAACCTATTTTATTCACTCAAAATAAAATTATGAATAATCCTGTTTCTTTGGATAGAATAAGTAATAGATATTACCAACAAATAGTAATACAAGCCCACGAACCTTATTGTTTTATTATCATGCCGTTCAAAGAAGAGGAATTTAACCAAACTATATATTCTAAAGTGATCAAACCATTTATTGAAAATGAATTCAAAATATCCTGTTATCGTGTCGATGAGGATGGCCTTCCAGATAGAATTGACAATAAAATCTATTCATACATATTAAGAGCTTCATTCATTATCGCTGAAGTCACAACCAGAAACCCAAATGTGATGTATGAATTGGGTTTGGCCCATATGCTTGAAAAAGACTGCATCATTCTCACGCAGAGTCCGAATTCACAGGTTCCATTTGACATTCAACGGATTAGTGCCGTGCCATACGAAACTGATGATCAATTGAAAGCATACTTACAAAAGACAATTTCTGCATTAGCATTTAAACTCAACAAATGATTCGATCAATGGATTTTGATGTAAAATATTTACATTAAATTCTAAAAACATATTTTGTTTTACATTTATAATAACTGCTATATTAAAAATCGCCATAGGGGAATGAATAATATTCCAGAATAATATTTCTGGGAACCACTTCCCTACCTGAAATCGAAATGACTCTTTTCCCGACATTGATTCCTCTCCTATCCCGAAGTAGAAGCATCTCCTAAGGTTGCTTTAGGAGTCTCAGGTTGGGACCCATTTTCCAATATCTTTAACTTATTTACTGCATTATGCAATTGACACGGCTGCAGATGAGAGTAAATTTCTGTTATAGTTATGCTGCTATGGCCAAGCAGTCGCTGGACTTCATATAACGGAACACCTTCTTGCACTAACCAACTCGCAAATGTATGTCTTAGTGAATGAAAATGCAGTCCTTTTTTCTTAATTCCGCTGGCTACCAAAACATCTACGAATTTATGTGTCAAAAGGTTTTCCTGAATTTTCTTGTTATTAAATCTAAACACTAATTGTTCCGGATCACTGTCGAAAATTCTCTTAAGCATCGGAACAAGAGCTTCGTGAATCGGAAAAATCCTTTTTTTACCTGTTTTCGTTTTAAACGATGGACCTGATACTACTTGGATAATATTCTTTTCCAGGTCGATATTTTTAAATTGGAGGTTCGTGATTTCACTTCTCCGCATTCCTGTTAATACTGCAAAATGAATAACATTTTTGAACCAATCTTCTTTAATAGCGTTATTGAATGTGACAAATTCCTCTTTTGTGAAGTATTCTGGATATTGTTCAGGGACACGACACAGTGGTAATAACGCGAAGGGATGTTGATTTATCATTTTCCAACGATATGCTTTGCTAATAGCGCCACGTAGAGCACGAAGTTCGATATTTACCGTGACTGGTGATACCTCCTGTAATCTACTCGATTGATATTTATCCCAATGAAAGGGTGTTAATCTGTCGAGCGTTATATCACCAATAAGTCTAAGGAATATGTCTCTCGTCCTTTCATAAATTCCAATGGTTCCCTCCCTAAGATTAGATTTAGAATATTCAAGGAACTGAACCATATAATTTGAGAATAGTTTAGGCGCTTTTCTTCTTTCACTTTCAATCTTAAAAGTCTGAAGGAATTTTAATGCATCCGATTTCCTGTGTGCTTTAGTAGAAACCTTCTGTCTTCGATTATTTTCATCTCTATACCACAGATAGTAAATACCATTACGATGTTTTGAAAGGAACATAACGACCTCCATTATTAATAAATGCCGATTGATTTTAAGGTATAAGAATATAAGATCACGCGATCATCACATTAGTGATAGGCTTTTCTGGAATACTTTGGAGCCTTAAATGGAAAGTTTCCACATTATTTCATTCACCAATATTGGAGAATTATTATGTCACACAATCTTGAACAACGCGACGGTCAAGCGTCGATGTTTTATGTGGGGAATACCGTTCCCTGGCATCAATTAGGCAGGCGATTGGATAAGCCTGCCACCGCAGCTGAAGCTTTAGAGGAGGCACGGTTAAATTATACAGTGGTTAAAAAACCTCTCAAAGCTATTATCTCTGGCCGTCATTATGCTGATGTGCCAGGATCTTTTGCTACAGTTCGCATAGATACGAATGTTGTTTTGGGCGTAGTCGGTTCGCGATATGAACCAGTCCAAAACAAAGATGCATTCAATTTCTTCGATCCACTTGTTGACCGCTCAGAAGCGATTTATCATACAGCCGGAGTATTAGGCCGAGGGGAAAAAATTTGGTTGTTAGCAAAACTACCTGATTATATCCGAGTAGGCAAAAAGGCTGATCCCATCGAGAAGTTCGTTCTGATCTATAACAGCCACGACGGAAGCAGTGTAGTGCGGACAAAACTCACACCAATTCGCGTAGTCTGCAATAATACTTTGTCTACTGCGTTAAGCGGTGTTGAGCAAGAAGTTCGCATCAGACATACTCCATCAGCTACGGAAAAGTTACAAGAAGCACACAAGCTGTTAGGTCTCACAAATCAGTTATACACGCAATTGGATTACATTTTCAACCGTATGGCTCTTCGGAAAGTCTCTGGTCAGCAACTTGTTGATTATGTGAAAACGCTGGTGCCAGATAATCCAGAAGCTGAGAACAAAACACGGACCGAAAACATCCGTAATCAGATTCTGTATTTGCACGATGATATTCCAGAGGCAGCTATGCATCGAGGAACTCTCTTTGGCCTGGTAAATGCGACCAGCGAGTATTGTGACCATAATGGAGATCAAAAGGATCCAAGCAAACAGCTAAGATCCATTTGGTTCGGAGGGTCAGGCGAACAACTTAAGCTGCGGGCATTCAAACTTGCTGAGTCAATGCTTTAAATATTTTCCGCACAATTCATTCACGCAGACGCTCTGACAGATACTGGTCAGGGCGTTTCTATTTTCAGAAAGGACATCTATGAATACAATTCGTTTAGAATGCACAACCGGCGGGCACAACAAGTTTTATGAGTTCCACGGTATCGAGTCCAAAGGCCGATATACTGTGAAAAGTTTACACGGAGCTATTGGACAGACAGGGCAAATCACTGTCCTTTACGATGGTGTATCCAAAACAGAAGCGGAGAAACAGTTCGAAAAGAAGAAGTCAGAGAAGCTGAAGAAAGGATACATCATTGTCTTACGAAACGGGAATTCTGTTCAACCGGTTGTTGAAGAAAAAAAAACACTGATGTTCCAATAATTTGGACGATGAACTGTCAAGGAGTAAAGAACGAAGAGCATCTCACTCAGCTTCTAAGCGATGATAATTATATCGCACAAGAGAAGCTCGATGGGATGCGTGCGATTGTTCATATCACACCTTCAGGACTTCGTATCTTCAGCCGATCAGCCGGTGTAGCAGATCCAACAAGACCGCTTGAGAAAACTACAGCCCTTCCTCATATTGGAGCATTAATGTTTCCCGAGATGGTTGGGACTATTCTGGATTGCGAGATACTTGCACGTGGAATGGACTCAGCTCAATTGTCTGGAACAATTCACAAGAACGAAGTAAGCAGCGATAATCGGCTTGTCAAGCTGTATGTATTTGATATTCTTCGGTTTAACGGAAAAGATCTAACACAGAAGACATTGCACGAACGATTGGGATTCCTACTCACTGCGAAGACACGTATCTATTCAAAGCATATCATCTATCTCCCCTACGCATTTTCAATAGAGGAAAAAGAAGCACTGTATAAATCTGTCATCGCCAAAAACGGTGAAGGAATAATGTTAAAGAACCTCAACGAGGTTTACATTCTTGGAGGACGACCTTCAAACAATTGGTTCAAAGCCAAGAAGTCAATGACTATCGATGCGGTTATTATTGGTTTTACAACCGGCAAGGGTAAATACAATACGCAGATCGGGGCTGTTAGATTCGGTCAGTATGTAAACACACCGAAGGGTTGGGTTATGAAGGAAATCGGCCAATGCTCTGGTATGTCAGATAAAGAGAGAAAAGAATTTTCATACTCTCCTTCCAAATACATCGGGAACGTTTTGACAATAGAAGGTATGGAACGTTTGAATTCAGGAGCGATTCGCCATCCAAGACTTGTCGCAATCCGATTCGATAAGGACCCAAATCAATGCCGTTGGTATCAAGGAGAGCAATGATGAAATGGCGTGTCGAAGTTAATGAGACCGTAACTCAAGCTACAGTTTATATCATTGAAGCTGATTCAAAAAAACAAGCAGAAGAACTTGTTCAATCAGATGAAGCTGAAATGGAACTACTGAGCTACTATCAGGAAGGCAGGAAAGTCAATTCGATTCTTTCTGCAGAAATATTTTGGGGAGATGAGTTATGAAATTCACTATTGCTGTAGATGAATCAATCTATCGTTCCACAAACTATCTCGTTGAAGCCAAATCGAAAAAAGAAGCACACGAAAAAGTTACTAATCACAGATGGGACGAAATGAAGATCATTGATACTTTGGACTATGATGGCAGTATTGATGTGATTCATTCTGTCGAACGATATAAAAAATAATCCAAGCCGCCGATGTCAACGCTCTGCTCAACCTTAAACGAATGGCTGAGTCGTTAGACCTGACGCGGCTTTTCTATTCCATAGGAGAAGTATGGTAAAATTTAGCGATGTCCTTGCTTTACTTGACCAAGGAAAATCCGTTGAACTCAAGTTCCATCTGAATGGCTTTCTCTTTTCTCGTCACACATTAACGCTTGTAGGTAGAAAGATCGAAGATGAAAGCGGAGTCGATGGTTCAACATCTACCTACACAATAGAGCAATACAAAAGATCATTCCACGGCAGAGCATTCAAGAAAAACGCTGTCGAACTATCAGAAGTAATCACCTTATAGCAAAAAGGAGTATCAATGTTTGATATTACACGGATTATAATAAAAATAATTATCACAGTCGTGACAAGGAGGCGGATCCGATGAAAAGGGACATATCATCGATCCTAACCTTGATCGAAAAAATAGTTCAAACGGCTAAAATAGTCTTGGAAGAAATCGAACCCAAGAAGAAGCTGAAGAAAGGAGACAATGCAAATGTCAAAAGAACCGGAATGGTTAACCGAATTACTTGAAATGGCGGCTCAGAAAGAAGAACGGATACGTATTGAAATGTCCAAAGTCCGTGCGGATCAAGCTCTTGCTGTCATTGCGTCTATCGAAGAAAAAGCATCCGAGATAGAACAGATCGCAGAAGAAGAAATCAAACTTATCACGAGATGGAAAGAGTCCGAGCTTGTAAAGCTGCAGAAAAAAGAATCGTGGCTGAGTTTTCAGCTTGAACAATTTCTCAACAAAACCGGCGAAAGCACTCTCAATCTTGCCCACGGTGTTATCAAGGTCCGGAAGTCGAGAGACAAAGTGACTGTTGTCGATGAAGAAAAGTTCTTACCAGTTGGTAGGAAACTTGGCCTTGTGCGGCATATCGATGCAAAAGAAGAGCCAGATCTCAATTCTATCCGGGCCTACCTCAAACTTCACGGGAACAGACCGCCAAGTGGTGTAATCGTTACACCAGGTCAACCGACATTCAGTTATTCAACATTAAAGAAAGGAACACCAGATGAACAAATCGAACGGTCAGAAACCGAAGACGGATGTGGAATTCGGACAGAGCAAGCGGCTCAGGCTGCTGCGTAATGAACCGATCACAGGATCTAATAATTATGGTCCGTATTACCTCTACCCTGTCGTAACTGAAGCGGGTATCGAAGAAAGCTTCTTTGCCCCAGAACCGCTACACACGATTATTCAAGAACATAAACTCAGAGCAGGAGATGAGTTCATTCTGAGCCGTGTTCAGAATGGAAAACCTGGATCTTCAAAGTTGGAATTGTCATTGGTGAGTGCGGCTACATCGAGTTCTCAGCCTGCCGATAGCAGTGATAATCTCCGGGAAACACTCCTTAAATGTGTGCGGGATGCATCAAGCATAGTTCAAGAAGTGAAGGAAGAAGTGGCATTTCGAGTGGAGGATCTGCGTAGTTTGAGTTTGACGCTTTTTATCGCCAGAACCAAATTAGGCAACGGCTTCCATTAAACAAAAGATTACTGAGGAATGATAAAGTAGAAAGAGTAGTCTCAGAGATGGGACTACTTTCTTTATTAATCAAACTTCTCCACCAAGAGTTTTTCTGGTTTGATCTTTAAGGCTTTCGCTATCTTGGCCAGACTAAGCGCAGAAATGTTCTTCTCAGCTCTTTCTACGGCTCCCATATAGGTTCTATGGACGCCGGCTATATCCGCTAATTCTTCCTGAGACAGGCCCAGCTTGGTTCTGTGTGCTTTAACATTGGAGCCAATAGTTTTGAGGATATTCATACTCCGATGAAATTCGGGATATGAACTCTTTAAATCTACACTCTATAGGTAGCATATTTATATTGCTATTTATAGATAGCATCAATAGATTACATCCAATAACCGCGATCAACATTTATTAGAAGGGAATATATTGTGAATATGCAATATCGGTGGTTAGGGTTTGTGGCCATTGTATTGGTATTAGTTATTATAATCGGTGTTTTATCTTCAAATCATTCTCCTCAAAAAACAACTAACGTTATCACTTCTGGATCAAAATCCTACATAGATGATGAAATTATCGTTCGTATGGGGTGTGCACCTGAGCAACTCGAGGTCATTCTTGGACATCCCACTGATATTTCACAAAGTGACCGTGCTGGTTACGATACTTGGACATATGAAAGGAATCCAAGGGAAATATACTCATTTCAAAATGGGCAAGTATCACAAATAATCATTGTGGAAGTTAATTACAATGAGGACCAATCCGTTAAGATTCAAAAGGATATGGTTGATCAACTTAACGAGCACGGATTTCATTTTTATAACACACGTGGCGGTCTCGCCCAATATAGATCGATGCAATATCCCAATTTTGCCTATACAGTAGGCAGAATGACAAATACAACAGGTTCCAATAATGTTGCATTAATATTGAGCAGACCTTATTAACCGATGAACCCATCAGAGTTGTTACTCAATATTGCTTTAAAGTTTTTCAAATTAGTTCATTAGCATTTGATTTTTATTAATTGAAAATATATTTCTCAAAGGAGTGCCGTTATGAATTTCTGTCCCAAATGTGGAAATAGTTTGAAAACAGATCAGAAGTTCTGTGCTAATTGCGGTGCAGCACTTGAGACTTCAAATACCTATCGGCCCACACAAAAGAGTCACGCGTCATATAACTCTAAACTTACAATTGGTATAATCATCCTTGTAATCGGTATAGCACTGATTGTCATAACACAAACTGTTTCACTAACGATTAGACACGATACCGGATACAGTATGCAGGGAATTGGTGAAATCTATCGCAATGACGATACCTTAGAAAATGTAATACTCTTTTTAGGTATAGCCAGCCTCATTGCGGGAGGAATTGTTTTGGCTTTCGGTTTTCAAGAAAAAAGAAAATAGATAACTAATACCTATTTTCGTGTAACAGAAACACTGGATTAATACAATATAAATCCATTCACCATTAATATGAATCCCTGTGGTATAAGAACCATAAGAACAAGTTTAGGAGATTCTTATGGTTCAACAAATAGTAGATTTTATTGCCTCGTTTGGTGCTGAGGTTGAAAAACTTATCCATCCTGATGGAGTTATTCTGTCAGCCTTTCCCCGAAGTATTCAATTAGACGATTACTCTTGCGGTGCGAAAGCAGTTTACTGTATTTTGCAATTCTATGGGAAGCGATGCACTCCCAAATCTGTCAAAGAGCAACTCCATACTGATGAAGACGGAACAAGTGTAAGTGACATCAAACGAGTTTTCAGGCGATATCATCTGAATTATCGAACACTTCGAAAACCTGGGCTTCGGCATCTGAAAGCTGCAATAGATGACGAATGTCCTGTCCTAATTTCACTTTACGGTGGGTCACATTACAGCGTCATTTACGGTTTTTCAGACAGTCATATATTCGTATCAAACCCAAGTTTGAATATCCTGACCGGTTATGGCAGCATACGTTGCGCTATTACTAATGCAGAATTCCGGAAGATCTGGGACAAATATGCAGTCATTGTGTCAGAATAATAGCTCAGAAATGGGCTGTTTTTTTAAAATACCCAGGACCGGATAACTATTTTGAGTTTTTTCGGTGTGCTGGATCAAGGGCCGGGGACCGGATAAATTTTATATGTTTTTTGGGGGTGAAGGATAGCCAGACCTTAACCACCGTCCCCAGGCTTCTTTCATTAGGAATCCGTATGCTGGCGGTTTAGGAAGCGTTTTTTCTGAATATCAAGCTTTCGTATTAAGTCTTCGATGTCGATTAGTTTCTTTTTCATAGTTTTCCTTAATGTGGGTTACAAGGTTACACGGGTTACACGGTTTTCATATACCCTCATCTTATAAAATAATATCATAATACTTTTAAGTGTGTATATATTTATGTAATTAGTGTAATTATCTATTAACAGTGTCATATTCCCTTAATTCAAATCAAATTCAACAAAATTGGGTTACACGACTGATGTAACTATCGTGTAACCCAAGTGTAACTTTTCTTAGTTTATTCCAAAGCCATCCAGATCTATACCGGCTTTCTTTGCTTTATCGATACCAATACAAAGTGATCTTTTGGACGGTGTGTTATTACCATAGTTTACAGGATGGTTCTTTTCTGCTATGTAGGTGCATTCATCAAACATCTTCAAATACGATTCTCTGTCTAACAGATCGCCTTCGTATTTGGTTCTTCGGCAATGCTCCTTGAACTCAGGAAATATCCGAGTGAAGTTGATAGCCAAGACGTCTTTATCGTTTACCTTTGCTCTCTTATACCACGGCACATCTTTTAATGCTGGCTTGTAAGAGCTCTCAAGGTTTTGTTCCTTCTCGTTTCTCTGAGCCATAGCTCCAAGTTCTTCGATCATTTGATCAACCGCAGAATTAACAAAACCTGTCTTATTACCTGTGATTTCTTCAAGTTGGCTATTTAGGATCTTGTCTAATGCGATATCCGGAACCTTTAAACCAAGAGAAGCAGCATATGCCTGAAATAATTCCAACCCTAAAACCATAACGCTGAGGTTGTGAATAATTCGAGGTGCGACCGTTTTGTCTTTAAAATGTGTGTCTACTTTTGTCTTTGAACCCGCATACATTGCGGAAACATTCTGATTCAAACAAAAACTTATATATGCCGGCATAAACGATTCGAGATTCACCCCCTTCAAACGTTCATAGGCCTCCTGCATAGGCTTGTTCTTTTTCACAACATCATTGAATCGAACAAGGATAATACGTTCTTTGATTGCCGGTTGATTAATACTCCACTCGCCTGCAAGAACAATAGGTGCATCAAGTTTGTAGTCTTGCACAGTCTGATCCTGATGACCTTTGGATTCAACTTCCCCATTGTATGATTCACGAATCGTTCGAAGAAGGTTTTGAAAAACATCTTCTTTTATATCTGCCACCTTAAATTCATCCAGCACAACGGGTATTGCATTGGTTGATGAAAGTAGCTTTAGAAGCGGGAACGGTTTCATATCGCATTTTTTCGGAGTGACAAACTTATAGCCGTTCATACGCATAAACAAAATTGCAGTGCTTGTCTTTCCTCCACCTTGAGTTCCGTGAAGGAAGAGAATTGGGAATGAACCTGTTTGATCCATAATTAAGGGCTTCACTGGAGCGGCAAACATCCATCCAAGGATCGGAACGATAACTTCAGGAGTGTTGATTTGAAATAAATCATTGCACAAACCGCTCACCAAAGCACGATTTTCATCCGGTGAACTCTGCGTATATTTTATCTGTTTATAGAATGCATCTGCACCTTTATCATACGGAATAATTACGAGCGGATTTATCGGTCCACTTGTTGATATATTGCTCTCTTCGGTGACCCAATGATTGTCGACAAGCCCTATGATCTTCGAACCAGTCTTTCTTATTGTTACTAATGAATTGACATAACTGCATAATGCCTGGATTTCATTGTCGGAGCCAATAAATGAGCAGTCCTGATGTCCAATCGCCTTTAATAATTTTCCCCTGCTATGCCAATCTGTATTCTCGATATGAATATTATTATAGATTAACCCCGTATTTGTCGTTACTGAGCAACGCAGACAGTCACTGTTTGGAAGAGTCAACAGTTCCTGCGGCTGTATAGTAAATGTTGTCAATTGTGTCTTTCTAACCTTCTTACCATTACTGACTTGTTTAAAGTATGACCCGTCTTTTTCATAGTATTTAACTGGTAGCTTATCATACCTTTCATACATACTATTAACTTTAGCAGATAACTCTTCTTCGTCTAACGGTGGAATATTTTTCTTGTTCCAATCAACAACGTGCATCAAAGTCTGTTTTTGACTGAATCCTTTGCTCCTGTAGAAATTAATCTTTTGAGTAAGAGCATTATCCCTGCCCCCTTCAGGAACTCCCTCCAGGAATTCATCCGAGTTAGACTTACTTGCGGGTCTGGGTAGATTCTTTGGCTGGGATTTCTTTATTGGGAGTTTTTGATGATCGGGGTTGAAGTATAAATTTGGATCGAATGAAAAGTAACAGACCTGAACTGCGCTTTTTTCACAATGATCAGGCTTTATTCCATATTTCTGGTAAAATTCCTCATAATAGAATTCATATACTTCTTCGTATTCTTCTACTGAACAAATCGGGGTTTCAAGTTCATAAAATATTTTGAGCCCATTACCACGAGGTGACTCAAAAGCTGCCATTACTGTCGGATCAGCTTTAAGCTTTTCTTTCAATGCCGTGATATCTGTATCTAATCTATCAAGATCGTGTTTGAGGATTTTGATAGACCGAAAATCTTTCTTGGATCTATGATTGTTATGGTATTCACCGAATGAGAACCAGGGTAACTCTGTCCTTTTAATTTGATCTTGTTTTATTTCTTCTTTTGTTGCGCGGAGTCTTTGAATAATTTCTTTTAGTATTGGTTCTGTTTTGATTTTATCAATTACATCAGTAAAAAGAACCTGTTTGCCTGATGAAATCTTTGAATGTGCTGCATAAATTACAGAAAGGTTACTTGGTCTTTCTTGATTGGTGGCTGAATTGTTGATTGTCATAGTTATTATTTTTTTGATATATAATATTTTTCAAAATCTTGAGAGCACTTCCGTAGTGCAGTGGATTGATTACAGCTTTCATTTGATAATAATCTTCCACAAGCTGTTGCAGCTCGGGCGTTTTGTCAAAGCAGAAGGTTGTCCTTGTTCCATCAGTTGTATGAGTGACCAACTGAATACCAGACGCACAGATGTATCCTGCTAAATTTAGATCGTAGGTTTGGTAATACATTTATTATTCCTTGTGATTAAAGAGGGGCATAAATATTCTCATATTAATTTGTGAAGCATTTGATTGGGCATCCGAATATCATTCGGATCTTTTGAAGTTAGTTAGCATAGCCTCCATAGCCTGCCAACTTTAGATTTTAGACAAACCACAAACCAAAGTCAATAGGGATCATCATTGGATAAAAAAATATTTTTACATTTTTCAGCTTGTGACCTGAGTGGAATCTCGAAATTACGATTTTACGATTACGATTAGGTGTTACAGAATAAAGGATGAAATATCTACTTGTAAATTGAGCACCCACAGAATAAATCGTAATCGTAATTTTGATCATAAACCAAGCCAGCATCAACGTTAGCTTGAATTACGATTTGATTACGATTACGATTCTCTAGACGTCAGTCTTCGCTGGATGATGCTTTCCAAGCGGAACCACTTTAAAGAGTAGAAGAGAGTTAGCAGTGTGTTCAACAGCAACAGCGCTCGTTGGGGGCACACTTTTAAAAGAAATTCCGCGGTTTTTCATCTTTGATGATCGCGGATTTTTGTTTTTATAGTCACCACAGTCACCATTTGAGTCACCACTTTGGTTACTACCCGCCTTCAATAATATGGAGGCCACAATGTTTCTTTCAAAATCTTCTTCAGGTATCTGGCAGCTTTACTACAACAACACTCTCGGTAAAAGAACAAAAGTTTCTACAAAAACAAAAAACAAAAGCGCAGCATTAGCATTTCTTAAAACCTTCAATCTTGATCGTCAGCCAATAAACAAAAATACAAGATTTGTAGAGTTCGTAAAAGACTTCAATCAATATACCCAGAGCAACTATGCACAGGGTAATAAGGATCTCTACGAAAGAGCCTTCAGAAACTTTCAACTTATCTTTGGCAACATCACCCTTCGTTCTATTACTCCGCTTCATTGGGAAAAATATAAAATCTCTCGTTTGCAAAACAGAGCTCCAGTGACGGTAAACATTGAATTACGTTGTATGAAAGCAGCTTTGAACGTTGCTAAACAATGGAATCTTATCGAGTCCAATCCTTTTTCTTCTTTGAAACAATGCCCAGTTGTAGAGAAATCTCCCTCCTTCTTCTCTAAAGCAAACCTCCGATTACTTGTTAATTCAATCAAAGTCCAATGGCTAAAAGAAATTGTCCTCTTTGCTGTATTGACCGGAATGCGTGAAGGTGAAATATTGCATTTGCGCTGGCAGAACATTGATTTCGAAAGAAAGATGATTGCTATCCAATTGACCTGCCCCCGTTTTATGTGCCAATGATAAGTTAGTATTATTTCACAATCAAGCATTGGCAACCTGATAGGGAATAAATGTTTCAGGTGCAGGAGGTCGGTATCCCAAAGCACTATGTGGC
>Ga0182011_10000529_pt1 | contig 33453 bp, 29 predicted proteins | sample 711E1DmetaG_FD_120481 | JGI IMG/M metagenome (GOLD analysis project Ga0182011, IMG submission 120481) | Permafrost microbial communities from Stordalen Mire, Sweden - 711E1D metaG | ecosystem: Environmental > Terrestrial > Soil > Wetlands > Permafrost | place: Sweden: Stordalen | collected...
GCCAGTTTTGCATTGACCGGGACGCGTCCGAAGCGGTTACGTTCGGCAGGTACTATCCGGATGTCGATATGTTTGTGGCACCGTTCTACAAAATCATCCACGACTCTGCGGTTTCCCCCGGAAAAAAAACCTCCGGATATACTATGCTCGCCAAAGATGTCCAGTGCAGTGCCGGTGCGTTCCTGTACAAGGCCGGTCCCGCGTACGATTGCATCCGGGATTGCACCGGCGAGCCCGCAGAAATTTCCAACGGTTCTGGCAAACGGGTTTACGGCGTCCGGGCTCACGTCGCTGGTGATCCTCCCGTCCAGGGTAGTACCGAAATCCACCGAGACGCACGGGTTGCGGAAATCAACCGGAGTCCATTTTGCGCCTTCCTTGATGCCGGCCATGGCAAGTTCCCCTTCCATCTCGTTTGCAACCATTTCCACACCGGTAGATCCGACCGGCGGGATAACACCCGCGACCGCTCCGACAAATACGACCTTGTCAGCAAAACTGAACGGCTGGAGTTTCTGGGGCTGGTTCTCCTTTGACATCGGGGGGGTCATCTTGCGGGGCGGGACCCCTGCGATAAGGCAGCCATTGGCAAGCGCGATAACAAAGTCCCCGACCTGGTCCGGCGATTCCATCTCGGCGACCACACCGGTGCTCCGGACAACGAAGTCCAGCTCTTTTATCACGTCGAGATGGGCGTCTTTATGGGCCTTGAGCAGCGTGTCGCGGACAAGGTCGGTCACTGCCTCGCGGGTCAGCTCGGTCCCGTCCAGCGTTGCACCGAAGATTGTCTCACCGGGTTTCGGGGGGCGGATATCGCGACTCATGCTGACCGTTTTATTGATGACATACGACATGCCTGTCTCAAGGTTGACTCCGGTGAGGATACATTTCGTTGTGGTATTTCCCATCTCAACCGATGCGACGATAAAATAGGGCTTGTTCTTGTATTCGGGGAATTGCATGCCTGGCCCATGCATAAGGGCGGGCGGCGGCGGGCTTTCAACAATATGGGGTTTTGGTTTTATAAAGCGGGAAAAAAAACTGGCGCACATGTAATCCGTTTTTTCTTTTTGGCACGCCTTATAAGTTTCTATATGTTGAGGGTCATCAGACCCGAAACAGGAGAAGAACGCGCAAGCGTTCTTCGACCAGCCGAGTCCCATAAGGGACGAGGAGGCAACACTGATGGATTGTGAGGAGAATCAGGAGAATGTCAGCAGTCATCAGACCCGAAACAGGAGGAGAAGTCGAAGGTCGGCTTCGCCTCACTTCGAAGTTCGGCATTCTGCCTCACTTCTCATCGTGGAGGTTCTGATGAACCTCTACGATTCTCCTCGTCGGGGTTTTGATAAACCCCTCCGAACGCGTAGCGTTCTTCGATCTGCTTCATATCTTGAGGGGTGAAGCATTCTCCTGCCTCATCTCTGATGATTCAAACGCAAGTCGAAGAACGCTTCCGCGTTCTTCTCCTGCCTCATCTCTGATGATTCAAACGCAAGTCGAAGAAAGCTTCCGCGTTCTTCTCCTGCTTCATCTCTGATGAGATTCGGCATGTGAAAACCTTCATCTGACATGAAATGAGAGATGCTCCTCATGAAGGATGCGCTGGAAGCCTACCTGTCCGGGTTATCATTTTCAGCGCAGGGCAGGCATGGGGAGGCTCTTCTCTCGTTTGAACATTCGCTGGTGCTGGATCCCGAAAATACCGGTGCATGGATCGGCCGGGGTCTTGCGCATGCCTATCTCGGCAATTACGACCCGTGTATCCAGGCATTTGACCGGGCGATCGCCCTGAATGAAGACGACGAGATTACGTGGTATAACCGGGGTATTGCCCTCCATATCCTGAAACATGACGAGGAGGCACTCCTCTCGTTTGACCGGGTGCTCAGGATTGATCCCTCCCATTCCCTTGCATGGGCGGGAAAAGCCCGGTCCTTTGCGGCCCTCCAGCAGTACCGGAAGGCCATCGGTGCCTATGATCATTCACTGGGATATGGTTCTGACGAGGTTACCTTGTGGACCGGAAGAGCCAACGCATTCTTCGAGCTGGGCCAGTACGAGGATGCACTCAGTTCCTATGAGAAAGCACTGGTCATCGATGCAGAGAATGCACATCCCCTGAACGGGAAGGCAGCAGTCCTGGTAAATCTTTTCAGGACCGATGAATCGATCGGGATATTTGAAAAAGTCCTTTGCATCAATCCTGAAAATGTTACTGCCCTGGCTGGCAGGGCCCAGGGAATGATAATCCGCGGACGCTATGATATCGCACTCGAAGACCTGAAGCATGCGATACAGATTGATGGAAAGGATGCAAAATCATGGTTTCTCCTGGGAGCCGCGCAGGGAGTCTCCGGCAGTCCGGGTGACGCGTTCCATGCATTTGGCCAGGCCTTTGCGTCAAGCCCGAACATAGCCCTCGTATGGTATATCCTTCATGATACTATCCATTTTCTCGTCAGGGACCAGGATGAGATCAGGGCATTCGGGCGATCATTGTCTCTTGATCCCGGTATGAGTGAAGGGTGGGCAAGCCATGCATACGGGCTTGCGAGCTCCGGAAAGTTTGAAGAGTCCCTGCAGGAATACGATAAGGAACTTGACCTCATGCCCGCCTCGGCCCTGCTCTGGTACAACAAGGGGGTGGCCCTCGACACCCTCGGGCGGTATGACGAGGCTCTCCACGCTTATGAGACGGCGGTCCGGAATAATCCCGGACTGGCTGCCGGCTGGTTCAATAAGGCACTGGTGCATGTATATCTCGGAGAATACAGCAGGGCACTTGAGTCCTACGACCGGGCGCTCGCTGTAGATAATAATTCAGCAGCTGTCTGGTTCAACAAGGGAATCGTGTCCGGGTTACAGGGGCAGTACGGGATCGCGCTTGACGCGTTCAGCCAGGTGCTTTCCCATGATCCTAAGATGGCCTCTGCCTGGTATAACCGCGGGGTGATGCTGCGCAGGCTCGGCCGGCATACAGAATCTGAGGAGTCGTACGGACGGGCGATCTCGTTTGATCGCAGTCTTATGCCGGCATGGTTCAACATGTCCTCGGAACTCATCCGGAACGGGGCATGGGAAGAAGCCCTGCGGGCCATTGAGATCGTGCTCTTCCTCCAGAAGAACAATGCAGTGAGCTGGTACGTGAAGGGACTCATCCTTGCAAACCTGAAACAGGGACAGGTGGCAAAGGCAGCGCTGGCAAAGGCGGAGGCAACCGACACGAAGCTCTATCCCGTCGAGTACCCGTTTGGCGGTGTTCTCTATTTTTCACGGACTTACCATCCGGTCTCCTCCGATGATGCCGGCACCCTTGCTCCCGGACACGGGGATGCCCGATCCTGGTACGAAACGGGAGAGAACCTCTATCGCGATTACCATTACGAAGAAGCCGTCGGAGCCATCGACCGGGCTCTGGCTCTCGATTCCGGAGTATCCCAGTCATGGATTATACGGGGTCTCGCGCTGCATAAACTCGGGCGGGACGAAGAGTCCCTGCTCTCGCTCGATCATGCCCTGTTGATCAATCCGGGGATGAGCGGCAGCTGGCTGAACCGGGGCTTTCTCCTCCTGCAGATGAACCGGGATCATGAGGCGCTTGAATCCTTCGAACATGCCCTTGCCCTGCGTCCTGAAAACAAACGTGTCGTCAACGCGATCGGATATACGAAGAAAAAGATTGCAGCATCGGCCGGGCAGAAAGAATAAAAAAAGGATTGCCCGGGCAGATCCTCCGGGTCCGGTAACGACCGGCAGATACAGTGACCAGGTTACTTTCTCTGTTTCTGCAGCTGTTTTACCATGCGTGCCTGGATACCGAAGTAATGGGAAACACCGATGGCATGGCACTGGTCAATCGTGGCACTGTCGAAGGAGACGAGATCGCTTGAGTAGATGGCACACGGGGAACTCCTGCCCAGTACCCGCACGCTTCCTTTATAGAGTTCCATGTCCACCTTCCCGTTCACGCGCTGCTGGGTTGTATCAATGAAGGCATTCAGGTCTGCGTACAGCGGTTCGTACACAAGCCCTTTATAGGCCAGCTCGGACCACTTGTCATCGACCATCCGTTTGAAGGCCAGTTCCTGGCGGGTGAGGACGAGGCCCTCGAGATCGCGGTGAGCTGCAAGGATGACCGTTGCCGCGGGGTGTTCATAGTTTTCCCGGGCCTTGAGGCCGAGAATCCGGTCCTCAATCATATCGTTCCGCCCGATCCCGTGCTTTCCTGCCATCTGGTTCAGTTTCTGGATCAGTGCGTAACCGGGCATTTTTTTGCCATTGAGCGCGACGGGAACCCCGGCTTTGAATTCAATGATAAGTTTTTCCGGTTTGGCCGGGGCTTTTTCCGGTGATACCGTCCAGAGATAGATCTCCTCGGGGGGGTGATACGCCGGGTTCTCCAGTTCACCACCTTCGATACTCCGGCTCCAGCAGTTCTCGTCCATGCTCCATGGCTTGTCCTTTTTCACCGGCACCGGGATCTTATGTTTTTTTGCGTAATCGATCTCCCAGTCGCGGGTAAGGTTGAGCTCGCGGATCGGTGCAACGACTTCAAGCCCGGCCCCGCGGATGATGAAGTCAAACCGAAGCTGGTCGTTCCCTTTCCCGGTGCAGCCATGGCCGATTGCAGGTGCTCCCTCTTTCTTTGCCACCTTGACGACTTCTTCTGCAATAAGGGGGCGGGCAAGGGACGTCCCCATGGGATACCCTTCATACGACCCGTTCGCCTTTATTGCCGGAAAAATATGGTTGTTGACAAATTTTTCCCGGGCGTCGATGGTGTAGTGCCGGTCGGCAAGTTTCTTTCCCTTTTCTGTGGCAACATCAATCTCTTCATCGCGCTGGCCGACATTGACGGCAACCGTCACGACGCGATCATATCCGTACCGTTCCTTCAGGAGCGGGATGCATATGGAGGTATCAAGCCCCCCGGAATATGCAAGAACAATAGTACCTTTTCCCATAATGGTCCTCCAGTTGGTTCTTCTCCAGTAGTACTGTGCCGTTTCAACATATATGTTCAGGGTGGAGTGTCACGGTATAAGGAAACTAAAAAAACAGCACGCCGTACCAAACGGGCTCATGAATCAAAGAACAAAAAAAGTTGTTCAGGCAAATAATCCTGAACGGCTGGGTATTGCCTGGTTACGCAGCGGTAACAATGATCTTTCCTGTCGTCTCCTGCTGGAAGACGGTCTTGAAGTCGTACGCTCCTACTTTGTCAAAGGTGACATCCAAAGGAGTGCCGTAGGGGATTGTTACCGTACCCATGCCACCAAAGTACTCTGCGGTCTGGACATTGGTTGCCTGGATTCCGTGTGGCTTAAACGGATCGTTGTTGACGAATCTTACTATTCCGCCGACCGGGATGTAGATTGTCGACGGGTCGGGGGTGATGGTCAGGTCATTGTTGAAGGTAATTACGACTACCGGCTTGGGGGTTGGAGTTGGTGTCGGCGTTGAATTCGGGGTGGCGTTTGTGACAACCACGACAACTTCAGTGGTCGGAACCGGTGTGGGAACCGCTGTTGCAATGGTCGTCGGAACCGGCGTAGGGGTCGGTGTAGCCACGGGTGTTGCAGGCTGGGATGTGCATCCCGCGAGCATAATCCCGATAAACAGGATTGCGAGAACAACAAAAAATTTCTTCATGCATCTTTTTTTGTTATTTCGGTATATAAGCATATTCAATTATTGTGTACCTGGATCGCTTTACAAACGGTTTTGTACCTGCGTGCCGCGACCCGGCCGGGCCGCAAAAAAAGTGCATAACCGGAATTTTACGCCGTAATCACTTCAGATAATGGCTTAATGGTTCCAGCGTCACTTTCTCGCGCTTGACCGCATCAATGGCAAGCGCTGCTGCCCGCGCTGCCTGAAGCGTGGTAATATAGGGGATCTGGAAGTCCACTGCCGCACGCATGATCTGGTAATGGTCCTCCCGCGACTTTTTGTCCTGAGGGGTATTGATGATGAGCCGTATCTCCCCGTGCCGCATCATGTCCAGCACATTGGGAGAGCCTTCCTGCACTTTGCGGACAAGGTGGGCCTCTACTCCCGCCTCATTCAGGTAGTCGACCGTACCTTCCGTACCGTAGAGCACAAGACCGAGATCGCGGAGTTTCCGGGCAACCGGGATGACCTCGTCTTTCTGCTCGATGTTGACCGAGATGAAGATATTTCCTTTCTGGGGGAGCTCGTTGTCTGCCGATATGCAGGCCTTGTAGAATGCAAGGCCGAAATCATAATCAATTCCCATCACCTCACCGGTACTTTTCATCTCGGGGCCGAGCATGGTGTCAACACCCGCAAGCTTGTTGAACGGCAGAAGCACTTCCTTGACGGCTACATGCCTGATAGTCCTCTCCTTGTACCCGAGGGTAAGCAGTTTTCTGCCGATCATGACTTTTGCGGCTATCTTGGCTACGGGGATACCTGTTGCCTTGGAAACGAAGGGGACGGTCCGGCTTGCGCGGGGATTGGCCTCAAGGACATACACAATATTGTCTTTAACGGCGAGCTGGAAATTGACGAGGCCGATGACACCGAGGTCGAGTGCAATTTTCCGGGAATATTCCCGCACTGTATCAAGGATATTTTGAGAGAGAGACTGCGTGGGTATCACACAGGCGGAATCACCGGAATGGATACCGGCCTGTTCGATATGTTCCATGATGCCGCCGATAAGGACCTCCTCACCGTCGCAGACCGCGTCCACGTCGAGCTCGATCGCGTTCTGGAGATACGAGTCAATGAGCACCGGGTGCTCGGGATCTGCCAGTACCTCCTCTTTCTTCATGTAGGATTCGAGCTCGCTGGCATCGTGGACGATCTCCATTCCTCTCCCCCCGAGGACATAGGACGGGCGGACCAGGACCGGGTACCCGATCCGTTCTGCCATCTCCCGGGCCTCGTCCTTCGAGCGCGCAGAGGCATTGGGTGGGCTTGGGATCGCGAGCCGGTCGAGGAGCGCGCTGAACCGGTCCCGGTCTTCGGCAATATCCATCGCATCGGGGCTCGTACCAAGGATCCTCGTCTTCAGGCCGAGCCGATGGATCTCCTTCTCGATCGGTACGGCAAGGTTGACCGCGTTCTGGCCGCCGAACTGCACCATCACACCATGATAATGGTCTTTCTGCAGGATATTGGACACGTCCTCGAGCTGCATGGGCTCGAAGAAGAGCCGGTCGGATGTATCGAAGTCCGTTGAAACGGTCTCGGGGTTGTTGTTGACAATGTGCACCTCGACGCCCTCTTCCCGGAGGGCCTGGACTGCATGCACCGTACAGTAATCGAATTCGATACCCTGGCCGATCCGTATCGGGCCTGACCCGAGGATGAGGACCTTCTGGTTGTTGTTTGGAACGATCTCGCAGACCGTTTCCCGCGTGGAATAGAAATACGGGGTACTTGCAGGAAATTCTGCGGCACAGGTGTCCACCATCTTGTAGGAAGGAAGCCCGACCATCTTCTCAATCGTTTCCTGTGCTATTCCGGTCAGACGGGCGATCTCCCGGTTGGAAAACCCGTATCTCTTTGCAAGCAGGATCTCCTCCCCATCACCATGGGCTGCAAGGCGTTTCTCAAGATCCACGATATTTTTAATCTTCTCCAGGAAGAACGGGATGATAGAGGTGAGCTGGGCAATCTCGTCAAGGGAGAAATTCATACGGAAGGCATCGAACAGGCAGTGGAACCGTTCGTCGGTTGGGCGGGAGAGGATCATCCGGATCTCGCTTTGGCTCGTGTGCGACCGGACCTCCGTGTCGAGGGAGCGTTTCGCTTTCATGAACGCTTCCTCGAGCGTGCGGCCGATTGCCATGACCTCGCCGGTGCTCTTCATGGATGTCGAGAGCGTCCGGTCAGCACCCTTGAACTTGTCAAAAGGCCAGCGCGGGATCTTGACAACGATATAGTCGATCGTCGGTTCAAACGAAGCCGGTGTGCACCCCGTGACCGTGTTGGTGATCTCGTCGAGGCGCAACCCGATGGCGATCTTTGCCGCGACCCGGGCAATAGGATATCCCGTGGCCTTGGAGGCAAGTGCCGATGAGCGGGACACCCGCGGGTTGACCTCGATAACCCGGTAGTCCCCGTCACGGAAGGCAAACTGGACATTGCAGCCGCCCTGCACGTCCAGCGCCCTGATGATTTTGATGGCTGCACTGCGCATCATCTGGAACTCGTCGTCCCGCAGCGTGAGGATCGGTGCCACGACTACGCTTTCACCGGTATGGATCCCCATCGGGTCCACGTTCTCCATACCGCAGACAATGATACAGGTATCGGCTGAGTCGCGCATGACCTCGAACTCGATCTCTTTCCAGCCAAGGACGCTCTCTTCGATGAGGACCTGGTGGATGCGGGAACGGGAAAGGCCAATCTCGATGATACGGATCAGTTCCTCACGGGTCTTCCCGATCCCGCCCCCGGCACCGCCAAGGGTATATGCCGGGCGAACCACCGCCGGCAGTCCGATCTCGCGGATCGCCTCGTCAACCTGGCTTAAGGAATTGAGGACGATGCTCTTCGGGACCGGTTCGCCTATACTGGTCATCAGATCGCGGAATTTTTCCCGGTCCTCTCCTTTATAGATCGCTTCCAGCGGGGTCCCGAGGATCTCAACACCTTTGAGTGCGCCCATTTCTGCCAGTTCCGCGGTCAGGTTCAGGGCGGTCTGGCCACCCATTCCCGAGAGGATGCCGTCCGGTTTCTCTTTCTCGATGATCTTGGCGATGACATCTGCCCTGAGCGGTTCGATGTAGATCTCATCTGCCATCTCCGGGTCCGTCATGATTGTTGCCGGGTTGGAATTGACCAGTACAACTTTCAGGCCTTCTTCCCGGAGTGCACGGCATGCCTGCGAGCCGGAGAAATCGAACTCGGCTGCCTGCCCGATCTGGATCGGCCCCGATCCTATGATGAGGACCTTTCTGATATCCGTCCGCTTGGGCATGGCCCGTCAGAGCCTCCTGAACATGCCGTCAAAAAAATGAGCTTCCGTGTCCCGCGGCCCGCCATATGCTTCGGGATGGAACTGGACGGTCGTGAGGCGGAGGTCCCTGTTCTCGAAGCCCTCGACCGTCCCGTCATTGACATTTGTATAGGTGACGTTTGTGCCTTCCGGCAGGGATTCTGCATCCACGGCGAACCCGTGGTTCTGGGTGGTGATGAAGATCCTGCCGTCGCTGAACCGGACCGGCTGGTTTGCCCCCCGGTGTCCGAACTTGAGCTTGTAGGTATCACCGCCAATGGCCAGTGCCGAGACCTGGTTTCCCATACAGATCCCGAAGATCGGGAGTTCCCCGAGCAGCGCCCGGATGCACCGGACCGCATCGGTCGCCTGCTTCGGGTCGCCGGGCCCGTTGCTGACAAAGAGGGCATCGGGACGACAGGAGCGGACCTGGTCCGCGGTCGCGTTATAGGGGAAAACGTAGAGGTCGCCCTTGCGTTTCGAAAGGCTGGTGAGCTGGTTCTTTTTAATCCCGAGATCGATGACCGCGACCCGTTTCCCGCTGCCCGGGATGTGGTACGGTTCTTTGCAGGAAACTTCGGGAATCGGAACAATATCGCAGATCGTGGGAGTCTTCCGGGCGAGTTTTACCGCATAGTCCCCGTCATCGCTGCCGAGGACCATGGCGGCTCGCATGGTCCCGTGGACACGGGTCAGGATGGTGAGCGCCCGTGTATCGACGCCGGTCATCCCGAGAAGGCGGTTCTCTTCAAAAAAGGACCTGACGGAAGGCAGAGCGGCGGGTTTCTCGCAGATCTCCTTTGCTATCGCACCGAGGGCACAGACGCGGGGGTTCTGGAAGTTCTGCGGGTCTACCCCGTAATTCCCGATGAGCGGAAAAGTGAACATCAGGATCTGGCCGAAATAACTGGGATCCGTTAAGGACTCCATGTACCCGGTCATCTGCGTATTGAAGACGAGTTCGCCGGCACATTCGCCTTCCACGCCGAAACCCTCACCCACGACAACATGCCCGTCCTCGAGACCCAGAACCGCCTTCATGATTTCCATAGCTAATGTGCCTGAATAGTTATTAACGATAGTGCAGGTGCCAGTCACCGGACCGTTCTCATTCCTGAAAACCTGTCAGGCCGTCAGGTTCATCCGGCTGCCGGCAATGTTCCGGCCAAAAAAGTCCCGGGTACCGGAACCATGCGGAATGCCTGCACGGATATACATAAATCCGTTCGCGGTCGATATTCACCTGTCAGTCAGTCCAATTGACGGTGAATTCCATGGGAACGCAAGGAAGAAAAATTGTTGATACCAATGTAGGAGATCTTGTAAACCTCCTCAATAAGGCGTATTCTGATGAATGGCTTGCATACTACCAGTACTGGATAGGCTCAAAAGTTGTGAGAGGGCCCAACAAAGAGGCGGTTATTGCTGAACTCACTCTGCATGCAACGGAAGAACTGGGGCATGCCGTCCTTCTGACTACCCGGATTATCCAGCTGGGCGGGACACCGGTCACGAAACCGGAGGACTGGTACAAACACACAAACTGCGGGTACGATGCACCGGACGACCCGTTCATCGTAAAAGTACTGGAGCAGAATATCAAGGGTGAGCAGTGTGCGATCAAGAGTTACAACAGTCTCCTGAAAAAGACACGGGACAAGGACCCGGTCACCTATAACATTGTACTTGGCATCCTCCAGATGGAAGTCGAGCACGAGGAGGATCTCCAGGCTCTGCTCGAAGACGTGAATATCATCATGAAGAACAAGTAATCCCTTTTTTTGTTTTTGTCTCCCGGTTACCGGTTTTCCCGGGAATCGGTACTGCATGACCGGTTCCGGGGATTTTTGGGGTTCCGCAAAACTCCCCCCAGAATATCGTCCGGTATCTTCGTTCATACGGATTCACTCCTGCCGTTTCCCGTATCCCCATTTATAAATAGTATTTATTGCAATCTCCATGCAGAACACGGATTGTGATTTTTTATGGGTACCGAACATATTGACGGCAAGAATCGGGGGAATGTCATGCTGTATGCACTCAGTACCTGCGGCTGGTGTGCGAAAACAAAAAACCTGCTTAAGGAACTGGGTGTGGAATTTGATTTTACCTATGTGGACCTGCTGGAAGGCAAAGAGCAGGACGATGCCATGGGCCAGGTTGAAAAATGGAACCCGAGCGGTTCATTCCCTACACTTGTTATCGATAACCGGAAATCGATTATCGGTTTTAAGGAACAGGAGATACGGGAGGCGTTCCGTGCATGAACGGGAAAACCATCAGCGAGCCTGAGGTTGAAAAAGTATTCACTGCACTGAAAAAGGAAGCAGAAAACGGGGGCTACCGGCTCAACCCGGATGCGGAGTTTGTAAAAAACCTGGTCCACGGCCTTTTGAAAAATGAACAGCGGTACGGGTACCGGGCCTGTCCCTGCCGTCTTGCTGCCGGGAAACGGGAGGAGGATACTGACATTATCTGCCCGTGTGACTACCGGGACCCGGATCTGAACGATTTTGGTGCCTGCTACTGTGCGCTCTATGTCAGCGAAGAAATTTTCGCGGGAAAGAAGCAGGCGGCTCCGGTACCGGAACGCCGTCCTCCCCGTTCACTGCGGAAAAAAGGAGCTGCGGTGCAGACGGATCCTGCAACCCCGGTGCCCTTTTTTCCCCTTCCCGTCTGGCGCTGCCGGGTCTGCGGATATCTCTGCGCCCGGGAGCAGCCCCCGGGTATCTGCCCGATCTGCAAGGCGACGAAGGACCGGTTCGAGCGGTTTGTGTGAGACTGTGGTTCCCGAAGGGAACCGCAGGCTGGAGAAGAACCTGAAAGGTTCTTCGACCAGTTGCCTTTATTCCGGATGATCAGCGTTCGAAGAACTCTGATGAGTTCTTCTTCTCCTCAAATTTCACTGAATGAAATTCTTCGGATTCCGAAGAACTCTGATGAGTTCTTCTCGTCCTCGCGGTTCTGATGAACCACTTGGATTTCGAAGAACGATCTCGTTCTCCTCAGGCTTCAGGTTCCCTCCGGGAACCATCGGTTCCCCTTGTGGGGGAGGCAGCGAAGGTCTGATGACCTTCTCGATTTCGGAGCCTGATGACTCCTCAATCAGCCCAAAGGGAGCACCCCCCTTGACCCTTTTTTTAACCGTGCAAGCCCCTGTCGCAACTGCGCCCCGTCCTCTCCGGGGATGCTTCATTCCGAAGGAATGAAGCAGAGGGATTTGAAAAATCCCTCTTGTCGAATCTCATCAGAGATGAGACACGAGAAGAATCTTTCATGATTCTTCGAATCTGGTGGCGCAGGGGGGGCCAGCATTGTTCCGTCCCGAACCCTCAAATATCCTTTAATCCAACAATACCGGCATGACCGGAACCGTCCATGTAGAAATTGTCGGCCTGAAAACCTCGGAATGCTCACCTTTCCCCTGTGATGAGAACCGCACCTGCGGCCTGTCCGGGTGCTATCTCTCGGGGAAACTGAACAATGCATGCAGGGAGCTGGAAAAAGTCCTGAAGGCTGCTTACGGGACCCGCGTAGACCTGAAGCTCACCCTGATCGATGACGGTGCACCCGACCATATCCGTACTATCATTGAACGGGAATATCCCCCGATACCCATGGTACTCGTGAACGGGCGGATTACCCGTATCGGACGGGTCTCTTTGGACCGGATAAAAAATGAGATTGAAAAAGAACTCTGATCCTGGGATCGTTTCCTCCTGCCGGTCCCCGGAGAAACACCCCGGGCCTCGACCTGTTTTTCGTCTGCTGCTCTTTTTAAAGACGGGCAGATGACAAAGTGTTCAATCCGGTGCCGGACCGTTTCCTGCCCTGTCACAGGATAGCGCTCTCCCGCATCCTGTTCGGCGGGCTGGCGGGCTGGAACCGGCTGCCCGGGCGCGCACAAACCAGAATTTTCAACCTCCATGGGTATTTTGGGAAACCCTGCTGTCTGCAGGGAATTTTTATTGCATATACAGAAAAACGGGATACCCCCCAGGAAAAAACATTGCTGGACACGGTTTTTCATGGGGGGATCGCCAGTATATTATATATAGGTGAAAGAATAACCGTTGTAAATCGTCTTATAAACCAACTCTCCCGCGATGGTCTTCATGAAAAAAAAATATTCCCGTTTTCCTGTAACCGAGGATCCCCGGGCGGAGGTGTCGCATGCCAACCCTATCCGTAAACGCCGACGCTGAATCCGCGAATGAAGACCAGACCCTCCTGACACTCTATGCTCTCGCCGGTGAGGAGAGCGGAGGTTTCATTACTTTCCGGCCGCATTTCATCCATGAACTCGGGAAAGCGTTCTTTTCAGCCGGTTCCATTCCTTCGCCTGCTCCGTTAACCGGCGAGGTCGGGGTACGGGAACTTACTGCACCGGAGCTCGTGCGTGCAGAAGGGGAACTCTGGATCCATTACCACCAGCAGAAGGCGGACCGGGAACGCGACCGGCTCTTTGCGGTTTTTACCGGGACAAAAATCATCGGTGTTGCCCGGTGCGCCCGTCATGCCGACGGACTTGAAGTGGACAGCGTCTATGTCCTTGAGGAGTTCCGGCTCCGGGGATATGCCCGCTCGGTCATGAAACTCCTCATAGAAGAGTGTGGGCGCAATGAAACCCTGTACATGCACTCAAAGACGGAGCTGGTGGATTTCTATGGCAGTCTCGGCTTTCACCCGATACGGGAAGCAGAGCTGCCAAAAACGATCCGCGACCGGTTTGATTTCTGTCTGGGGGAACTCAAGGGGATCGATGTATGCCCGATGAAACGTGATCCGGGAAATTATTCCTCTGAAATGAATACCTGAACGTGATCGTTATGGATTTTTTCCCGTACAAGAGAAAAGCCGGCCAATATTTTTATGCTGGTCTTCCCACGGCAGCTAAACCATGGCCGGAATCGTGCCCTGAACCGGATCTGAGCTGATGTACACGGAACTATTTCTCATTGCCGTCGCGCTCCTTGCATCCGGCTTTTTTATCCCCCTTGTATTTTACAGCCGCGATTCGAGGATTGTCAGGACCCTTGCATCATCCTGTACAATCCTGGCCGCAGTATTTCTCGGCATGGTCTCGGTCCCCATCCTTCTCGGCGGTAATGCCATTGCCTTTACTGCTTACCAGCCGATTATATTGTTCTCCCTTTCGTTTGTCATCGACCGGCTGGCAGCATTTTTTCTCCTGATCATTGCCGTCGTATCCGCGTGTGTTGCAGTGTATGCAACTGAATATTATGAACATCTTGGGGGGGGATCCCGCAGGAACCTCCTGTCCGGCGGTACCAGTCTTTTCATCCTTGCGATGGTCCTTGTCGTGGCCTCGGCAAACACAATCTCGTTTTTTTTCTTCTGGGAACTGATGGCAGCGAGTTCGTTCATCCTTGTCATGTACGAGTACGACCAGCCTGAAACCAGAAAGGCCGGCATCTTCTATTTTGTCATGACCCAGCTGTCAACGATGTTTATCCTCTTCGGGATCATTGCCCTCTATGCCCGGACAGGATCGTTTGCATTCTCTGCAGCAGGTTCCCCTGCAACCCCGCTCATAATCGTGTCATTCCTCTCGCTCTTTGTCGGTTTTTCCATAAAAGGAGGGATTATCCCGTTCCACAAGTGGCTTCCCTATGCCCACCCGGCGAGCCCTGCACCGGTCTCTGCGCTCATGTCCGGAGTCATGCTCAAGATTGCCGTGTACGGGCTTGTGCGGTTCCTGCTGGATGTTTTCTCACCGGACCTGTGGTGGGGCATCCTGATCCTTATGTTCGGTTCACTCTCTGCGGTCCTTGGCGTCATCTATGCACTCAAGGAACATGATATCAAGGGGATGCTGGCGTATTCGAGCATCGAGAATATCGGCATCATCTTTATGGGAATCGGCCTCTTTGTCATTTTCAATGCAATAAACCTGCCCCTCCTTGCTACCATCAGTCTGCTGGGGGCACTCTTCCATTCCCTGAACCACGCCCTTTTCAAAAGCCTGCTTTTTCTGAGCGCGGGCTCGGTGGTGCATGCAACCCATACCCGGGATATCGAACACATGGGCGGCCTGGCCCACCGGATGCCCTGGACCTCCGCTCTGTTCTTCACCGGTGCGGTTGCCATCGCAGCCCTCCCGCCCCTGAACGGGTTTGCAAGCGAGATCCTCATCTTCATCTCGATCTTCTCCTCCATCGCGGTCGTAGACCCGCTCTTAAAAGTGCTCCTCTTGGTCTGTCTTGCCCTGTTTGCCCTGACGAGCGCACTGTCTGCTGCATGTTTTGTCAAGGCATTCGGGTCGGTATTCCTTGCACTGCCCCGTTCCCCTGAAAGTGCCGGTGCCCAGGAGGTCCCGCCTGCAATGCTCATCGGCCCCGGCATCCTCGCCATTGCCTGCATTTTCCTTGGCCTGGGTGCGTACCAGCTGTTCCTCTTTGCCGGGTTCTCCGTTCCGCTTCCCGATATGTTGTTCATTGGTTTTCTCCTTCTCCTTATGGCCGCTCTTATCAGCATCCTTTTGTATTTTACCGCATCCCGAGCTGAACGGACCAGCGAGACCTGGGGCTGCGGCACGCATTTCCAGGAGGCATCGGCCGAATATACCGGGCATGGTTTTTCCGAACCCCTCGACATCATCTTCTCATCGATATACCGGACCCGGATCAGGAACGAACGGGTATTCTTCGACAAGAAAAACTGTATCTTCCGGGAGGGAACTGCCGAGATCCGCCTCATGAAGGTCTTTGAAGAGTACCTTTACCTCCCGCTCGCACAGTTCACGGTCCGGTTTGCAACCCTTGTCTCCCGGTTCCAGAACGGGTGCCTGGATACCTATCTCCTGTATGTTTTTGTCACCGTGATTGCGGTGATCCTCTTCCTCGGGTGGTTCTGAAATGTCGTACGACTTTATCCTGTACCTTGTGATCAACACGGTTGCAGTCCTCGCGACAGCCCCGCTCTTTGTCAGCCTGATAAAAAAGGTAAAAGCATGGACGCAGGGGAGATGCGGCCCTTCGGTCTTCCAGACCTATTATACGATCGCAAAACTCCTGAAAAAGGAAGTTATCTATTCTTCCCGTTCATCCCGGATCATGCGGGTCACTCCCCTGGTGAATATAGCCGCCATGCTCGTAGCTGCCCTGTTTGTTCCCCTGGTTTTCGTGCCGGAACCGGTCGGCGGGATCGGGAACATCATCCTCTTCCTCTACCTGCTTGCCCTTGCAAAATTCTTCATGGCTCTTGCCGGCCTTGATGCCGGCAGTTCCTTTGGCGGGATGGGCAGTTCCCGGGAGATGAGCATATCGGCCATCATCGAGCCGACTACCATCATTGTTTTTGCCGCACTGGCATTCGTCTTTAAAACCCTGAATATCTTTGATATGTTCGCCCGCTCCGCGGCAAGCGGGACCATCACCACCCCGATCCTGATCCTCATCGGGATCTCCCTGTTTATCATCCTCATTGTTGAAACATCAAGGATACCAGTGGACAACCCGGAGACGCACCTGGAACTGACCATGATCCACGAGGGGATGATCCTCGAACAGTCCGGCCGGAACCTGGCGCTCATGGAACTGTCTGCTGCCATCAAGCTGACCCTTCTTGTGGCACTCCTTGTCAACCTCATCCTCCCCTTCGGCCTTGCGACTTCCCTGAGCTTTGCCGGCCTTGTCGTGGCGGCCGTTCTGTTTGTCGTAAAGGGGACCGTCCTCTCCGGCATCATCGGCCTCTTCGAGTCCTCCATGGCAAAAATGCGGTTCTTCCAGCTCCCGAGCCTTTTTGCCATGGCATTCTTCTTCTCGACCCTGATCATTATCATCGAGGTATTCGCATGACAGATCCTGCACTTATCGAGGGGATCATCAGGATCCTGCTGGTCTGCGTAATCATTACTGCTGCCTATATTATCTCGACCCGCAATCTCCTCTCGCTCGTTTCTGTCTATTCGCTGCAGTCCGTTACCCTGGCCTGTCTTGCGCTGGCACTTTATTTCCTCGAATCATCCCCCGTCCTCCTCGCCATTGCAGTCGTCACCTTCCTGAGTAAAGCCCTCATCATCCCGTATTTTATCGCAACCATCCAGGAGAAGGTCCGGATCAAGCGGGATATCGAGTTCCATTTCCTGAGCCCGACATCATCCCTGATCCTGTCCATGGCTCTCATGCTCATTGTCTACATGGCACTCGGCCGGATCCTAGAGGGGACCCCGGTCCGGGAAAACCTTTTCTTCTTCGGGGCTGTTCTTGGCATATCGCTGATGCTGATGGGTATGATGGTGATGCTGAGCCGGAAACGGGCGATCACAAAAGTACTCGGGTTCCTGTCCATGGAAAACGGCGTGCTGCTCTTCGGCATGTTTGTTACGGAACTCCCGTTCATCATCGAATTCCTCATCATTATCGACCTGATCATCCTTGTCCTCCTGACCACGATCCTGACCGTCGGGATCGACTCGACCCTTGAGGACTACCAGAAACGCCTCCACCGCTTCCATCTCTGGCAGGGATCGGAGGAACGCCCATGATCCTCCTTGCCTATATCCTCATTGCACTGCTCGCCCTCGCCGTAATCGGGTTCGGCACGACCCACCGCTGGATGAATGGTGCCTGCGTTGCCCACGCATTCCTGTACATCGTTCTGACCCTGTACATCCTGTTCTTCCAGCAGATCCCGGTTGCGTCATTTCTGATCGGCAGCCAGTACTTCTTCATGGATTATTTCGGCCTGTATGAGGTCCTGATCGCAGCAGTGATCTTTACCTGTGCGGCCGTCTATGCTGGCGGGTATGTCGAGAGCCTGCTCGTAAGCGGGGAGCTGGAAAAAGGCAGCCTGAAGCTGTTCTATGCTTCGTGGGCGATGCTCCTCCTTGTCCTCGCACTGGCATTTTTCTGTGACAACCTTGCACTATTCTGGATATGTGCCGAGCTGACCACTATCCTGTCTGCCATGCTCGTCGCTATCCTGTCAGCACGGGAGAACATTGACGCGGCAATCAAGTATATCTTTATTGCATCCGCCTCCATGCTCTTCTCTTTTGTCGGTCTTATCTTCCTGTTCGAGACCTCCCGTACCATACTGGGCACCGGTACCCTGAACTGGACGGTACTGATGCAGCATGCAGCATCATTCCCTCCGGAAATGCTGGTGGCAGCCTTTTCCCTGGTCTTTATCGGGTTTGCGGCAAAATCCGGTATTTTCCCGTTCCATACCTGGCTTCCGGAGGCCCATGCGAAGGCACCTTCGGCAGTGAGTGCGCTCCTTTCTGCAGTCCTGCTGAACGTGGGGATTTACGGGATCCTCCGGGTCTACGCAATTGCCCACCAGACCCCCGCTGCCGCTGCGATCGCGCCGCTCCTGGGGCTGTTTGGATTTTTCACGGTTGCTATTGCTGCCTTCTCCATGCTCCCGCAGAAAAACCTCAAGAAACTGATAGCATTCTCCAGTATCGAAAATATGGGGATTATCCTCATCGGCATTGCAGTTTCCACACCGCTTGCCATATTCTGGGTGCTGTTCCAGATCATGGCGCATTCTCTCACCAAAGCCTCGCTGTTCTTCTCGGCAGGTATCCTGCACCGCCAGTACCGGAGCCGGCTCTCGACCGATGCGGTTGATGATATACGCGATGTATTCCGGCTCCAGCCTCTTGCTGCGTGGGGGATTATTATCGGTGGGCTTGCGATCACCGGCATGCCCCTTTTCCCGATCTTCTTCTCCAAGCTGTTCATCCTCCTCTCTGTCGGGACGGTCTCGCTTCCGGCCCTTTTTATCCTGCTGTCCCTCCTCTTTATTGCCGCTGCGGCACTGGGGTACTTCGTGATCACGGCATTTTCCCGGACCACGGAACCAGGTACCCTGTCGGATATTGAGCCCTACCAGACCCCGCTGACTATGAAAATCCCCCTGATTTTTCTCATCGGCTGTATCATCTTCCTCGGGATTGTTTTTACCCACGGAGAGCTCTCGTTCCTTGACCGGATTGTTCAGGAGCTGAGGTTCTGATGGCGGTGTCACCTGAAAACGGAAACGACTGGATCCGTGAACTGCTGGGCGGGTGTTATACCGATGACCGGATCACGACAGGTCCCGCTCATGAATACTATGTCCATATTGAAGAACAGGAATTCATGCCTGCGGCAGAAGCGCTCTCCCTTCATAAATTCGTCCTGATCAGCCTCTTTGCCTGCGAGGGTTTTTCTGAGAAATCTGCTTATTCGGTCTTCTCGGTATTTGAAAGGAAAGAGCGCATCCTCGTCCTCATAAGGGATATAAACGCGAATACGATCTCCGTTGCCGGCCTGTTTCCTTCAGCATCCTGGCCTGAGCGGGAATGCCAGGACGGATTTGGCATACGGTTTGACGGGTCATTTGATACCCGGCGGCTGTTCCTGCACGAGTGCTACCCGGACGAGTTCCACCCGCTGAAAAAGTCCTTCCGGAACCAGACGATTGAGGCAAATACCCGTATCAGTCCCGAACGCGAGTACCCGTTCAGGGTTGTAAGCGGGGAGGGCGTGTACCAGGTGCCGGTCGGCCCCGTCCACGCCGGCATCATCGAACCCGGGCATTTCCGGTTCAGCGTGATCGGCGAAACGATCTTCAACCTTGAAGTGCGGATGTTCTACAAGCACCGGGGGATCGAAAAACTTGCAGAAGGAAGATTTCCTGCCGACTGCCTGGGCATTGCCGAGGCGGTGAGCGGCGACGAATCCGTGGCGAATGCCACCGCATTCTGCATGGCTGTGGAGAAAATCTCGCAGATCACGGTTCCTGACCGTGCATGGTACCTGCGGACCATCCTTCTGGAGATGGAACGGATCGTTTCCCATCTGAACGACCAGGCCGGCATGCTGGTCGATGTCGCGTTTCCGCTCGGGGCAAGCCAGTTCTCGGTATTGCGGGAGGAGTGTGTCCGCCAGAATACCAACATCTCCGGTTCCCGGTTCCTGAGGGACAGGATCCGTATCGGGGGGGTATCGCAGGATATAAGCACCAGTGCGCTGGACGGGCTTGTTGTTTTCTTAAAACAGTTCAGGAAAGGGTACAAAGTGGGGCTCAAGATCGTCCTCTCGACAACCTCCGTGATCGACCGGTTCGCCACCACCGGTATCGTAAAAAAATCCCTGCTCCGACCGCTGAACATCACCGGGCCGGTCGCACGCGCCTCCGGCGGGAACGTGGACGTGAGGGAGAACCATCCGTACGGTATATATGACCGGTACGCCCCTCCGGTCAGACCGCTCCGTGACGGGGATGTCCTCTCCCGGTTCACTCTCAAGGCAGCGGAGGTCATGGATTCAGTGGATCTTATCGAACGGCTGGTTGCGGATATGCCCGAAGGCGAGATATGCAGCAGTGCGCCGGTGGATGACGGGTACGCACTCTCGATGGTGGAATCAGCCCGCGGCCAGAACCTCTGCTGGGTGAGGATCCAGAACGGCAGGATTGACCGGTACAAGGTCAGGACAGCATCCTTCTGCAACTGGCTTGCCATCGAGCACGCGGTGCAGGGCAATATCATCGCGGACTTCCCGGTGATCAACAAGAGCATGAACCTGTCCTATGCAGGGACAGACCTGTGAGGACAATTTGCTCAGACTGGTGCAGTTTCATTCCCAGAGCATGAACCTGTCCTATGCAGGGACAGACCTGTGAGGTGGACAACCATGGTGAACGCAATTACCTGTCTTTTCAGAAAAAAAGTGACCAGTGGTTCCCCGGTACGGGACGACGAGGTCGAAACGATCGGCCGGGAGCTCAGGAGCGAAGTCGACCGGGTATTCGGCCACAGTCTTGCGATCCGTGAACTTGATACGGGCAGCGATAATGCAACGGAGATCGAGATCAATAACCTGACAAACCCGTTCTATGATGCGGAACGGTTCGGTATTTCGTTCGTGGCATCTCCCCGGCATGCAGACGTGCTCATGATCACCGGGGCAGTTACCCACAACATGGCCATTGCTGCGCAAAAGACCTACGATGCGATGCCCTCCCCCAAGTTTGTTGTCGCGGTCGGCAACGATGCCTGTACTGGCGGCATCTTCAAAGGGACCTATGGCGTGCTTGGCGGGGCAGAAACCCTTTTTCCGGTTGACCTGAAGATTGCCGGAAATCCCCCGGCACCTGCACAGATCCTCGCCGGCCTGCTGGCGCTGATGAGAAAAGCAGACACAATGAGGCAGAACCGATCTTCCTGACCCCCCGGTACCTGCCCCATGGATGTTTTTATACCCGGACGTAATAACCGGATACCCGTATGAAAACGGTGCGGAAATGGGGGCACGGTCCCTACTCCATCGCAGTCATCCATGGCGGCCCGGGGGCTCCGGGCGAAGTGGCGCCGGTTGCCCGGGAACTCTCCATGTCCCGGGGAGTACTCGAGCCGTTCCAGACAGAGATGACGCTTGACGGGCAGGTACAGGAGCTCCGGTCGACGCTGGTGGAACAAGGCCAGGTACCGGTGACCCTTGTCGGGTTCTCGTGGGGCGCATTCCTCTCGTGGCTGACCGCAGCCAGGTACCCGGCGCTTGTCCGGAAACTGATCCTTGTCGGCAGCGCACCGTTCGAGGAGAAATATGCAGCGGCCATTACCCGGACGCGGCTTGACCGCCTCAGCCCGCCGGAGCGGTCCGAGGCGCAGATACTGATCGGGCAGCTGGATGATCCCGCCCTCTCCGATAAGAATTCTCTGCTCGCCCGGCTGGGACTCCTGCTCTCCCATGCAGATGCCTATGATCCGGTAATGGTCAGCGATGAAGCATTCCATTGCCAGTACGATGTGTTCAGCGGCGTCTGGGACGAGGCACGCGAGCTGCGTAAAAATCAGGTACTGATCCAGATGGCGCATGCAATCAGGTGCCCGGTCGTTGCAATCCACGGAGACTGGGACCCGCACCCGGCCGAAGGGGTGAACGAGCCGCTCTCGCGCGAATGCCGGGATTTCCGGTTCATCCTCCTGCCGAAGTGCGGCCACCGGCCCTGGATTGAACGAAATGCGTCGGATGCTTTTTATGACGCCCTGGTCCGGGAGATCTGAGCGGTTATAAGACATCGAATCCCGGCAGGTGCTTATCTTCTCATCGTCGAGGTTCTGATAAACCTCTCCGACATCGAAGAAAAGAAGAATTCATCAGGGTCCTTCGACCTGAAGAATAACACCTGGTATTTTTCCTGGTTCATCCTGCCCTGCCGGGTATCTTTCAGTTACGGACCGTTACTCCCTGAGTTCCCGTTCAACGCGCTGTTCCAGCTGCCTCCCGTGCGACCCGTTCCAGTAGAGTTTTTCACAGTGCCGGCACCAGAAGAACGAGAGGTCCCGCCAGTCTTTCGGGGCATAGGTCGCATTCTCAATTTCACAGGTATTTGCCTCCCTCAGTTCAGTATTGCATAACGAACACCTGCTCATGGCCAGCCTGCGCCGGACCAGGTGCTGGTCGATCAGCTGCTGCACCTGTTCCATCACGTTGTCTGACCTGATCAACACGGCAGAAACATTCCCCCGCCGGGCAAGTTCTGCGTCTTTTGTGAGCAGGAGCCGGTGCTCCTGCTGTGCGATCGCGAGAAGAACAGTATCCTCCTTCGGGTCTCCTTCCGAAAGCCCGTTTGCACTCGTGGTGTCGTATCCCATGAAGCGGAGGTACCGGGTAAGCGTTCCGAGCATGCGGTCGGTGATGAATTTTTGTTCGGCAGGAGGTTCAGACGACATGATGCACGACCTCTATCCTCTCGCCACAGTTTTTACACTGCTGGTCTTCGAGCCCGGTAAACCGGCTGGAAAACCCGTGGCGTTCTATGAGTACCGTTCCGCAGGTGGGGCAGTAGGTGTTTTCATACTGCGGGCTGAACACATTCCCCGTGTAGGGATATTTCAGGCCGAGTTCCTTTGCTTTCCGGTAGATCTTCTCCAGCGTTGCAACAGGTGTTGCCCCCCGGTCGGTCATCTTGTAGTCGGGATGAAATGCCGAGAAATGCATCGGCGTTGCCGGGCCAAGGTGCCCGATCACCCAGCGGATCAGTGCAGAAATCTCCTGCATGTCGTCATTCAGGCCGGGGATGATGAGGGTAACCGTCTCGATATGCATCCCCAGCTCGCGGGCGATAACCGCAGAGTCCAGTACCGGCTGGAGGCGTGCGCCGCAGATCTTTTTGTAAAACGTATCGGAGAATGACTTGATATCCACCCGGAATGCCCCGAGCATGGGGGCAAGCTCCCGGAGCGCTTCTTCGGTAATGTACCCGTTGGTCACGTAGATAGTGCCGAGCCCCTGCTTTCGTGCCAGGGTCCCCATGTCCAGCGCATATTCGTGCCAGATAGTCGGTTCGTTGTAGGTCCACGAGATGCTCGCGCAGTTCCCCGCGACCGCCCGGCGAACTCCCTCGTCGGGCGGGAGGTCCCGCAGGTGTGCATTGTCGAGGGTTGCCCGGGAGATATGCCAGTTCTGGCAGTGCTCGCAGTGGAAATTGCAGCCGATCCCCCCGAGCGAATAGGAAAGGGTGCCGGGAAGATAATGGAACAGGGGTTTCTTCTCGATGGGATCGATCGCCTCGGCACTTATCTTCCCGTACGATTCCGCAAACAGGGTGCCCTGCCCGTTTTTCCGGACCCCGCAGATCCCGTACCGCCCCGTTTTTATCACACAGCGGTGGTTGCAGAGCGAGCAGGTCACCGTGGAATCCCCGTTTTTTTTATACTGGAGCGCTTCGTGCATACCGGGTCACTGACACAGGGTGATTAGGGGTGTTTCTTCTTGTTTTTTTCTGTCTTCCTGACGGTGTCCGCATCATCGATCTCGAGGACGAACGACCCGCGGTACCCGCAGTCCTTGCAGAGATATATCTGGCCGACATATCCCCCGGCAACTGCATAGATCTCCTGGCTTTTACAGGACGGGCAGTAAAACATAGTAAACAACTCTATGTGCATCCGGTACAAAAACTAGTGCAATGAAGAAGGTTGTCATATCGCTTGGCGGCTCTGTCCTCATCCCGACCCTTGAGGAACATACGGTGAAAGAATACGTACCGGTGCTGAAAAAGATTGCAAAACAGTACCGGCTCTTTGTCGTAGTCGGCGGCGGTGGCGAGGCCCGGCGGTACATCGGTATCATGCGGGATCTCGGTGTTGATGAAGGCACTTCGGATGAGATCGGCATCCTGATCACCCGGCTGAACGCGACGATGCTGACCGCTGCCCTTGGCGATGACGCTTACCCGAAAGTTGCCGAGTCCCATGCCGAGGCAAAGAAGTTCGCCGAATCGGGAAAAATTGTCGTGATGGGCGGCATCACTCCCGGCCAGACCACCGATGCGGTCGCTGCTGTTCTCGCCGAGCGGGTCGGGGCATCGGTCTTTATCAATGCAACCTCGGTTGACGGGATCTATTCAGCCGACCCGCGGAAGGATCCCAAAGCGACCCGGTTCGATGCGATGACGCCCAGAAAACTGCTGGAGATCGTCAGCGGCACGGCGCTGGGTGCCGGCTCCAACAACGTGCTCGATATCGTTGCCGCCCGCGTTGTGGAACGGAGCAATATTCCCCTTGTTGTGCTCGACGGGCGCAACCCGAAAAATCTTGCCAATGCGATCCTCAGGGGAAAATACCGGGGAACCATTGTTTCTTCGGGGAAGAAGAATCCTCTGCCGGTGTAGGTTTAGCGAGTACAATATTTTACGAGGTTTCCCCGCATCAGGGCCTCTCCGGGGTGCTTCATTCTGCAAGAATGAAGCAGAGGGATTTGAAAAATCCCTCTCATCGAATCCTGAAAGGATGAGATGTGAGAAGAAGTATCAGGTTCTTCGAGGCACGGCGGGGCAAATTACCGGTTATTAGGAGAAACAGGTAATAGAGACCGCCGCGGGGGCGCCCCGGCGGGGAATCAGTCGTCGCATCAGCGAGGACCGATTCGAGAAGAACCCTCAGGTTCTTCGAGGCGGAGGCAGGCATCGTAAATAGGAGGTATGGGGGCATCAGCCCCCATAAATGGATTTTAAAAAACAGGTATTCATCCCCCACCCCCCGGTACCATCACCTATTTTTACGTTTGAGGCGCACCTATCATGGCACGGGGTAGTAGGGTAGCCTGGTCCATCCTAGAGCGTTTGGGACGCTTTGACGGCGGTTCGAATCCGCCCTACCCCATTGGACCATGAAAAAACAGGATGCCTTAAAAATTTATTCCGCTCTCCTGAAACGGTATCCTGATGCCCGCGAAGATCCGGAAACGGTTGCGCGGGGATCGCCGTTTGAAGTGCTTATTCTCACGATATTGTCCGCCCAGACAACGGACAAAGCTGTACTCAGGGTAAAGCCCGCGCTCTTTTCAAAATACCCGACACCTGCAAAACTTGCGAATGCCATGGCCGGCGATGTGGAAACGATCATCCACAGCCTCGGCTACTACCATGCGAAGGCAAAGAACATCATCGCGGCATCGCAGGCCCTCCTGTCGGAGTTCGGTGGCAGCGTGCCGGAGACCATGAACGAGCTCCTTACGATCCCCGGTGTAGGGCGCAAAACGGCAAATATCGTCCTCTATCATGCGCTCGGGCAAAACGAGGGAATTGCCGTTGACACTCATGTCCGCAGGCTGGCTCAGCGAATCGGGTTTTCTGATACGGATAACGTAGCAGTCATTGAGCGTGATCTCATGGCACTCTTCCCGCAGGACCACTGGGGGGACCTCACGGACGTGCTGATCGCCCACGGGCGGGCAACCTGTGATGCGAAGAAACCGCTGTGCGAAAAGTGTACGATTACAGATTTCTGCCGGTATTTCCATGACAGGAAATAACAATATCTTGCTCTGTAGAAAACCTCAAATGATTCGGATGCTCTTTGGGGGTGCTGAATCTCATCAGAGATGAGGCAGGAGAAGAGCCATCAGGCTCTTCTACTCTCGCGTCGAAGAATTGCTGCGCAATTCTTCTCATCCTCGAGGTTCTTATGAACCTCTCGGACCCCGCCGCTACGGCATCCCCACATTGCGATAGTGGCGTATTACCGGTTTAGAGAAATTTAAAAAAACTGAAATGCGTCCCTATCACAATGCGCCCCGTCCTCCGACGGGGATGCTTCATTCCGAAGGAATGAAGCAGAGGGATTTGAAAAATTCCTCTTGTCGAATCTCATCAGAGATGAGACAGGAGAAGAGCCGAAGGCTCTTCGATTTGTCGAACCTTGCAAAGGTGAGACAGTTGAGGAGCATCGCTCCTTAACTCTGGTGGCGCAAAAAGGGGGCTTCATTTTACCTGGACAATCATTTCTACAAAGCACAATATCTGATATCTTCGGTCAAACCCTCCGCTTTCCTCCCCGTATGTCTCCTTTTTTGGTGGCAGACCGGTTCCCCTTGTCAGACACTTCCCAGCAACGGGAGGACCCGGATAAAGAGCAGGTAACCGGTAAATGCGCAGACAAATGCGAGCGGTATCGTGATGATCCATGCCGTCATCATCTCCCGGACCACACTCCACTGGACTGCATCCTTGCCCCGGGTGGCTCCAACCCCGACGATTGCCCCGTTAATCGCATGAGTCGACGAGACGGGGATCCCATACAGCGTCTCCATCACGAGCGTCCCGCTGCTGGCCGTGGCAGCACAGAACCCCTGGTAGGGACGGATTTTTGTGATCCCCCGTGCCATCTTTTCCACAACCTGCCAGCCGCCAAAACAGGTACCGAGACCGATGGCAACTGCGGCGCAGAGAATAACCCACAACGGCACGGAAAAGGTTTCGAGAATGCCGGAGGCTACCAGCAGTGCCGTGATCAGGCCCACGGTGTTCTGTCCGTCATTCCCCCCGTGAGCCGCAGCCTGGCCAAGACATGCGAGGATATGAAGCGGCTGGAAGATCCGTTTCATCCGGTTTTGCCGGGAGGAACGGAATGCGTGGGTTACCACAATATCGAAAAGAAATGCCGAAACCATCCCAAGGATTGGAGAGATGAAGATGAACAGCACAACAACGAGCAGGCCGGATAATCTGAGTATACCTGCTACCATCAGGATCGGGATAATAAGTGCGGAGCCACAGATCGCCCCGATCAGTGTGCCGAGCCAGATGTCTGCCCCGAGTGCCCATGTTATTGCGGCCAGGGCCAGGGCCCCCGCTGCAGCTCCTGTCAGGGCGTAGATGATAACATACATAACCGTTTCCTGACTGGGGAGGATGATCGCTGTAAGTCCGCCGGCCGCTGCCCCTGCCCCCATCAGACCGCCGACCATCGCATTACTGCTTGAAAGGGGAATACCGGCCCGGGTGGCAACGAAGATCAGGAGGATAGCTGACCCCATGGCCACGATAATCGACGAAGGGGTAAGAGCACTCTTTATAATAATCGCGGTCCCGATCGTGGCAGCGACGGCGGTTGTGAAGATGAACGGACCCAGCATGTTACAGATCGCGGTAAGGAAAACCGCTTTAGCCGGCGAGAGAGCCCGGGTAGCGACGACCGTGGCGATGGAATGCGCAGCGTCATTGAGCCCGTTGACGAAAGCAAGGCCGAGTGCAAGGATGATCCCGAAGAGGATAAGCGGTTCCATGAGGGTCACGGGTTCCTGGGTGTGTTGTACGGGATGATCCCGCTGCTCTATAGGTTTCCTCTTTACGCGCGAGAAGAAAAAGAATGGGATGGAATAGTATCAAGACCGCCTTTTTCTGTCATGCGATGAACGGATTGTCATGTTGGTTTAATACCCGATAACTAGCCTGATTACTGCGAATGCGACAAATCCGATGAGTGCGCTGACCGGTATGGTGAGAACCCATGCTATTATAATACTCCGGGCGACACCCCATTTTACCGTACTGGTTCCCATGGTTGATCCAACGCCCATGATGGATGTACAGATGACATGGGTTGTACTGACCGGGATTCCCGCAACCGATGCCCCGAGAATCGTGACAGCACCTGCCGTCTCCGCTGCAAACCCGTGGACCGGGCGGAGTTTGGTGATTTTGTATCCCATGGTCCTGACAATCCGCCATCCTCCGGAGAGGGTGCCGAGAGCAATGACGGTGTACGATGCCACGATCACCCACAAAGGCATTGGCAGGTGGTTCGGATCCACGCTCGCGCCAAAATATCCGATAGAGAACAGGAGCGGCAGGATAATCCCCATCGTCTTCTGGGCATCATTGGTACCGTGCGAAAAACTGTACGCAGCAGCAGAACAGAGCTGGAGCCGCTTGAAGTGGTTCTCGGCCGTTTCCTTGTTTGCGTTTTTAGTGAGATTAAGTATCAATGCCATGAAGAGGAAACCGCAGATAAACCCGATAAACGGTGAAAGGACCATGAAGAGGGCTACCTGTCCCACCGTGTCCCACCGTATCGCAGCAAATCCGGCTGCCGAAATTCCTGCACCGGCAAGTCCCCCAATGAGGGCATGGGACGAGGATGTAGGGAGACCAAAGAACCAGGTGATCAGGTTCCAGCTGATAGCACCCGTGAGGGCTCCCAGTACGATATAGGGGACTACTGCAGTCTGCACGTAATTCAGCTCGACGATCTTGCTGATGGTATTTGCTACCGCAACACCGAATCCGAATGCGGCAACAAAGTTGAAAAATGCAGCAAAAACAACCGCATTCCGGGGAGAGAGTACCTTGGTCGAGACCACGGTAGATATGGAATTCGCTGAATCGTGGAACCCGTTGGTGAAATCAAAAACGAGCGCGATACCGATGATGACTGCGATGAGTTCCCAGGTTGCTTCGATCATGCAGTCCTCTCACAAATTCTCACGGTCAGGGTCATGAGTGCCGGATTGCGATATCGGACAGGACATTCGCGACATCCTCGCAATAATCCGTTGCGGTCTCAAGGTGCTCGTAGATATCCTTGAGCTTGATGATGGTGATCGCGTTGTCGGTCTTGAACAGCTCCGTCACCGCGTGGGCCAGCACGTCATCCGCAAGGTTTTCGAGCCGGTTCACTTCGATGCAGCGTTCTTCGACATACCGGGGGTCCTTAATCGAGCGGATACCCTTGACCGCGCTCTCGATCTCCACGGTGGACATATGGATCAGTTTCGCGAGTTCGATCATGTGCGAATCGGTGCCATCGATACCATAATAGAACATCTTCTCGGTCGCCCCATCGATATAATCCAGCACTTCGTCCAGTGCCGAGGCAAGGCGCGAGATCTCTTCAGGATCGAGGGGGGTGATGAACGTGCGGTTCAGCTGGTCATAGATATCATGGGTGATCTGGTCCCCCTTGTGCTCGAGCTTCTCGATCTCATGGCGTTTCTCCTTTACATTCGTGAAATCCTCGGTCAGCGCGACAAGCTGCCACGCTGCCTCCTTCACAACACCTGCCTGTTTCTCGAACAGGTCAAAAAAAACCTTATCCTGCGGTATCAGCAATTCACGAAGACCCATAACAAACCCAACGGTAATCGGCGGTAGATCTTAAAAATATAGCGAAATATTGCCGGCTCTAGAGGATCGACAGCGCAAACGAGACCATGAAATATCCCGCCCAGGCAACAACCAGGGCGAGCGGGATGGTTATTATCCATGCGGTCATCATCTCCCGCACCACCCGCCACTGCACGGCATTCTTGCCCCGTGTCGCCCCGACCCCGATGATCGCCCCGTTGATTGCATGCGTGGAGGATACCGGGATACCCAGCTCCGTGACCGCGACAAGAATAGCACTGCTCGCGGTCGCAGCGCAGAATCCCTGGTACGGGCGGATCTTTGTGATCTCCTTTGCCATCTTGTCCACGACATGCCACCCGCCAAAGCAGGTGCCAAGACCAATCGCCACACCGGAAGAGAGGATGACCCACGCCGGGACATTGAACGTCAGCAGGAAACCGGATGAGATGAGCAGTGCCGTGATCACACCAACCGCGTGCTGCCCGTCATTTGCCCCGTGGGCAGTGGCCTGCACAAGGCACGCGAGAACATGCAGGGGCTGGAATATCCTCTTCATGCGGTTCTGCCGGGAGTGGTTGAAGATATGGGTGACCAGCACATCGAAAAGAAATGCACCCACAATACCGATAATCGGTGATATGAAAATGAAGAGTACAATCCCGAGGAGACCCGAGATTTTCAGGATCCCCACAAGCATCAGGACCGGAATAATCAGGGCTGCGCCGCATATCGCCCCCAGCAGGGAACCAAGACGCAGGTCTTCATGGAATGACGCCGTGAACAGCCCCAGCACTATCGCACCCGCAACGGCACCGAAAAGACCGTACATAATTACACCGGCAAGTACACTCCAGCCGGGAAGGATCACTGCGGAGAGACCCCCTACGGCAATACCCGCCCCCAGCAGGCCCCCTACCAAGGCATGGCTGCTCGAGAGGGGGATACCAACCCTGGTGGCAATAAATACCAGTGAGATGGACGCACCCATGGCTACGACGATGGACAACGGGGTCAGCCCGCTCTGGGTGACAATGGCGGTCCCGATCGTTGCCGCAACGGCCGTGGTGAACAGGAACGGGCCGAGCATGTTACAGATGGCGGTGAAAAAAACCGCTTTTATCGGTGAGAGTGCCCGTGTCGCGACAACGGTTGCGATCGAATGCGATGCATCATTGAGGCCATTGACAAAGTTAAGGGCAAGGGCCAGGATGATACCGAACAGGATGAGGGGTTCCAGACCGGTCATGCATGGGCCATCGCGATGTCACTGAGTGCATGTCCGACGTCATTGCACTTTTCCATGACCTTGGCGAACCCTTCGTAGATATCCTTGAGTTTGATGATCATCAGGAGGTCCTTGTTTTTAAAGAGTTCAAGGACTGCCCTTGAGAGGAGCTCGGTTGAGAGGTTGTAAAGCCGGCTGATCTCCACGACATGCGTCTTTACGTCATCCGGGTTTTTCAGGGTTGACAGGCTTTCCACGGCGTGGGATATTTCTGTGCTGGAGAGGAGGATTAAGTAGGAGTACTCCTTGAGCACATCATTGGATTCCGGGATACCATAATTGCAGAGCTGATGGGTCACCCAGTCAATTTTGTCCAGCACATCGTCAAATGCAGGTGCCAGCCGCGCGATCTCATCAGGTTCGAGCGGGGTGATGAGCGACTCGTTCAGCTGCTCGTAGATCTTCCTGGTTATCTCATCGCCATGGTGTTCGATCTGGCGTATTTTATGCGCCTTTTCTGTCCCCCCCGGGAGTTCATGGGTGATCTCATTCAGTGTCGTGGAAGCTTCGGTTATTTTCTCCGCCATTTCCTTAAACAGGGTAAAAAAAACCTTGTCTTCCGGCAGGATCAGGTCACGGATACGCATGGTATGTGAGTGATCATTCTGGCATGATAAAAAAGTACCCTCTGGTCCCTGCCCGTCAGACCGGGATAACTACGCTCAATCCTGTATCCCCCGGTGATAACGGTCATTGCCGGAGATGGATGCTGTCAGGAAACCAGCTCTGCGGTGTATCATCAGATGCTCCCTGGCGAGTCCGATATAATAAAAGGATACAGGAACCCTGACGGCCGGAACCCGGCCTGTCAGAAAAGGATGGACTGGGCGGGAATTGAACCCGCGGCCTCTTCCATGCCAAGGAAGCGATCTACCACTGATCTACCAGCCCGCTCCCATTTACTAGGACGGCATAGGTTAAAAGAATTGGTTTTGGGTTGTTCACCCGGCAGATTTCCGGGAGCAGGACAATTCCCGGGGCGCAGGTCCCCTCCGCAAGGTTTTTGTTCCGGATGACAGATTCACTGGTTATGAGAATGCGTGTCTGGATAGCGGTCGTGTGCTTCTGTCTGATCGTGGTCGCAATGGTTACCGCAGACTCAGACGACCTGCTGACATTCCAGGTGGATCCCCATGGCGGGCTGTCGTTCCCCCAGCTCCCTTCTCCGACGGACGGGAGTGCCCTCCAGAGAAAAATACTGGATTCCCAGCCCTATGTTTTCAAGACTTCTGACCGTCTCCTCCATGAAGCCGAGATAAGCAGGGATATGGCGAATAAGGAATTTGAAGAAAGCATGGAAAAAACCACGGAGGACATGAATAACCTGGATGAAACCAAACGGCGTGGCCTCCATTATACGGTTGACCAGACCAAGCAACTCTGGCATTTACCGGGTTCCGGTCCCTATCCTGGTGAGGGGCGGAGGCTCTATACCGATGCCATGGCTGATTACGAGCTTGCCAATAAACAATATGATGCAGCCCTGGCAGCAACCGGCGATAAGGATTATGAACGCCAGGCACGGATCTTTGATTCCGCGGCAGGTATGTATTCCACGCTTGGCGATACCAAGGCGCAGGAGCAGGTCGAGAATGCTGCCCTGGCCGCACATGCAAGGGCCGCTGCCGAGAGCCTGCCGCTGCCGGCATGGCTGGCAGTTGCCGGACTTTTTGGGGCATATGCTCTCATTGCAAAAAAACGGGGATAAAAAAACCGGTAGAACCGGCGCCCCGTCTTATTTTATCGGAGGCAGGATAGCCTTTGGCGGGAAAATATCAAGCCAGAAGAAATTAAGAACGATCGCAAGCAGGCCGACAATGATTGCGAGTACTGCGCTGACCGGAATTTTTGAACCGGCTTTTCTTGCCATATACAGGGCAAAAATACCGGTAAGGATTGCCAGCATACCAAGGATAACGGGATAGAGGATCCAGGACAGGATACTGATTACAAGGCTCAGTATTTGCGGCCATCTGCGCCTTTTTTTTACCGGGACCGGTGCAACCGCTCCAGCCTGTGCCTCTTTTGCATATGCCGGTGCCGGGGCTGTCACCGATGCAGGCACGCCACCAGCCGGGGGTATATACGAGAGCGGTGGAACCGGCGGTGCCTGAGTGACTGCACCCGGCTCAGTCTTTTGGTTTTTCCTCATGGGTTTACCGCAGTTTTTACAAAAACTATTGGTATCTGGGTTGTGAGTACCGCATTCACCGCAGAACATGATCAGGCTCCCTGCGATACGATCCTCTCTCCGGGATAATGAATTTTTGCACAGGGTCCCTGGTTTTTTCCGGCTTGGTTCTTTTCCGGGTTTTTCGTTTTTCATGCATGTATTTTCATTGCAGAATCCCTGATTATGGAAAACAGGGTTTTTCACAAGATAAAAACGCAATACTTTGCATTCCGGTAGTATCAAAAAAATTGCGATACTTCTATTTTTTCACGGGTTCCCGCAGCATTCCTGCGAAACGGTATAATGAAAAGAACTGTTCAACGTCCCGGAGACACGGGCGCATGCTCAAGCCACTCAAGTAGGCGCTTTCGTGCCTCCTGCATCCATGAATCCTGCACAACCTTCCCGTTTTCGATACAGGTCTCGATCAGGGGTTTTGCCCCTTTTGGCCCCTTCTGCGATGCCGGCAGTACTGTATGCTCCCCGGATTTCCGGGTCCAGACCTGCTTTGCCCCGCTCCGCTTCCCCCGTTTTGCCTTTGGTTTACCCTCAATCTCCACGATGTCCATGGCGAAGTCGATGACCGGGGCATTGGCAATCGCACCCCCGACGCCGAAGGCATCTGCGCAGTCGCGGAACGCGATA
>Ga0182011_10000531_pt1 | contig 33409 bp, 36 predicted proteins | sample 711E1DmetaG_FD_120481 | JGI IMG/M metagenome (GOLD analysis project Ga0182011, IMG submission 120481) | Permafrost microbial communities from Stordalen Mire, Sweden - 711E1D metaG | ecosystem: Environmental > Terrestrial > Soil > Wetlands > Permafrost | place: Sweden: Stordalen | collected...
CAATGCAAAATTCTATAAACATTAATGTATGGTATATTCTCCTATGCCCTTTACTCTTGCTCATCCATTAGCGGTCTTTCCATTTCGAAGAACACGAATGGATATGACAACCCTTATCATTGGCAGTATGGCTCCGGATTTTGATTATCTCTATCACACACACGCAGGTATCATACTGAGTCATTCACTTCCCGGTATTATCTATTATTGCCTGCCCATCACCATAAGTGTCGCAATGTTATGGCATTTTGTCGTTAAGGCGGGTCTTGCATCAGCTTTGCCTCTATCTTTGGTCCGTCAATATTCGGATTGGCTGTCGAGTAGATGGGAGTTTCAATCCTTCTTTCGTATCGTTACGATAATTGTTTCAACTGTGATTGGTGTCATAACACACCTTGCTTGGGATAGTTTTACACATATCAACGGATTTTTTGTTCAGAACATTGTCTTCCTCACCAGGAGAACATGTATCTTTAACTTCCCCGTCTACAAGCTGCTGCAATACGGTTGCGGTCTCATGGGTGCTTTTATCGTTTTATTTGTCATAGTTGAACATTCTTCTCAAAGGCCTTTAATGACTGTTCGTCATCATCCGATAATATTTTGGATAACTGCATTATCTGTTTTCGTTGTATTTTGCATAGCACGGTACTTTACAATGCAATATGATTCATTGGGAGAACTACTCAAATATACTATTGTTATTTTCTTATCCGGATTTTCCTTTTCAATCACTCTCGCGTCAATAGTAGTGAGGATTTACAACAAGGTTCAACAGTCCTAAAAATGTACGCAGTGATACCTTGAAAGCGAATCAAATAGAGTCCATCATGGGAGATAAGAAAGAAGCCATGTGTAAAAATAATTTCCGGTATTCTCAGTTTATCGGCGTTTGTATTTTGGCTGAAATCTTTCTGCCATTTCTGCGTGGAAGTACGTTGTAGAGTACTCTTACTAATTGAAGGGAATGAATATGTCCGATTTGCCGATTGATTCACCGGAGGAGCAAGAACAAGAAACTTTCTTCGGAACTATAGTATTGCGATGTATCGTGACGTTTCTTTGTGCGATCCTTGGTTTCGGTTTAGTGCTTATGGGATATGCTGTTGCTCTATTTCTGGATATTGATATAAAGGAATTTAGTGCATGGACTTCAGCGTATTTTATCATTTCCATCGGACTTTGGGTTATTATAGGTTTATGCACACCTTTAAGAGTTTTAAGCAGTCTTTTTGATGAATTGAAAGGGATGCCGCCTGTAGGCGTCGTGATTATTATTCTTGCGTTTGCCGTTTTCGTACTCCTCTATTGGCTTCTCATAACATATAGTGTATCGTTCATCTTGTCGTTTTTTGGCGTTGAATAATCAGTGTTCTTTATACTTTTCTGGCTGAATTCTGTGATTCTCCTTGATTGTAACCGATCTACGAAATTCCGAAAAATAGAAGTTATGACATAAGCTTGAATATTAGTTGAGATTGAAAAGAAAACTGACTATCATTTTCGTAACCTCTATGCGGTAGCTCGCGTAGTTTAGTAATAGATGAGGTTTGATTATTCACTCACATTTTTAAGGAGATGGATTATGAAACTCACGATATTATTTTTATGCCTTTTTTGTTTTATCGGTTGTTCATCTATGAAACAAACTTCGGATGGATCGGCTCCGCAATTGTTAATTCAATCCCAGCTTCCTCCAATTCCGGTATCGATACAGAAGTCTATATTCGATCTCGATGTAGTAATGTTCGTCATGGAAGATGGAACCGTTGGAAAAATGCGTATGATCAAAGGCAGTGGAGATGCTACATGGGATTCTCTTGCACTATCCTCGATTAATCAATGGCGTTTTACACCCGCCCGGATGGATAACAAACCTATCGGCTCTTGGTTTCATATGCAATCCGTCTTGCGGTATGCTGATCCACAGTATATAAAACTCGCCGAAATACTTTGCATATCAAAAGAAGAAGCCGACTCTGTCTATAATGTGATTGAACAAGGGCAAAATTTTAATGAACTGGCCATGCGGTATTCCGTGGATCCTTCGCGTGAAATGGGGGGAGTTCTCGGAGAAGTAAATATAAATGTATTTCCGGAGAATATTCGTAAAGCTCTCAGTAGAATCAATATTAATGTTTATACAAAACCGATTAAATATGGTGATCTCTACGCGATATTTAAAAGGCTCGAAAAATAAACCGGCGCTTGAGTAACCGGAACTCGATGCATCGTAAAAGGCGCGAAATTTATTCTGGACTTTATTATCGGATTGTAAAATCTAAACGTCTTTTTATAAACGGCATCTCCTTGAAGGATGATGCCGCTTTTTTTTATTGCTTTTCTCAAGGACGTTCAAGAAAGCTTTTTATCGAGAAAATGGTCGCTCTGATCGGGGTTTACCATGGATAGTAACAATGGGAATGTAAATAGGGAGAACACATCGGGACAAGGTGAAACAGCGGATGTCCCGCGAGAAATCATCCGTTGGAATTGGGGCGCCTTTTTCCTGAACTGGATATGGGGAATTCGTAACAAAACCTATATTGCTTTTTTTTGCGTCTTACCCATTATTGGATTTTTCATGATGATAGTCCTGGGGATGAGAGGGAATGAATGGGCATGGCAGAATAAACAGTGGGAGAGTGTCGAACAATTCCAGCGGGAACAAAAGATTTGGTCGAAATGGGGTATACGACTTGCCAAGATATTACTTATTCTGGCGATACTTGGACTTATTCTCAATCCGATCTTAAAATTGCTTCGCTCCTTGCACTCTATATAAATATCAAGTTGTGTCTCAATCAATATAAATCCTTCGAACGATAGAACGAATGCCGGAAAAAATAACGATCGATCTTGGAAGTGTTCAAAAGACACTCCTTCTTCCTCTGTGGGGGCGTGCTGTCGAAACGCGCAAACAAAAACCATTGTTAATTGACACCGCTGCAGTCCAAATAATAGAGAAGATCGACTATGATTTTTCGACGATAACAAACAACATGAGCGAGATCACGCGGCTTGCTTGGATAGTCCGCTGCCTTCATATTGATCGAACGATAAAGCAGTTCCTTTTAAGACACCCGAAAGCAGCTTTTGTCAATATTGGCTGCGGTTTAGATACCACCTTCAACCGAATCGATAATGGAAGTCTCATGTGGTACAATTTGGATTTACCGGATGTGATCGAACTTCGCAGGAAACTTATTCCGGATTCTAAAAGAAGTGTAAATATTGCCGGTTCTTTTCTCGATGAAAACTGGCTTCATCAACTGACGGCCGATGATTCGGTTTTGTTTATAGCGGCCGGAGTATTTTACTATTTTGATGAAGCTGAAATTAAAAAATTCTTTATCCGGCTTGCCGATGGGTTCCCATCAGGTGAAATACTCTTTGATGCAGCTTCACCACTCGGTGTGAAAGTTGCCAACAAAAAGGTCATAGAAGCAGGCGGTTTGGATAAAACCGCATTTTTAACATGGGGAATTGATTCGGCAAAGCACATCCAACTATGGGAAACAAGGATGAAGCTCATCGAAGCGTATCCTCTGTTCAAGGGAATGAAGAAGGAATTATCCTTCAGAAATAAATATGGGACATTTCTTTCCGATCGGTTAAATATTATGTTTATGGTACATCTGAAGTTTTTAAATGAGAGAACACAGTATTTCGCTTCTGAATTCACTTACCGGGATTCTCATTCATTATGAAAATATTCATTTCCCGCGACATTCCGATCTTAGGAATAGAATTATTACGAAAAGAAGGTCATGACGTCACAGTTTATCAAGTCGATCGACCTTTAACGCAACCCGAGCTCATGGAGAATGCAAAACAACATGATGCATTACTGTGCATGTTCTCAGATAAAATCGATAAAGTATTCCTGAACGAATGCAAGCATCTAAAAGTAATCTCTCAATATGCTGTTGGGTACGATAACATCGACATCGCTGAAGCAACTCGTTTGCGAATACCTGTTGGATATACGCCGGATGTACTCAGCGAAGCAACGGCAGATGTTGCTTTTTTGTTGATGCTGGCAGCCTCGCGAAAAGCGTTTCATCTCCATAAAACGATTGCTCGAGGAGAGTGGACGTTCTTTCGACCCAAAGCGAATCTCGGGATAGAGCTCAAGTGTAAAACATTGGGCATATTCGGACTTGGACGGATTGGTGTAGAGATGGCTAAACGCTGCAAGGGTGCGTATCAGATGAATATTCTTTATTGCAATCGATCTCGAAATCCTGCCGCTGAAGAACTCCTGCTGGCTCATAAAGTGGAATTTAACGAGTTGTTAGAGCAAAGCGACGTGTTATCAGTTCATTGTTCGCTGAACGAAGCGACAAAAGGAATATTCAATAAAAATGCGTTTCATAATATGAAACGAACGGCAATATTTATCAATACAGCACGTGGGTTGGTACATAACGAGAAAGATCTTATCGATGCTCTCAACGAACGCGTTATTTGGGGAGCAGGTCTCGATGTGACAGATCCTGAACCCATGAAGACTACCAATCCGCTCCTCTCGATGGAGAATGTCGCGGTACTGCCGCATATCGGATCATCGACCATCGAAACGCGGAATGCGATGGCGCGTTTATCAGCAGAGAATATTATTCATGGTTTGCGGGGTGTGCGATTTCCCAATGTTGTCAATCCGGAGATTTACAGCTGTTAGAGATGCTGTTCAATATTCTTTAATGTGAATGACCTGCCAGATGAAGTGGTCGTAGGTTCATCATCATAGCGATCTGATAGCTATATCTTTGAGTCTCTCTATGATTTCTATTTACTATGGCACACGTACTCTTCTTTTTTTTAACCTCCATCAGGGAATGTATGGTGAGTCGGTTCTGTTTTTATAAAGAGAACAATGAATCTTCATACTCATTTCCGCACGGAAAGTCCCTATGAAATCAAGTATTATTTATGCTCATCCGCATTCTTTTTTTTTGACAATGAGTCTCAAAGCTCAGTATGTCTGGCAGGATCAATTTCCCTCCCTTCCATCGTTTTCCTATCCCAACGAACTTGTGACTTCAGGTGATGGTACAAACCGATTTTTTGTTGTCCAACAATATGGTGTCATCTCAACATTCGAGAATATTGCAGGCGTCAATACGCACAAAGTGTTTCTTGATATCTCGGATCGTGTTTCTCAATCAGGAGAGGAGACCGGATTGCTGGGACTTGCGTTTCATCCGAATTACCCTGACAGCGGATATTTTTATGTGAATTATACTAGCAGCAAGAGCGGAACACTCCGTTCATATATTGCCCGCTATACCGTCAGCACCGCAAATCCAGACTCTGCATTGCGTGGGAGCGAGATTATTCTCCTCACCGTGGACCAGCCATATTCGAATCATAATGGCGGTAAATTGGCATTCGGCCCTGATGGATATCTCTATATCGGATTTGGAGATGGTGGATCAAGTAACGACCCGGAAAATCGTGCGCAAAATCTGACAACCTTACTCGGAAAGATACTTCGTGTCGATGTCAACAAGATTGATGCAGGGTTGCAGTATGCGATTCCGCCGACGAATCCATTTTACAAAAATGGGCTCGGTTACCGTGAAGAAATAATTGCTTATGGATTACGCAACCCCTGGAAATTTAGTTTTGATCCTGTTACGAGGAAACTCTGGGTAGGTGATGTAGGACAGGATATGAGAGAGGAGATTGATATTGTTACCAACGGCGGAAATTATGGGTAGCGTTTGATGGAGGGCTTTATCTGTAACCCTGTCGGGAATCCTACTTGCCAGGATACAGCAGGACTGGTATCTCCGATATGGGATTCTTCACACAATAACGGGGAAGCCGCGATTCTTGGCGGATATGTCTATCGAGGTTCTGCCATTCCATCACTCTATGGGATGTACATTTTCGGAGATTATGAATTAAAAAACACATGGGGATTGATGTATGATGGAATCCATCCTGCCTCGACCATACTTCTTTCGCAGGAATCGGGGGCGTTTTCAATATTTGGCGTAGATACAAGCAGAGAAATATATCTGTGTTCCTACAGCAGCACCGGCAGGATTTTTAAATTAACCGGACCGGCTTCAAACGTAGCGCAGGATAAAGTGAATCTTCCTCGCTTGTATCATCTGAATCAGAACTATCCCAATCCCTTTAAGCCATCGACAGTCATCAGTAATCAATTGCCTGCACTCAGTAAAATCAACTTAAAAATATATGATCTTTTAGGAAGGGAAGTAACAACCATCGTGGATGATATGAAGCCGGCAGGAACGTACTCGGCAATTTGGAATGCCTTGGATAAGCCGAGCGGTGTATATTTTTATAAGCTTACCGCGAATGGTTTTGTGCAGACGCGAAAGATGATACTCCAAAAATAGTGAAAGACCTCTTTCCTATCCCAGCGATGAATCCATCATTTCTCTAAACTGCTTAAAAAGATAATCGCTGTCATGGGGCCCGGGCGAAGCTTCAGGGTGATATTGTACGGAGAAGATAGGCAGTGAACGATGGCGGAATCCTTCGTTCGTGTGGTCGTTCCAATTTTCGTGAGTAATCTCAATAGATTGAGGGTCGAGTGAATCCGGATCGACTGCGAATCCATGATTCTGGGAAGTAATTTCAATTGCACCTGTTTTCAAATTCTTTACCGGGTGATTAGCTCCGCGGTGTCCAAATTTCAGTTTAAAAGTTTTTCCGCCTAATGCCAACGCCAGCAGCTGATGGCCCAGGCAAATTCCAAAGATCGGTTTCTTGCCAATAAGTTTTTTTAAGCTTTCGATTGCGTATGTTACCGCTGCTGGATCACCCGGACCATTAGAAAGAAAAATGCCGTCTGGATTCATCTTTAACACATCTTCTGCTGAAGTTTGAGCGGGAAGGACCGTAAGGTTGCATCTGTAAGAAGTCAGCCGGCGCAAGATATTCTGCTTCACGCCATAATCGTACACAACGACATTACATTTTTTTTTCGATACCGTATTCGTTAAAGGAAGTGCAAACGGTGTTGTATCAACTTTATCCCATAGATACGATTTTGCGGTGGTGACGCGGCTTGCAAGATCGAGTCCCGACATGTGCGGTGATCTCTGTACCTTGGCAAGCAAATTTTTATCATCTCCGTCTGCTGTGGAGATAATTCCGCGCATTGCACCGACAGAGCGGATCATTTTCGTCAGCATTCTTGTATCAATACCTTGAATACCGACAATGTTGTGCTGCGTGAGCCAATTGCCGAGACTTTCCGTTGAACGGAAGTTGCTGGGAAATTCACTATATTCCTTCACGACGAAACCGGATACGTGCGGTTTGACAGATTCAAGATCATCCGTATTCACTCCGTAATTGCCGATGAGCGGATACGTCATTGTCACGATTTGCCCTGCATAGGATGGATCGGTAAGAATTTCTTGATATCCGGTGATACTTGTGTTGAAGACGACTTCACCCGTCATTTCACCGTTTGCACCGAACGATTCGCCGGTGAAGATAGTGCCATTTTCGAGAACAAGTTTTGCTTTCATAACTAAGATAAGATAAGAAGAAATGTGAGGCGATGCAATTTCCTCCAAATTTTGAACCGCTCTCAGAATTCGTCCTTTGCTTCGGAGCACTCATGCTCTTTGAGTGCTTACCTTGACAAAGGAGCGTTTAATGGTTAATTTTGTACTGGAGACAAAGGTAGAAGATGGCAGATGTATCCGACAAAAATCAAAGGTTGACCGAACGTGAACAAAGTATTTTGCATCACGTCGTGTATAATTATATTCAGACTGCTGTTCCCGTCGGCTCCCGGTATATTTCCAAACATTTAGAAATGGGTCTGAGCGCGGCATCTATTCGAAATGTCATGGCGGATTTGGAAGAAACCGGATTTTTATCTCATCCGCATACTTCGGCAGGCAGAATACCGACCGATCTCGGATACAGATTTTACATCGATTACCTGATGGAGATGCAGCAATTAGGCGACGATGAGAAACTGCGAATTCAGCATCAATTGAATCAAACAAATGATGCGGATGAAATGCTGCGCGAAACCTCAAAACTACTGGGGAAGATATCGCGTCAACTGAGCATTGTAACATCGCCGCATTTAAGCAGCGGTGTTTTCGATAAAATCGAATTGATTCCTATTACCGGATCGAAATTGCTTGTTGTTATCTCTATTCGTACCGGGATCGTGCGGACGATTATGCTTGAAGTCGGCACGGAGGTCTCGCGTGATCACCTCGATCAGGTTGGCCGTCTTATCAACGAGCGGTTGTTCGGATTGACGCTCAGGGAAATCCGCGATTCGTTCGTCGACCGAATTCGGGATGTTCAGAATGAAAAGACCGGATTAATCCGGCTTTTCGTTGAATCGGTCGATCAACTGTTCACGGATTCCAAAGACCGTGAAAAAGTTCTCATCGGCGGGACGAAAAATATCATCGACCAGCCGGAATTTATCGATCCAAAAAACTTTCGGTCCATCATTGAACTTATTGAAAATGAAGACATCATTGTTCACCTCCTGGAAAGGCATGATGAATCGCAGAGAAATTATGTGGTAACAATTGGCACAGAAAATAAGGACGAAATAACAAAAGAATACAGCTTTGTTACAGCAACCTATGATGTTGGCGGAGTGACAGGCCGCGTGGGCATTATCGGCCCTACGCGCATGAATTACGGCAAAGTCATACCGCTGGTCGATTATGTTGCGCAGGCGATTGCAAAGATGTTAAGTTCATAAACGAAAAGAACCGCAGGAATTGCCATGCGGATGAATTCAAATACGAAGAGAAATGGAAAAGAACGATTTGGAAAAAAAGAACCATGGAACTGAAGACGAACAAAAAGCTGAAACACCTCCACAAGACGAAGTAACGGAATCTGCGGCGTCGAATCTTCAGGCCGAAGAACTGCAGAAGCAGGTTTATCAGTACAAAGATATGCTGTTGCGAAAGGCTGCTGAGTTTGATAACTACAAACGGCGCATCGAACTTGAAACGGCAAACATTGTTCGATTTGCAACGGAATCTCTGATAGACGACTTGCTTCCCGTTCTGGATGATTTTGAGCGCTCGCTCAAACACGGCAGGGAAAACAAGGAGTCCGATGCCTTGTTCAAAGGCGTGGAACTGATTTATCTGAAATTAGTGAAAGTGCTGGAGGGGCGGGGCGTTAAGACATTTGAAACTGTCGGGAAAGAATTCAGCGTCGATTATCATGATGCACTGATGCAGATGCCAAGAAATGATCTGCCGCCTCACATGGTGATCGAAGAAGTTGAAAAAGGATATATGCTGAACGATAAAGTTATTCGCCATGCAAAGGTGGTTGTTTCTTCAGTTCCGCCGGAAGAGCAGAGCGGAGCTGAACAATCGGAATCATCCACCGACACTTCACAGGAGTAAACAGAAATGGCGAAAAGAGATTTTTATGAAGTGCTGGGAATCGGACGGAGCGCTTCGCAAGATGAAATAAAAAAAGCATACCGCCAAATGGCCATGAAGCATCATCCGGACCGCAACGCCGGAAACAAGGAATCAGAAGAGAAATTCAAGGAAGCCGCTGAAGCGTACGAAGTACTTGGTGATCCGGAGAAGAAACAAAGGTATGACCAGTTCGGACATGAGGGATTGCGCGGCACAAATTACCATGACTTTAACGACATCAACGATGTCTTCAGTACGTTCGGCGATATTTTTAGCGGGGGTTTTGGCGGCTCGATTTTCGATGAAGTATTTGGCGGAGGTCAGAGGTCGCGGCGCCGTTCTTCTGCACAGCATGGACAGTCCGGATCGGATTTACGGGTGCGCCTCTCTTTGACGCTTGAAGAAATTGCGAGCGGTATAGAGAAAAAGATTAAAGTAAAGCGTCAGAAAAAATGTGATATCTGTAATGGAAGCGGTGCGAAATCCTCCAGTGGTAAGACAGCCTGTCCCCAGTGCGGCGGCAGCGGCGAGCTACGACAGGTGTCGCGCTCGATGTTCGGACAGTTTGTGAATATCAGCACTTGCCCGAATTGCGAGGGTGAAGGACACATTGTCAAAGATCCGTGCGTCACCTGTTTTGGCGAAGGGCGGGTGCAGGGCGAATCGACCATCAAGGTTTCGGTACCTGCTGGAGTGACGGAAGGCAACTATATTCCGCTGCAAGGCCAGGGAAATGCAGGGCGGCGCGGCGGCCCGGCGGGCGACCTGATTGTCGTTCTCGAAGAGGAACCGCATGAGAACTTCAAGCGCAATGGCGATGACATCGTTTATGATTTATGGGTAAGTTATCCGACCGTGGTGATAGGCGATGACGTCGAGGTTCCGACTCTTACAGGAAAAGCGAAGCTTGCAATTGAGCCAGGTACACCGGCTGGCAGGATGCTGCGTATGCGCGAACGCGGTATTCCGCATCTGAACAATTACGGCCGCGGTGATGAATTGGTACGTGTGAACGTATGGGTGCCCACAAAAATTAACGCAAAAGAAAAAGAATTGCTGCGCACACTTTCTTCATGCGAACACGTCAATCCGAGCGAAGAAGACCGCCGTAATAGCGACCGGACTTTTTTCGATAAAGTAAAAGATGTATTTTCTTGATGGGATATGCTGAAACGCATCGCAGACTGGATTGCATTGACGGGTACAGAACGGAAAGTTATTCTGTTCCTCGTTGTGACATTGCTTGCAGGCGGCGGAATCCGGTTATACCAGGCGTCCTATCCATCTGCGCCGCTATTTGATTACCACGCATCCGACAGTACGTTCGCTGCGCTGAGTGCGGCACCGGATGATAGTTCGGATGGAACGATCAAGGAAGAAAAATTAGATGCATCCGGAAAACTTAATATCAACACGGCGACAAAACGGCAGCTTTTGGATTTGCCGGGCGTTGGCGAAGTGACAGCAAACCGAATTCTCACATTGCGCGCAGAAACAGGAAAATTTTCCACCATCGATGATTTGCGCGCCATCAAGGGAATGAGCAAGAAAAAAATTGAAATCCTTAAACCGTTGATTACAACTCAATAGCCACTTCTTATCGAGAGATTCATCAAATGAAATCAACCAGTTATATCGGCGTTTCGTTCCTCAAAAGAAAAATCCAATTAGCCGAAATTGAGCACAAGAGGAAGAAACTCACAGTGACAGTGTTGGCAGAAAGAGATTCATCAATAGATTTTGCACAGGCAGGAGCGTCGCTCTCAGCGACACATCCGCAATTGGGATTATTCATATCGGAGATGAAGAGTTTCATCAAACAGCAGAAGGTGACCGCAGAAAATATTTCGTTTGCGCTCCCGCCTGATCCGATGTTTATCAATATTATTCCCGTTGATCCCGGATTGACTGGAAAAGATTTATCACAATATCTGCAATGGGAAATGAATCAGTATTTTCCGGCCGCTTCTCCGAAAGAATTTATTATCGGGTCAGACGGCCTGCCGCTCGAAAATAAAACTGCACAACAAACCTTTATGGTGGCAGTACGGCGAGGCGTGGCGGCGTTCCTGCAAAAAGCCGTGGCAGGATTAAAGTTGAATCTCAATATCATAGATATTGACCAGTTCAGCACGGAGAAAACTCTCATCACGAATTATCCGGAGATTCTGGAACATGAAATTGTGCTCTTCGGACTTCGCAGCAACGGTTTAGATGCAAGTCTTATCCACAATGGTGCGATGACGGATTACAGGGCGTTTCATTATAACGGTAATTCCAATCCGGAAAAACCGATCATGGAATATCTGAAATATCTTCAACAGAAAGATATTGAAACTCCGGCGGCAATTCTCCTGCATGGCACCGATATTACTCAGGATTTTGTTGTATCGCTCCGCACAACGACAGGTATCAAGCAAACTCTTGCGATGAATTCGTTCCGAAAAATCCGTGCTGGGGACAAATTATCAAAAGTGTTCATGAAAGAAAGCTATCGGTTTGCTGCGGCAATCGGTTTGGCCCTGCGCGCGAAATGAGGATTATTGCAGGAGAATTTCGGGGCCGTTCACTTGAGTCTGTACGAGATTTATCTGTCCGTCCGACAACTGACCGGGCGAAGCAAACTATCTTTGACATTCTCTCAAACCGTATAGAGTTTGACGGGTTGGATGTATTGGATTTATTTGCCGGAAGCGGAAGTCTTGGATTGGAAGCTCTTAGCCGCGGCGTCAAAAGCGTAACGTTTATAGACAATTCCCGCAAATCGTTGGAAGTGCTGGAAAAGAATGCAGCTTCGCTTGGATGCGAATCCCAATGCTCTGTATATCAGGCGGATGTATTTTGGTATCTGAAGAATATAAATCGTACGTACGATATTGTCTTTACCGATCCGCCGTATAAATTGGAAAACGTCGGTGTGCTGCCGAATGCAATTTATGATTCGGGTATAACGCGCAACGGTACGTATGTAGTGATGGAACACAGCCGCGAGTCAGTGATTGAATTGGACGAGCTGAAATATGAAATTCTCAAGAAAGCGTTTGGTCAAACGACTGTTCTCATTTTAAAAGCCATTGTCCCACCAGCACCGCCAAGGACATAACATGAAAACTGCCATTTATCCCGGAACATTCGATCCCGTAACAAATGGTCACATTGATATTCTCGAACGCGCACTGAAACTCTTCGACAAAGTTATTATCACGATCGCACGGAATACGGCGAAGAATCCGCTCTTCACGGAAGAGGAACGAATTTCACTTCTCCGGCAGGTGACGAAGCGTTTTAAAAATGTCGAAGTGGATTCTTTTGAAGGATTGCTGGTGGAATATGTACGGAAGCGGAATGCCATTTCGGTCGTGCGCGGCTTGCGTGCAATGACCGATTTTGAGTACGAACTGCAAATGGCGCTGATGAACCGGAAGTTAGACGAAACAATGGAAACTATCTTTCTGATGCCGAATGAAAAGTATACATACCTGAGCTCAAATTTCGTTCGGGAAATTGCCCGGCTGGGCGGCGACGTCAGCAAGTTCGTTCCGCCGGTTGTGCTGAAAGCGCTCCAGCAGAAAAACAAAAAGTAAACACTCTCACATGATTGAGGTATCGGTTTTCTTCTCGAGAGTGCGAATCCCCACAATAAACGTATTAACCTTGCTTTCTCTGCTTTTATTTCGATTGAATTGAAGTATGCTTCGGTACCCGTAGAGTCCGATCATCAGATCGGACAACATGAAGAGAAACAAAAATGTCCAGTTGGTGACTGGACTCTACCATTCGCAATATCATAGAATCGAACCGATTTTTTGATTCGCTAAAGAAATATTAAATCATCGCTGAACATTGAGCGCTGAAAGCTGTGAGCTGACGACTCTTTGGCTCAATAGCTCAATAAACACCTTTCTACAAAATTGGCAATCGCACAATAAACGTACTGCCTTTGCCTTCTCTGCTTTTCACTTCAATAAGTCCATGATGTGCTTCAGTAATCCACTTTGCGATGGAGAGACCAAGACCGCTGCCTCCTGCATCGTTCAGATTATCTTCACTTCTGTCCACGCGATAAAAACGGTCAAATATTTTGATTTGGTCTTTCCGCGGTATTCCGACACCGTTATCTTTCACTGTCACGACAGCGTCGCCATCTTCTTTGAGAAATGTCAACATAACCTGTCCGCGCGGCGGCGTGTACTTCAAAGCGTTATCGATAAGATTGAGGAAGAGCTGTTTCAATCGAATGGTGTCGCCATTGATTCGGATCGGCTGTGAACATTCCAGGCTCACCTTTATTTTTTTTGATTCGGCAAGCACTTTTGTCTCTTCAAAAAGTTGTTCGATGAGCTCGTCAAGTGCAATGGGCTGCATATTAAAAACCAATCTGCCTGTATCGGATTTCACAAGAATCATCAGGCTTTCGACAATCGATGAAAGCCGGATGAGTTCATCGTTGATACTGCCGAGCAGTTCACGTGTATCTTTTGACATCCTCTGGTTGCGAAGCGCTACTTCTATCTCGCCCCGCATGATCGTAAGCGGTGTGCGCAATTCGTGCGACGCGTCTGCGGAAAATTGCTGGATTTGGATGAACGATGCCTGGAGCCGGCTGATCATATCATTGAATTGTTCTGTCAACCTGCCAAGTTCATCATCGACACGGTTCGCTGGAAGGCGGCGGTTGAGATTTTGTGCGGTTATTTCTTTTGCCGTCTTTGTTAATTCATCGACCGGCTTCAATGATTTGTGCGCCAGAAACCACCCGCCAATAACAGATATCAACAGCGCGAGCGGTGTGATAAAGAGGAAATTATAGAAGACGTTGTCTGTCACTTCGTATACCGGCTCCAGCGGATACGCAACATAAATTTTGACATAATCGTTTTGCATGAGTGCAAGGCGAATCTCTTTGTCATCCGGGCCATTCGTACTGACGACATTGATCCATTGGTATGGAATTTCGTTATAACTGATCGTGTGGCCGCGCAGACTTTGTGACCTATAGAGCAAATCTCCGTTGCGGTCGAGAATCTGAATATAATGCCGCCGCGGACTAAGCAGTGTATGCTGATAAATTTGACTCCACATCTCATCTATTTCCGTGCGTTTGCCGGCGCTCGTGTCAATGACTTCCGGTTGTTCTTCCTGCTGAGCAGCGCTCAGTTTAAGTTTCTCCAGTTCCTGGAGTGCGGCACGTTTTAGTTTTACTTTTTTTGCTTTTGGTTCGATAAAAGCACTTACCCACGTTACTTCATTTTTCAGCGAGAGATCGAGATTATTGAGGAGAGCTGACCGTGACACAAAATAAGCGCCTGCGCCTGAGCCTATGAGCGTTACACACAAAATGGAAGCATACCACAACGAAAGCTTAGTTCGAATGGAATGAAAAATTGCCATGCGGATTAACCCGTCACCGTTCCCTTGAAGGACTTGAATGTAATCTTCTTATCTGAAAGGTAATATCCTTTACCACGTTCTGTTTGCAGGAGTTTCACCGCGAAGTCTGTGTCTATTTTATTTCGGAGATGATTCACATAGACATCGACAACATTTGTTCCAGGGTCGAAATTATAACCCCAAATTTCTTTTGCCAGTTCCTGCCTCGAAATCAATTTACCCCGGTTGTTCATAAAATATTCTATCAATGCATATTCGCGAGCCGTTAATTCGATCTGTTTCCCTGAGCGGCTTGCTTTATGCGCGATCGTATCCAATGTCAGGTCACTATATTTAAGTTTTGTCTTCACTGTTCCGCGACGCATAAGAGATCGGATGCGTGCCAGCAATTCAGTGAAGGCGAATGGTTTTGTCAGGTAATCGTCGGCGCCTTGATCCAATCCACCGACGATGTCCTCTGTTGTGCTTCGCGCGGTCAGCATCAATATAGGAGTCCGGATTTCATCTTTGCGCAGATCGCGTAATACTTCAAAACCGCCTTTTTTGGGCATTAAGACATCAAGCAGGATCAGGTCGTATGCTTCGGTACGGGCCAACTTCTCGCCGGCTTTCCCATCAGCAGCAGTTTCCACTTCGTACCCTTCGGCTTCCAAGCCCTTTTTTAAAAAGCGGGCAACTTTTAATTCGTCTTCAACGACGAGAATGCGCATAAGAATCCTGTTGTGGTGGAGTTGCTCATTATTGAATACAGGGAGAAGTTACTCGTTTATCGGAAAAGTGTCAAATGCGGAAAAGAAGCTGACGGAAGAATAGATAAGAGTCAGCAGGGAACTTTCCTTTTCATTACTTCAAATAATTGTATGTTTCGTTCAAGGAATATGAAAAACTCTTCATCCTCTCATCTTTGAATCACACATATTTTTTCCCTATATTTTTCTCATTATTCTTTTTTATCCTGGGAGTGATACCATGAAACGGTTATTATTATTTATCCCGGCAGTAATTTTGTTTGAAGGATGTATCCAGACCATTGCTCTGCATTCGATGGGTGGAATTCTTGATAACGGGCTGGCATCTTTTAATGAAGAATCCGACTTGCAGTTGGCCCACGAGGCGCTTGGAAGCAATCTCAAATTGATCGAGGCAATGATCAAGAGTGATCCGGAAAATGAGCAGTTCCTTACATTTGCAGCGCAAGGGTATAATGCGTATGCATTGGCTTTTTGCGAGGACGACAGCGTGGAGCGCGCGCGCGTATTCTATTTACGCGCAAAAGATTATGGCATGCGCGTTCTGATGAAAAACAAGAAATTCAATGAAGCATTGGATAGCGATATAACGGCCTTCCGTGAGGCAGTAAAAACTTTCGGCAAAGATGATGTGCCGGCAATTTTCTGGACGGCATTTAGCTGGGGCAGTTATGTCAATATCACGCGCACAGATGTTGCGGGTCTTGCTGATTTGAGCAAAGTGCAGGCTCTCATAGAATTTGTCGCCGAAAAAGATCCGGCGTTCTATCACGGCGGAGCATATTTGTTTCTCGGTGTTATCGAAGGTACTACACCCCGGTCGCTTGGCGGAAATCCAGACAAAGCAAAAGAATATTTTGAGAAATGCCTTGCAATCAACGGCGGCAAATTTTTAATGACACAATTATATTATGCCCGAACATACGCTATAGCGACCCAGGACCAGCCGTTGTTTGAATCGTTGCTGAAAAAAGTGGAAGAAGCTTCCCCGGATATCTTACCGGAAGCGCGGCTTGCCAATATTATCGCAAAAAAGAAAGCGCGGAAACTGCTGGCGCAATCAAACGAATTATTTTAAAAGGACCGTCGACATGATAAAACAATTTATCTTCATCATTTTTTTTACTCAACTACTCGCTGCCATAGTACCGTCAACCGCTGTGAGCCAGCAATACACCATCAAATTCGCTTCCATTGCACCGGAGGGCAGCACATGGATGAATGTGATGAAAGAGTATGATGCTGCGCTTCGAAAAGAAAGCGGCGGGCGGCTTGGTTTTCGTATGTATCCGAGCGGAGTGCAGGGAGATGAAAAGACGGTCATCCGAAAAATCGGCGTGGGACAATTGCACGCTGCAGGTTTTACCGGTGTCGGGCTCGGAGAAATTGCGCCAAAAGTGCGTATTCTTGATACTCCATTCCTGATTCGAAGCAGCGAAGAAGCTGATAATCTTTACCAAGTATTCGATCAAGAATTACAGCAAGCGTTTGAAGCCGGAGGATATGTGCTGCTGGGTTGGTCAGAGGTCGGATTTGTCTACGTATTCAGTAATTCTCCGATCATGAAAGCGGATGATATCAAGCAGGTCAAAATGTGGGTGTGGGATGGCGATCCTGTCGCGGAAACAGCCTTCCGCGCGTTAAATCTCAAACCGATTCCTCTTTCATTTGATAATGTTCGTACATCGCTGCAAACCGGTCTTATTAATGCGTTCTATGCAACACCGTATGCCGCGATTGCACTGCAATGGTATACGCAGGCAAAATTTATGGCTGATTATCCGCTCACTTGTTCGTCCGGGGCTGTCCTTCTTTCCAAAAAGTTTTACAACACCATGCCAAAGGATTTACAGGAGATTCTTATCCGCAATGGTCGTATCTATATGAAGAAACTTACAGAAGTCGGTCGCTTGGATAATAAAAATTCACTTACCGAGCTTAAGAAACGCGGCATTACATTTACCAAAGCGAACGACCAAGAGATACAGGAGTATATGGCTGCCGGACTTCGGGCCCGTCGCATGCTCATTGGAAAAATGTATGATGAAGATTTTATGAATCGTTTTGAAAAAGCTGCTGACGATTTTAGAAAGAATGCGAAAAAGAAATGAAGAAACTCAAAGCTGTTGATTCCATCCTCAATAAAATTGAAGGGGCAGTGCTCATCTTTCTTCTCCTCGTTATGCTTTTCATGGCATTTGGACAGGTCGTATTGCGTAATTTTTTTTCCGGAGGTCTCGTCTGGGGAGATATTCTTCTTCGTCATCTGGTGTTGTGGATTGGATTTCTCGGGGCGGCACTTGCTACGAGCGGTGAGCGTCATATCAATATTGATATTCTTACTCGGTACCTTCCTGACCGGCTCAGAGGGGCAGTGGCAGCACTGTCCAATGTATTTGCAGCCGTCGTTTGTTTCCTCTTGTTTCGAGCATCGTTGACGTTCATCGAATTCGAGATTGCGAACAAGAATACTGTCTTTGCCGAGATTCCTTCCTGGTGTGCCCAGATTATTATTCCGGTTGGATTTGGCCTCCTGACATTCCACTTCATTGTCCGTGCGATTCTTGATACAGGCAAGGCACTGCAGAAAGGAGCGGCGGTATGAGTATCTGGCTGATTGTCGCGCTTATAATTTTAGTGGCGCTTTGCGGTGCTCCGCTTTTTACCATATTCGGTGCATTGGCTTTATATTTATTCTATGGATCCGGCATCGATATGTCGGCGGTCATCATCGAACTCTATCGCCTTACCGATATGCCGCCGCTCGTCGCGATCCCGCTATTTACTTTTGCCGGTTATATGCTTGCTGAAAGTAAAGCACCCAGGCGTTTGGTGAATCTGGCACAGGCACTATTTGGCTGGATCCCCGGCGGTTTGGCCATTGTCGTCTTAATCACCTGTGCGTTCTTTACTGCATTCACCGGTGCATCCGGCGTTACGATTGTTGCGCTGGGCGGATTACTGTTTCCGATGTTGATTAAAGAGCACTATCCTGAAAAATTTTCACTCGGCCTCGTCACGGCTTCAGGCAGTATTGGTTTATTGTTTCCCCCAAGCCTGCCGATCATTGTCTACGGCATGGTTGCAGAAGTCAGCATTGATAAATTATTTATTGCGGGCGTCATTCCCGGCATTTTATTGATTTTGATGCTCGGTGCATACAGTGTGCGCAAAGGTGTTCAGGCAAAAGTGCCGCGCATTCCATTCGTCTGGTCGAATGTGGGCAAGACGCTCAAAGAAGCAGCATGGGAAATCCCGCTGCCATTCATCATAGTTATTAGTATTTACGGCGGATTTGTTACCGCCACCGAGGCATCCGCAGTAACAGCGTTCTATGTCTTCGTTGTGGAGGTGTTCATCTACCGTGACCTGAAAATATTCAGCGATTTACCCCGTGTGATGAAAGAATCGATGCTGCTGGTGGGTGCGATTATTTCTATTCTCGGCGTAGCGCTTGGACTGACGAATTATCTTATCGATCAGCAGGTTCCGCAACGCCTCTTTGAATTAGTGCAAACTCAAATTTCAAGTCAGGTAACATTCCTTCTCATTCTCAACGGGTTCCTGATTATTGTCGGAATGATGCTGGATATTTTTTCTGCAACGTTCGTCGTGGTGCCGCTCATTCTTCCGATTGCGCGCGCGTTTCAAGTCGATCCGGTTCATCTCGGCATAATCTTTCTCACGAATTTGGAAATCGGTTACCTGACGCCCCCCGTGGGAATGAATCTCTTCATGTCGAGCTTGAGATTCAAGAAGCCGATGCTTCATGTCGTAAAGTCGATTCTTGTTTTTATTCTTCTTGAACTTGTTGTACTCATGATAATAACCTACTGGTCTGGCCTGAGTCTCTGGCTGGTGCATCTCATGGGAACGCAATAGAGGTCCTCTTAGAATTTTATTGAAGGGTGAAGCGGAAGAGGGAAGCTTCACCCTTTTTTTTATTTTTATTCTAACGCTCGTACTTTTGGTATCAAAAACCATACAAGGCTTGCAATAAAGAAAGCCACTCCGGCGCTTAAGAGAGCTGCCTCTGCTTCCCCGGCATGTTCTGCAATGGTTCCCAGTAGAAGTGCGCCAAGCGGCATCATTCCTATAAAGATTGTCGTGTACAGACCCATAACGCGTCCTCTCAACGAGTCAGGCACGATCGATTGTATGGTGGCATTGGCAAGATTAACGACAAATATCATACCTATACCGAGGATGACCATGAAGAGCAGGGAGAGCGGCAGCCAATAGGTCAACGCAAAGAGTGCAATAAAAATCGGAAAGATGATGGAGCCGATTGTAATAAATTTTCCGCGGACATGAGATCCCCCAAAGGTGGCTATGGTCAATGCTCCAAAAAGAGAACCGATGCCGCGAGCAGAAAAGAGAAGGCCGTTTGTCGCTGCGTTACCGTGAAGTATTTTCACCGACCATGCAGGGAGTAAAGTTCCTAAAGACATTCCGAATAAACTTGTCGCTGCAACCAATCCGATGAGCGTACGAATCATCGGCTGATGACGCACATAATTAATTCCTTCCTTTAATGCAGAAAGTGTAGAACTGTGCTGTGAAGTTTCTGTGCGCGGCAGAAAACGCATCGATGCCAGTGCGATGATAACAGCGATGAATGAGATCCCGTTGACGGCAAAACACCATCCGGGTCCGAAAGCGGCATAAATTATACCAGCAATTGCCGGACCAATGACTAGAGCGGCGTTAAACATTGTTGCATTGAGTGCAACGGCATTTGTTAAATCCTCACGATCCACCATTTCTGAGACAAATGCCTGGCGCGCAGGTGCATCAAAAGCGTTGGCAGATCCCAGACCGAATGCCAATACAAGAATATGCCATGCCCGGACAGTGCCGGTGAATACAAGCGCTGCAAGAACAAATGCCAGGATCATCATGATGGATTGTGTAATGATAAGGAGTTTGCGTCTTGACATGCGGTCTGCAACAACTCCGCCATACATCATAAAAAACCACGAAGGAACGCCATAAACAAATCCCGCATACCCAAGATATGCTGAAGAATGCGTTACTTGGTAAATAAGGAATCCCTGGGCAGTTGTCTGCATCCACGTACCAAATAACGATACCATTTGTCCCCAGAACCACAGACGATAGTTGCGGTGCTTGAGAGCAGCAAAAGTTTTTTTTAAACTTGGCCTGCGGGAAGCTGCGTCGCCGTTCATTGCTTCATCAATTGTTTAAGCAATTGAATTTGTCCAGTGTGATACACATCGTGGCAGGCTATTCCGGAAATAACGGAGACATTGGTAAATTTGCTGCCGGAAGGTTTTCGTTTGAGATCGGAAGGTTTGAGCAAAGTAATGGCTTTGCACATAGAGCGGTGCATTTCATCAAGCAGGCGGACATCTTCACGCCAGGCATTCTCACGTAACACAATCGGCCGTTTGATCCAGTTGCTTCCTTTTAACGGAAATGATCCTTTCTTTTCCCCAAGCAAGCGCCTGCGGATAATGTACTTCCAATAAGCCGCATGGACCACAATTTCCCAGATGTTGTGGCGGTTCGGCCCGGGACGCCAGGCTGCTTCCTCTGCTGTTAAACCGCGAATTGAGCCGCGGAGATTCGTTCCATGCCAGGCACGTTGTTCGTATGCTTCACCAATAAGCTGAAGCAGGAAATGAAATTCTTTATTTGGTGTCATAGTATTCTAAACATACGGAGCAAAAAGCAGTCTGTCAAGATTGTTCGTGTTCTTTGATCAACGATTTAGTATTTTTATATATAAATCGTACATAATACTCTTGAACTTGAAATGAAATCCTATGGCAGATTTTGAAATTGTAGTAATCGGCGGAGGTGTGGTCGGACTTGCAATCGCGGCGCGCCTTTCTGAAAAACATCCAAATCTTGTTCTTCTCGAAAAGAATGAAAAGTATGGAATGGAAACATCGAGCCGAAACAGCGAAGTAATACACGCTGGTATATACTATGATCCCGGCTCGTTGAAGGCGCGTTTATGTGTCGAAGGAAGAGATGAATTATACGTTCTCTGCAAAGCGCACAACATCGCCTATAAACCAATAACAAAACTCATCACCGCAACTACCACGGCGGAATTAGCAAAGCTCGACAAAATTCGGCTGAACGCAGCAAAGAACGGTGTGGATTTACAGGTTCTGGATAAATCTGCAGCGCTGAAATTAGAACCGAATATTCGAACGGAAGGCGCGCTCTTCTCGCCTCTTACCGGCATTATCAGCGCTCATGATCTGATGGATTACTATTTCCGTGCGACGCAATCAAACGGCGGAACAGTTCAGCACCGGTGCCAGGTTGTCGGCATCCGGCAGATAAATAATGAGTATGAAATTACTTTCGATGAGGGGGGAAACAAGTCAAGTGTAACAAGCGAGATCGTGGTGAATGCGGCCGGACTTGATTCTGATCTCATTGCGCAGATGATAGGCATCGATATCGATAAAGAAGATTTGCGGCTGAACTATGTTAAGGGTTCATACTTTGCGGTCACATCGTCCAAAGCAAAGCTGCTCTCGCGGTTGGTGTATCCCGTGCCGGTGAACGAGGGGCTTGGCACCCATGCGCTGATGGATCTGGGAGGTAGGCTGAAGTTCGGCCCCGATGTGGAATATCTTGAGGGCCGCACGCTCGACTATACTGTGGCAGAAAACAAACTGCATGCATTTGCCGAATCGATTCGCCGTATTTTACCGGACATCAAGGATGAAGATATCGTACCGGATATGAGCGGCATCCGGCCGAAACTCCAGAGGAAGGGAAACCCTGCTCGCGACTTTGTTATTGTTCATGAAACTGCCCGCGGTTTATCGGGATTTGTGAACTTGATAGGAATTGAATCGCCGGGATTAACTGCCTCGCCGGCAATTGCACGGTATGTAGAAAAGATGCTGTTTTAAATCAGTGCGCAGTCGAATGAGTATCTATTTTATTTTTTCGGTAATCCAATATCGTTTTTACCAATCCGACGCCTGCTCCGATTCCTCCGAAAAATAATGTTATAATATCCACAACTCTGATTTTACCAATCATCTGGTAAGCTCCGATGACTGCAACGAAGATTCCGAGCATTGTACCGATGATGTCCAGTCGTTTTCGAATCTTGGTGTTTTTCATAATTGGTTAATGTCGGATTATTGTTGAATGAGCCGCTGAATGTTTTGAATGCAAATCTTCGACCAGTTTTCAAATTTCTCAACATCTTTTTGGAGTTCACTGATAGCAAGAAATTTCGTTTCGTTAATTGATTTTTCTCTCGGTTTAACTAACGGCTTATCCAGCGTAAGAACATGTACAACTCCGAAGTGAACCTTTCCGACATCGTTGGAATCGTCGTTGAGCAAAGCAACAACCCGCTGCGTATAAGGAGACTCAATAACAACTTCTTCGTTAATTTCCCGTTTCAAGCCGTCATCATACGATGAACCGAATAAGCCCGGGTCGGTGACGGAAATATGCCCGCCTATGCCCAACGAATAATTGCCAAGAAGTCTTTTCTCTGCGAGAAGTTTGCCGCGGCGATACACAAATATGCTGCCTCCGCATTGCAGAAGTGCATATGGAATCAACTGCTTATAGGCGGGATTGGATTCGGCGTCTTTTCTCTTGATGAATGTATGGTTCTTTGGGTTGAGGACTATATCCAAGTATTTATCCAGCTCAAAGGATAATCCCTGAAATATTCCAATCTGTTCTAAAAGTTTAGTCTCAAATGCCAAAACATATTCTTCTAAATACTTCTCGTCTTGCACGATCTGTCCTTTCTCTTGAAACACTTTTATTTGAATCGTCTTTTTGCTTCTTCTACAATTTCTGCCGTAGCGGTAGCGCCGATGCGTGTGACCCCGAGCTCGCGCATTTTCAGTACTTGTTCAAGATTCCGAATTCCACCGGCTGCTTTTATGTGTATTTCAGGCGCGCAATATTTACGCATGAGTTTTACGTTGTGTTCGGTTGCGCCTTCGTATGAATATTTGCCGTCGCTCCCTTTGACGAAGCCGTACCCTGTGGATGTCTTTACAAATGCGACTTTATACTTGCTGCAAAGTTTGCAGAGTTTTATTTTGTCCTCGTCCCGTGCTAAATAATCCGTTTCAAAGATGACCTTTAATATCGCGTTGTTTCTCAGGCAGGTGTCCTGTATTGTCTTAATCTCGCTGTCAATATAATTCCAGTCGCCCTGCAGCACTTTCCCGATATTCACAACCATGTCAACTTCGGCTGCACCATCTTTTATAACCCGGAGTGCTTCTGCCGCTTTAATATCAATGACACTGTTGCCGTGAGGAAATCCGATAACCGCACATACCGCAACACCGGAACCGTTCATTATTTCAGCAGCCATTTTCGTATGGTACGGTTTTACACAAACGGTAGCGGTATGATATTTTACCGCGATTTCGCAATTCTTTTTCAAATCATCGTCTGTAAATGTTGGATGAAGAATTGAATGATCGATCATCCCGGAAATATCAAGTGCAGTCGTCATTGTGTTTTCTTTCTCAGGTATTCTTTTTAAAGATTTCTTGAATCCAAGATACAAAAAATCCCCTCGCGAAGGAGGGGATTTGTCTTGAATGTGTCCATACTCTATACCACATCATACTTTTTTATTCAACCTTTTTCTAATTGCAAGGTTTTTGTTGTTGCATCGCAGACTTCACTTGGCCCGAAGTATTGTATTGGCCCCGGGAACACATAGGATGTTTTAATAGACCATTCACCTCTGTGCGCTGTAAATTCTTTAAATGGCTTGCCGTCCAATTTCACCAATGCTTTCTGAATGACAGGTTTCATGATGCCATGTCTTCTTTCCAGGTTCATCATCATGGTGATAGGCACACCTCCTGCGATCCATTGTTCGGCCGGTTCGGTAAGATTTCGAACCATTGCCATATAACCGGTCCTTCCAGATCCGATGATCACGGCAGACACATAGCCCAGAGAATAGGTATAGTCTGCATCAAAATTTGAAGGTGCTGCGCAGCGGCCTTCATATCCGAAGAAATTGGCTAACGCTGTAAATTTCCCCTTATATTTACCTTCCGCTTTCCATTCTATAAGTTTTTCTTCAACCATTTCAATCAGTAATTTTTCAGTTTCGATACGTGAAACCTGTACATTACCGTGCGGATCGCGGTCCATCAAAAGCTGGACCTGTATTTCTTTCGGCAATGAGTTGAATGCTTTTGCTGAATCAGCGCTTATGTGACTGTTCACGAACTGGAATTTTTCATCGTCAGTTTTCAATGCATTAAAAAATGCGGCTTTATTTGCCAAGAGGTCGTTAATTTCAGAAATTAATTTTTTAATCTCGGGCACAAATTCTATCAATCCCTCCGGTACCAGGCACACACCGAAGTTTTCATTATTGTCGGCGCGCGTTTTAATAACCCTGGCAATATCTTCAACGATCTGGTCCATCGTTAATTTTTTTTCGTACACTTCTTCAGAGATGATTGCATAATTCGGATGGGTCTGGAGGACGCATTCAAGGGCTATATGTGAAGCCGAGCGTCCCATCAACTTTATGAAATGCCAGTATTTTTTTGCAGATAAAGCGTCGCGTTCAATATTGCCAATGAGCTCGGAATAGACCTTGCAGGCTGTATCAAACCCAAAAGAGGTTTCTACCATTTCATTTTTTAAATCCCCATCGATAGTCTTTGGGCATCCTATGACCTGGACGTTCGCGTTCATCGATTTGTAATATTCAGCCAGCACGCAGGCATTGGTGTTTGAGTCATCTCCGCCAATGATAACAAGTGCATTGATACCGAGTTTTTTACAATTCTCGAGGCCTTTGTCAAACTGTGAATGTGCTTCCAATTTCGTCCGCCCACTGCCGATGATATCAAATCCACCGGTATTTCTGTAATCATTAACCAGTTGATCACTCAATTCAATATATTTTCCATCCACTAATCCTGAAGGCCCGCCTAAGAACCCATATAATTTACTATTGCTATTCAATGCTTTTAAACCGTCAAATATTCCCGCAATGACATTATGGCCTCCGGGAGCCTGGCCTCCGGAAAGGATAACGCCAACATTCACAGCAGGCGATTTCATAGGTTCAGAACCGGATTCTATATGCAGAACCGGCATACCGTAGGTTTTGGGAAACATCTCATTAATTTCTTTTTGATGTGCAATAGATTGAGTTGCACCATCTTCTCTCAGTACTATGTTGCCGGTTAACGTGACCGGTAATTTGGGCTTGTAGCCGGCTCTGGCTAATTGTAAAGGACTTATTGTCATGTATTGAATTCTCTCTGTTTATACTTTTGTGAATATTGTGGACACTGTATCTAATTAAATCAAAAATTGGTAAAAAATCCAGAGAGAAAAAGAGGGGATTGAAATATGCACCTGAGCTCATGCGGAAAAAGTTATTATTCCTTTATGGCATATAGATTTTGTACCGAAGGGATTAAATATTCCGAAAATGCCCGTTCCATATCATACTTCGGATGCCAGCCCCAATCGGTGCGCGCGGCAGAATCATCCACGTCGGCCGGCCAGCTGTCGATAATTGCCTGGCGCCTATAGTCGGATGCAAACGCCACACCGGGATTGGGAAACGCCTTCTGAATAATTTTATATATCTCCGAAGCCGATGGATTGAATGCCCCCACGTTATAGATCATTCTCGTCAGTTTTTCACGAGGAGCTGATTGAAGTCTCAGCAGCGCAGTAATGGCATCGGGCATTGCCATAAACGGAATACGAGTATCCTCTCGAACGAAGCACGTGTAAGGTTTGCTTTTTGCCGCCATATGCAGCATCTCGGGAGCGTAGTCGCTTGTCCCGCCGGTGGGAAGAGTTACTGCGCTGATAAGACCTGGGAATCGCACACCGCGGAAATCTACCTGTCCTTTGGGCGGTTCTGCATCCAATTGGCGATAAAAATTTGCATAGTACCTGCCAAGCTGTTCAGTGTACAGTTTATTGATGCCGTACATCGTGCGCGGCGTCAGCCACTGATCCTCTTTTATTTTTCCGGCTCGCTGTTTCACTGCCATGTCGGGAAGGCCGTACACGGCAATGGAACTTGGATAGATAAATTTAATTTCACGTCCCTGCAAACGTGATTGCGTGACAGCGATTTCCAGAAGGTTCAGCGATCCATCCACATTCACACGATGTGCCAGCGTCGGCTGGCGTTCGGCGCGCGTCGAAAGCAGCGCAGCAAGGTGATAGATGGTATCGAAGTTATGTTCGGTAGAAAGTGTTTCGAGCAAATGGGAATCTAAAATATCTCCGATAATAATCCGGTGACAGCGCAACCTCACGGATTCCTCGATGGGAACCATGTCCATTGCTACGATGTGGATGCCGCCCTGCTCGGATAATTGCTCAATCAGTCCATGACCGATTTCACCGTTTGCACCGGTGATAAGGATGGTCTTCGTCGACATGTTCCCTCCATTTTCTAAAGTCATTCCTCATTGGAAAATTTATTGCTGATAATGTAATGAATTTTAGCAAGGGAGGAAAATCACTGAAATATATAGTGTTTTTGGCTTTTTCAGTATCCCAATCGATTGATAAGACTGACCAGATATTTTGATCTCATTTGCTCACTTGCCATTGCCTGTTTGATAGGTGGTAATTTTAAGATAACCCCAAGTATTGCAGCCATTGCTCGATGACTAACAAGTGCTTGATTATCGAAAATCAAATTCTGTAATTTTCCACGTTCAATCGCCATCAAAACAATCCGGTGTGTGCCGTTGATCGGTGTAATCACACGTTCTGTACGGGATTTCAATGAAAGACTGCCGAATGAACAGCTTTGAACACAAACACCACACCCAAGGCATATGTCTTCGAGGAGCTTTGCCTTTTTCATCTTCGGCTTTTGTGGATTGTTAGCAGAGACAAGCGTCATAGCCTCCACGGGACAAACATTGATGCATTTGCCGCATCCATTGCACTCATCGTCGGAAATTTGTGGAAGGAAGTTGGTTGTATGCACTGGTTGGAGTATCCCGAATTTTCGCGCAGCGATCATCGCCTCACAACAGCATCCGCAGCAGTTACAGATGAAATTTACCTGCCGCTGATTGTTCTCTCCTAATTGCACGAGGTTATGCATATATGCAGTTTCAAGCAACTTTAAACATTCCGTTGCGGAAACGGACCGTGCAATACCGTGTTTTATCAATGAAGCGGCGGTATAGTTAAAACTCATACATATTTCCATCGGTGCATTGCACTCTTTGCCAAGGTGACGCATTTTATGCCTGCAATAGCATGTGCCGATACCGATATGTGTCGCTGTTCTGATGACCTCGCTCGCACGTTCATAATCCAGCACATGCAGGGCATTCTCGCTTGAAAGTACAGGCTCTTGAACAAACGCACGTCCTAGTTGTGTCGTACCTGTTGCAAACAATGCTTTGATAAAATCTTCTTCAACGTTGAGATATTGATAGAACAACTCCGCCAATACTTTTTGGTTGACATCATTTCTAATGCGCATCATTGAGAACTCGAAGAAACCTGCCATAGGGGGCGGAAGAGAATAGATGCCGTCGACATCGAGAAGTATAGCACGGCTTGCTAATTCATCAAGCACACGTTGTGCATCTGGTAAATCTATTTTCCAGAGGTATGCTGCTTGCTTCGTGGTAAATGGCTTGATCGGCAAAAGCGATACTCGTTTAGCTTCTTGCTCGCTGAAAAGCATCTTCAGGATTTCATTTAGCACGCTCGATGGTGGGGCGTACTGAGGAAAAAGATTTATTCGGTCAACAAGTCGAGCATAACCGGATTTAAGCGATTGATGTGCCACGGAGCAATGTTAATGTTTATGCTGTTCTGCCGGTTTTATATGGTCGGCGTTTTTTATTTTACCTGCCAATTTTTGCGGCGCGTGAATGAGGGTAGGCAGGCATTGGGAGCAGATCCAAAGTTCTTCTCCGCTGTAATGCAGATGGAGAAGCGGAGTCTCACTTTCCGGCTTTTCACAACTCAAACAATGCAATTCCGATTTTATAGTCCTCATAGTATCCTCTAAAATTTATAAATGCTCCTCCGGTACACTCATCGTTTTACCATCCGGTTATAAAAGCGGTTCCGACGGTTTTATAGAATGAACTTTATTGATGAGAGATAAAGCTTCATCTATAAGATGACCGATCGTTTTAAGTGATTCGAGAGCGTCGGCAAGTTTCACGACATCTTTGTTTTCCACGAGTAATTGTTGATAGATCTTCGCGGCGGCAATGGGGTTGCCGATTTTGTCTGCTACCGAGAGTGCCATTTCCAGCGACGTTGAACGTCTTGTTTCTTCCGAGATCCGTAGTTCTAATAAACGGATACGCAGTCCCGAACGAATCCTTGCCAACAATTCATCGATTTCAAAAAGTTTTATAAGATAATCGTCCGCACCTGCGTCTAATCCCTGAACAATGTTCTTCGTTCCCGTATGAGCCGTAATCATGATAACATAGCGGCTGCGGTGAACGGCATCAGCTTTAATAAGTTTTACCAATTCTATACCGCTCATTCCCGGCATTTCCCAATCAACGAGAATAATATCCGGTTGGCATCGTTCCATTTCTTTCCAGCCGATGATCGGATTCAATGCGGAAATTGCCGTATACCCTGCTGTTTCCAGTTGCATTTTTAATAACGAATTGAATTCCGCATTATCGTCTATGATAAGGATTGTGTTCGGCATCGTCCAATGTTCTCGGCAAAGTTTATTGCATTACATAAAAGAGAAATTCAGCCTGAAATAAGCTAACAATTTGCGGCTTGAAGCGCAACGCATAATCGTATTGAAGACCTAGGAGTACTTTAAATCAATGGTAAAACGAATGCCGCTACTTCAGTGCGTTCTTTCCAGCCATGTTTTTCGTAGTAATGACGCAGATACGATTCGCGGGTGCGGCTATTAATGAGGGAAAGTCTTGCGCAGCCGCGCTTTCGGGCTTCGGCAATAATCTTTTCCAATAATGCAGTACCCACTCATTTTCCTCGGGATTTTTCAGATATAAAAAGTTCAGAAACATACCCTTCCGGCCCTGGTAGAAAGAGGTAAGGAAGATAATGCACGGAAGAGTATCCAATGACTTTATGTTTTTCATCTTCCGCGACGAATGCAGAGTGACTGTCGTCAGCGAGACAGAGAGAAATATGCTGATGAACACGCTCTGTTGTTGCTTGAGCGGTTTCAGATTTCAAATGTTCGAACCAGCCGACTTCCCGGATAATGCTTGTTATATCTTCGGCATCCAGCTTTTGAACATTTCTTATCTTGATATCCATAGTTTCATCCACCTTCACCATGCGAGGCACTTCCAAGTGCCCCGCATGGTTTATGCACTACTTCTCTTTCTTCAGCGGTAAAATACCCCCTGCCAATTCACCGATAACATTGACCAGTTCAGTGTTTGCCGGCACAACAATTTTCGCATTATTCTGTAATGAAACCTGAACAGTTTCGAGGCGTTTTAATAATTGCGCATTTCCAACAAAAAATTTGTTGGCGGCATCATTCACAAGTTGAATGGCTTCAGCTTCGCCTTCTGCGGCAAGGATACGTGCCTGCCGAATTCCTTCTGCTTCTTTGATAGCGGCCCGCTTCTTTCCATCTGCTGCTGTTTCTGCTGCGGTAGCAAAATCGACCGCGGCAAGTTTTTCATTTTCGGCCTTTACGATCTTGTTCATCGTTTCCTGAACATCTTTAGGCGGATCTATTTGCTTCAACTCTGCCCGAACAATGTCGATGCCCCAATTTGTTGTCTCCTGAATAAGAATTTTATGAAGATCGTCATTGATGCGCCCGCGCTCACTGTTTGCTGATTTCAATGTCAGCGTGCCGATGATGTTTCGGAGGGTGGTTCGTGCAAGATTCACAATTTGAAAATTTACGTTATTGACATTATAGACGGAGTTCTTCACGCTCTCTTCGTCGGGTTTCACCTTAAAATAGACCTGTGCATCGACGACAGCATTGAGGTTGTCATTGGTAATGATTTCCTGCGGCTCTGCATCGACCATTTGCTCGGTAATATTGATACGATACATTTTATCGATGCCTGGAATGACCCAGTTAAATCCAGGGTCAGCAAACCGGTGATATTTCCCCAGTCGTTCAACAAGTGCTCGATTTGTCGGACGGACAAGTCTGATGCCTATGAGGAATATGAAAAAGACGAAGATTCCCGCAAAAATGTAAAGGCTGTTCATTGAAGTTCCTATTTCATCCATGATAGTCTCCTTTTGTATGATGAATCATTGTCTGATCAAAATAATTTTTAAAGCAGTTCAGAGAAGTTTCACGATCTCGTCCGAGTACATCCGTCACTTCACATATTCTTCTGCAAAGAATTTAGCCGAGAGCGGCTCGCCTGTAGCTTCTTGTATTAATGCATCCCATCGCAAACTAGCGCCGGGTGCGAATACCCGTTCTTTGAGGTATGTGCCGACTTCCGGTTTATTCGCGAAGCAGACTTCTTTTGTGTTTTCCTGCTTTAAAATATTTTTTGCGATATAATGCTGGAGCTGCGATGCCGTCAGCTCGCCAAGCTCGTAGTTGTGATAATATGCCGGTGATTGTGATAAATGAATTTTTGCCGCCCAATCCGGCGCATTGCGACCTTCCGGCGGTGTTATCATCTGATATTCCTTCACCAGATCCCACCACAACTTGTTCAAGTCTTGATCCGGATTTTCGTACATTGCTTTTTCAAACCGCATCATCACTTGTGTCCACCTGCAGAAAATGAGGGCGTGCATCCGAAGGTTTTCCTGTCCTTCAGCGCGGATGGTTTCTTTATCTTTGCCGCTGACGCCGACCATCGCCTGCAGCCAATCGGCATTTTCGGATTGCCGCTCCATCATCATGGCAATGGCTTCCGTCACGAAAATGTGCGTTTCGCTTCTCAAGTAGAATGGAAGGTCGCGCCGAACATTCAGGCTATACACGCCGTGGCCGAGTTCGTGCAGCATGGTGCTCGTCCAATATTTATTATCAACGACGCTTTGCATCGTGCGTACATCACCCAGCCTGTCTATGTCCGTACTGAATGCATGCTGATATTTTCCTTTGCGGCCGTAGATGTCGCTGTTCTTTAAAATATTCTCCACCGGCAGGCCGATATTCTCATAGAATGTGCTGACAAGTTTATCGACCTTCTTGCCTTTGAAATATTTGTCGATGTCCACGGTTCCCAAGTGCGGAGCCTCCTGGAAAAAGCGATCCTGATAATGCCATGGCATCATCTGCTGCGGTTTGATACCGTACGTTTTCGCTAACGTTCCATCAATCTCTGACTTGAGTTTTTTATACGGTTCATCGGTAAGTTTATTCAGTTCATCGAAAATTGCGACAACTTCTTTAACACTTTGCTCGTTCGCGACGAGCGACATCTCGTAATAATTCTTGAATCCTAGCTGGCGCGCTGCTTCATTGCGCAGTTTCACAAGTTCAATAACATCGTCGGCAACGGCTTTACCGACTTCCTTGCTCGCTTCCCATGCTTTCTGCCGTTTGGCGGAATTCTTTTCCGTCTTGAGAATGTTTTCGATTTCATTATCGTTCACTTCCTTCCCGTCGATGAGAGGACGGTAGATGTTGAATTTATTCTGAACAGCGGCGGCTTTCTCTACGATTTTACGTATCAGCGTCGTGTCGTTCTGATTCGTGAGATAATTATTATAGATGATGATCAGCTGGCGCTGAAGAAGCGAGTCTTTGATGTTTCCGGCATCTTTCCATTGCTTCAATTGTTCGAATTCCTGTTTATTGGAAAAAATAGTGCGCACTTCGAGTTCGACAGCGGCTTGCTCATCGTAGAATTTCTTTTCACCTGTTGCGCTGGCATTCCAGCTGGCCAGATTTAATGCCTTAAATTTCGGTTCTATTATTTTGAGATGCCTGTCAATGAACGCACGCAAGTCTTTCTCATCATTCATCATCGAGCAGGATATCAATGCAATCGAAATGAGAATGGGAAGAACATGAATGATGGATTTCATACATACCTCTTTATAAATGTAGGAATGGAAGGATTTATAAGTAAATCTATGGAGAGGATTGCTGAAGAGCAAGCAGATTGTGATGTCGGTTTGGCACTGTGTTAGACTGTTTCCATATCAATTCCTTTCGTCACAGGAGGAGAAATTATGCGGCTATTTGCAAATACCGTTGGTTTATTGCCTCACTTTCATTTGTCTGCTCCCGCCTGTACCAATTCCCATGCCCGTCGAATATGTTTCCCGGTTGTTGCAATATTTCCAATGGCAATCCGAATTGAGTATCGGCCGTTCAATTTTGTATGGGAAAGAAATGCCTCGCCGGTTGCATTCACGTGCGTAATAATGTTCGTATTGATTTGTTCAAGCATTGCTTCATCTGAAATTCCGTTTGGATGATAACGGAAACAGACAACACTGAATGGAACCGGTGCGAGCCGCTCAAAATCTTTATGGGCATCGACCCAGGATGCGAATTCGCGCGCCAGCCGGCAATGTTCACGAAGCCGTGAGGCGAGACCATCAACGCCGAACGAACGAATGATAAACCAGAGTTTCAATGAACGGAACCTGCGGCCGAGCTGGACACCCCAATCCATATAATTATTCACTTCACCGTCGGTGGTTTTGAGATACTCAGGTACGAGGCTGAATGCTTGCTTCAGTGTATCGACGTGCCGTGTGAACAATACGCTGCAATCCATCGGCGTGAAGAGCCATTTGTGCGGATTAGTGACGAAAGAATCGGCACGGTTGCATCCATCAAGTACAAAGCGCATCTCCGGCATAATTGCCGCTGATCCGCCGTATGCAGCATCTACGTGAAGCCAAAGATTTTCTCTTTGACAAATATCC
>Ga0182011_10000533_pt1 | contig 33354 bp, 32 predicted proteins | sample 711E1DmetaG_FD_120481 | JGI IMG/M metagenome (GOLD analysis project Ga0182011, IMG submission 120481) | Permafrost microbial communities from Stordalen Mire, Sweden - 711E1D metaG | ecosystem: Environmental > Terrestrial > Soil > Wetlands > Permafrost | place: Sweden: Stordalen | collected...
AGCCGCGCCCGCGGGAGCCTCGCGCGCAGGAGCCTCGCCCGCAGGAGCCGCGCCCGCAGGACCCTCGCCCGCAGGAACCTCGCCCGCAGGAGCCTCGCCCGCAGGAGCCTCGCCCGCAGGAGCCTCGCCCGCAGGAACGTCGCCCGCAGGAACGTCGCCCGCGGCCAAAGTCACTTGCCCCAGCCCCCAACCCCGTCGATGACGACCGTGACCTCACCCAGCTCCATGCCGAGCAACCGCTCCACGGTCGCACCTACGGCCTGACGAACCTGCGCGGCCAGGGGCCCAAGGGCGTGGCCCGGGCGGGCCACGATCCAGACGCGCACCGACACTTTGCCGTTGCTGGCGCGGGCCCGCACCGGCGAGCCTGCAAGCACCGCGAGCGGCCCGCCCCGGGCAACTCTGAGCACGCCCGGCACCTCGAGCGCGGCCACCCTGACCATCTCGACGATCACCGAATGGCTGACGGTAAGCGGGCCTGATCCTGGCCTTGGATTCGGATGAGCGGGCAGCGGGGAGTCCATCGGGTTACGAAGCCTTCAGCCCCGGATGGCGGGGCTGCCCGCGGAACGCGTCCGCGATGAGCTCCGGTATGTGGGCCCGGCCTGCCGCGGCCCCGGCATCGAGGGCGAACTCGATCATGCGCCGCTTGGCCGAGCCGTGGGTGATCAGGACCATGCCCTTGACACCCAGGAGCGGCGATGCGCCCATCTTCTCGTAGTCGAACGTCTCGCGAATGCGGTGCACGCCGGCACGCATGAACACGTATCCGATCGGGCCGCGGATGCCGCGCTTGAACTCGCGCCGCCACAAATCGAATATGAAAGTGGCAAGTCCCTCGAAGAACTTCATGGTCACGTTTCCGACGACCGCGTCGCAGACCGCCACATCGGCCATGTGCTTTACCAGGTCGCGACCCTCGACGTTGCCTATGAAGTTGAGGCTGCCATTTTCGTCGAGCATCTGCGTGGCCTGCTGGATCGCCTGGTCGCCCTTGCCCTTCTCCTCGCCGATCGAGAGCAGCGCGACCCGCGGCTTCTCGACGCCGAGAACTCGCTCGGCATACAGCGAGCCCATGTGGGCGAACTGGTACAGGTTGTGGCCGCTCGAGTCCATGTTCGCGCCGATGTCGAGGAGGACGAAGGGGCCCGTCTCGGTGACCATCTGGACCGCCAGCGCGGGCCGATCAACGCCAGGCAGTCGCCCGAGCTTCAGGACCGCGGCGGCCATGCCGGCGCCCGAGTGGCCCGCGGTCACGAGCGCGTCGGCCCGGCCCTGCTTGACCAGGTCCATGGCGACCATGATCGACGAATCCTTCTTGGCCTTCAGCGCGAGGGCCGGCGATTCGTCCATCCCCACGACCTCGCTGGCCGCGACGATCTCGACGTTCGGCGGAATGGGTCCGCCGGCGACCTCGGCGATGCGCTCCGGGATGCCGACGAGCAACACCCGATCCGTCGGATGGACGCGCGCCCACGCGAGCGTGCCGGTGACTATCTCGAGCGGAGCGTGGTCGCCACCCATCGCGTCGACAGCGATGCGGACAGGACCATCCCCAACCGTCCGAACCGTGCTCAGGTCCACCGGTTCAGGCCGGCTGCTGCGGCTTTTCCTGCTTGATCTCGACCGTGGGCCGGCCGGCGTAGAAGCCGCACACGGGGCAGGCGTGATGGACCTGCTTGGGCTGGTGGCAGTGCGGACACGCCTCCAGGTGCGGCACCGTCATCGCCTGATGGGCGCGACGATCACCCTGTCGGGCGTGTGAGACTCGCCTCTTGGGAACACCCATTGAACTGGTTACTCCTTTTGCTCCGGCGCGGCGCCAATCTGGCGGGGCCAGATGGCTGGGCCGGTGAAGCGCCGGGGCGCGGTGATCGGGTCCGTGACGGGGTACGGAGAAGCATACCCCCGCACATGGGGCCGACGCGGGAGTTTAGCGTTTCCGAGCCTCGCTGTCACCGCGCTGTCGATGCGCTGTCGTCGCGCTGGGGCACTGCAGCGGTCGCGCTCCGTCCCAACAGAGCTACTGCCCGGGCTCGTCCAGCAGGCTGCGCAATGCCTCCAAGCGAGGGTCTATCTCGTCGTCGGCGTGGTCGTGCGGGCCGCTGGAAAGCTCCTGGCCGCACACGATGCAAAGGCCGGGGCAATCCTGCCGGCACAGTGGCGCGATCGGTTCGGCAAGGATGATGCCGTCGCGGACTTCGTCCTCCAGGTCCAGCTCGTGATGGTCGGTCAGGCGCAGGACGTCGGGTTCCTCGGACGCGTCAACGGGCTGACCGCTGGCGATGTCGATGCTCGGCAGCGCCTCCTCGTCGAGCTCTATGTCAACCGGCCATTCGATGTCGCGCAGGCAGCGACTGCACGTCTGCCCGATGGCCGTCACCAAGCGGCCCTGCACGAGCAGACCCCGATTGGTCCGGGTGAGCCGCAGCTTGCCCTCGAGGTCCCGGACCTGGACGAGATCCGGCCCGAACTCCAGCGGCGGCGCCGAGACATGGATTTCCCGGACGGAACCAGGCGACTCCCCCAGGAGCCCGGCCACGTTGAAGATGAGCGCCTCAGCCGCGGACAGGTTCGCCTGCACCCGTCTCGTCGTATGCGTCGACGTCTCCCTGGCCATCGTCTTCCATGACTGCCGATGACGCCGCGGCGGCGGCGGCTGCGGCGGCGGAGCGCCGATCCTCCAGCAGCTCCAGGCCCTTCTTGATCGTCCGCAGAGTCTTCATCACTTCCGTCTCGATGCCCACGAGAACCTCGGACGCATAGTCGTCGGCGCCGCGCCGGATCTCATCTCCCTCGATCTGAGCCTGGCGCACGATCTCATGGCTGAGCTCCTCGGCCTGGCGCGTCAGCTCGCGCTCCTCGATGAGGTACGTGGCCTGCTCCTGGGCGCGGGCAAGGATTTGCTCGGCCTCCTCGCGGGCCTGCTCCAGCAGCCGCTCCACCTCGTTGGTGACGCGGCGGGCGGACTTGACCTCCTCGGGAATCGTCACCCGCAGCTGATCGATGTAGTCGAGGGCGTCAGCCTGACCGATGATCACGCTGTCGCTGAAAGGAAGCTTCCTGCCATTGGCCACGAGCTCCTCGAGGCGCTCGATCAGGACGATGATGTCTATCGGTCGGGCCCTCCTCGGGCAGGTTTGCCAGGGCTGCCGGTCGCCTCGATTATAGACCCCGTCTCCGCGCCGTCAGCCGTCTTGCGACGGCCGGTGGCACCATCTGAGTCACGTCTCCCCCGAAGGCGGCGATCTCCTTCACCAGACTCGAACTCACGTAGCTGTGCTCGAGCGCGGTCATGAAGAAGACCGTGTCGACCTCGGGTGCGAGCTTCCGATTGGTATGAGCCATCTGCAGCTCCGACTCGAAGTCCGAGATGGCGCGCAGGCCGCGAACGATGAAGGTCGCGTTGCGGTGACGGCAGAAGTCGACCGTAAGGCCGTCGAACAACTCGACTTCGATGCGACCGGCCACGTCGGCCGGGCAGGACTCGTCGATCGCCTCCTGGATCACGCCCATGCGCTCTTCGGTCGGGAATGCGGGCCTGTCCTTGTGGGGATTCACGAGGACGCCCAGGACGACCAGATCGAAGACCGCCGCCGCTCGGGAGACCACGTCCAGGTGGCCATAGGTGATCGGGTCGAAAGAGCCCGGGTAGACGGCAATCTTCACCTGGCTGCCTCCTCAGGCCTTGCGAGCAGGTCGATCTGGCGTGGGTCTTCGACCGCCCCTGCATTCCGGGGCGCCTCGCCTCCACGACGATAGAAGGTGAGGACGGTTTCTCCGAACCGACGGGTCCTCATGGATGCTAGCAGCCCCACGGCCGCCGGTGGAAGTGTCCGCCAGAAGTGTTTGGCGACGACCCAGCAGTCGGACGTCAGGAGAGGGGTATCGCCATCCGCCAGCAGCGCCAGGGCGGCGTCGATCAGCTCCGATTCGGCATAGGGCGGGTCGATCAGGACCACGTCGAAGGGCCCGTCGGCGGCGGCTCGCTGCTTGAGGTAGGCGATGGCATCGGCGCGGGCGACGCGGCCACGGTCGGCGAGGCGGGCACGAGTCAGGTTCTCGGCGATGACGCCGGCGGCGGCGTGGTCCCGCTCCACGAACGTAGCCCGGGCTGCGCCCCGAGACAGCGCCTCGATGCCGCCGGCGCCCGAGCCGGCGAAGAGGTCCAGGACGTTGGCCCCCGGCAGATCCGGCTCGAGGATTGCGAACAGCGTCTGCTTGACGCGATCCCCCAGCGGCCGAGTCCCTTCGCCCGGCGCACGCAGGCGTGTCCCTCTGGCCGAACCCGCAATGACGCGCCCCGCCTCTGTCATCCGCCGGTCCCGCCCGCGGCACCACCGGCTCCGGCGGGTCCGTCCGCGAGAACCTCGCCCGCCCCGACACGGGCCAGCCAGCCGTCGCGCAACTCGGCGGCCAGGGCGTCGTGCCCTGCTCGAAGTGCCCCTGACTCGTCCACGAGGTGCTCGGCGATGACGCGGATCTGTGCGGCCCGGTCGCGGTCACACTTGTTTCGGAGCGAGGCGATTCGCAACGTCGGCAGGCCGCTCTGGTGCAGTCCGAGCAGTTCTCCCTCACGACGAAGCTCCAGGTCCAGCTCGGCCAGCTCGAAACCGTCCGTGTGGGATTCGAGGGCGTCCAGTCGGGCCCTGGCCGTGGCATCGGTTGAGTCCGAGACCAGGATGCAGTAGGACTGGGCCTCGCCCCGGCCGACGCGGCCCCGCAGCTGATGGAGCTGGGCCAGACCGAAGCGATCGGCGTCGAGGATGAGCATGACCGTCGCCTCGGGCACGTCCACGCCTACCTCCAGCACGGTCGTGCCGACCAGCACGTCGAGCTCGCCACGTCGGAACGAATCCATGGTCGCGTCGCGGTCGGCGGCCTTCATCTGCCCATGCACGACGCCGACCCGAGCCACTGGATCGGCCGCAAGACCCATCCGGGCGGCGGACTCGGCCAGCTGACCCGGCAGTGCGGCGGCCACCTCGGCCGCGGAGCGAGCCGCCGTCTCCTCGTCCTCCTCGACCAGCGGCACGACCACGAACGCGCGGTGGCCGGCCCGAACCTCGCGCACCAGCAGCGGATAGGCGCCGCGACCGGGGTCGTCGGCCGCGCCGGCGAGATCGGCCGTCCGGCGGATCCCGGTCCGGATCCGCAGCCGCCCGGCCGGCAGCGCCCGCAGGTCGGACACGTCCAGATCGGCCAGCAGGATCTGGCCGAGCGTCCGAGGGATGGGCGTCGCCGTCATCAAGAGCATGTGGGGGGACACCCCCTTGGCGCCGAGCGCCTCGCGCTGCGCGACCCCGAAACGATGCTGCTCGTCGACCACAGCCAGGGCCAGGTCCGCGAACTGGACCGACTCCTGGACCAGGGCGTGAGTCCCGACGACGATCCGGCCGCAGCTAAGGCCGAGCAGGCCGTCTCCGGCCGTCGGCGCGGAGAGCTGCTCGATCGCCGTGCGTCGCTCGGTTGCAGGGAGACTCCCCGTCAGCAGAGTCACGCCGTGGCCTAGCGGCTCCACCAATCGGCGCAGGGCCACGGCGTGCTGACGCGCCAGCAGGTCGGTGGGTGCCAGGAGAGCGCCCTGCCGCCCGGCGTCCGCCACGAAGGCCAGGGCTAGGGCCGCCACGGCCGTCTTGCCGGATCCGACGTCGCCCTGAAGCAGCCGCATCATCGGCCGCGGTCGGGCCAGGTCGGAAACGATCGCGGAGACGGCCGCGGCCTGATCGTCAGTCAGCCGGGCCGGCTCGCCGTCACCGGCCCGCGCCCGGTCCTGCTCGGTCAGGGCGGCTTCCACCACGCCGACCGCATGGCGGACCCGCTCCGCAGGAACGACCACGGGCTCGCCGACGGCCAGCCGCCGTCCCCGGTCGCGCGCCACCATCCCCACCTGCAGTGCCATCAACTCGTCGAAGCCGAGCCGGCGCAGGGCGGCGTCGCGGGCAGCGAACGTCTCCGGGTAGTGGGCGTTCTCCAGGGCGGCCGCGATTGGCATCAGGGGCGGGGCCGCGACCGGGCCGGCCCCGGGCGAACCGGCCGTGTCGGCCGTGTCGGCCGTGTCGGCCGTGGCGGCCGTGTCGGCCGTGGCAGCCGTGTCATGCGTGGCGGCCGCGACCGGCAGGTACTCCGGGTAGTTCGCCCCGACGGCGTCGAGAGCCTGGCGAATCGCCCGCCGCAGGGTCTGGGCCGTCAGGCCTGCCGTCAGTCGATACACCGGCACGATCCGACCCGCATGCAGCAGGGCCGAGCCGTCGTCGGCCTGGAACTCAGGGTTGTCGAGCGTCGTGGTGAAGCCGCGGTGGCGGATCTTGCCGCTGATCACGACCCAGCTGCCTTCACGCAATCGATTGGCGATGAACCGGCGCCCAAACCACGTCGCTTCCACCTCGCCCGTGTCGTCGCCGAGATAAGCCGTGGTCCTCTCGACACGGCGCCGGAAGGTCTGCTCGACCCGTATGCCCCGCACCTGGAGGCGGGCGCTGGCAGCGTCGCCCTCCCTGACCCGCCCGAGATCGCGGGCCGTGCTCAGCTCTCGAAGGTCGTCGTAGCGTCGTGGCAGGTGGAAGAGCAGATCGCGAACGGTGCGGATGCCCAGCCGCGGGCCGACCCGTCGCAGAGCCGTCGCGCCCGCGAAGCCGCTGGCTCCGATCGGCGTGTCCGGGCCGATGGGACCGACGGGACCGGCCGGCCGGCGCACCCTCCCAGCGCCGTTCCCAGCGCCGCTGCCAGCGCCGCTCCCGGAGCGAGCGCGGACCTCGCCCCTCCGCGTCGAACTGCCATATCCCCGCCCGGCCACTTCCCTACTCGGCCGCGATCAGGTACCGGTAGTGGGGCTGCCCGCCGTGGATGACCTCCACCTCCACACCGGCGCGCCAATCCCTCACTCGACTGGCAACGGACTCTGCCTCGGCCAGGTCCGCGCTTTCTCCGTAGTAGATCGTGATCAGCTCGAAGCCGGGCTCCAGCGCCTCCAGGGCCGAAAGGACGGCCTTCATTCGCTCGCTGTTGACCGCCAGCAGGCCATCGTCCGGATCGAGAACGATCGTCTGCCCCGTCTTGACCCTGCGGCCGCCGATCGTGGCGTCGCGAACGGCCTCGGTGACCTGCAGCGTCTGGACGGCTCTCCCGGCCAGGGTCATGACTTCGGCGTTGGCCGTGGCGTCGCGCTCCGGATCCATGGCCAGCAGCGCCGCGAAACCCTCGGCCGCGTTCCGGGTTGGGACGACGCGAACGCGTCGCGTCGTCATCTCGGACGCCTGCCGGGCGGCCAGAATCACGTTCGGGTTGTTGGGCAGGAGCAGTATCTCCTCCGCGGCGATCTTCTCGACCGCGTCGAGCAGCTCGCCCGTCGATGGGTTGTTGCTCTGACCGCCGTTGACGACCGCGGCGACCCCGTACGAGTCGAAGATGCGAGCCAGCCCGTCTCCGGCGGCTACCGCCACGACGGCCAGCGACGCGGCCGTGGGGGCGCCCGTCGTGTCGGTGGCGCTCGCCGCGTCGGTCGCGCTCGCCGCGGCTCCCGACCCACTCGAGCCGGGCGACCCGGCCGACTCGGAACCCGCCCCGTGGACTTCCTCCTGGGCTCCGTACATCCCGAGATCCACATGCGGGCGGCCTTCATGGTGGCCGCTTCGGGCGCGGGCCTCGATCGGAGTACCTACGATCTCGGCAGCCCGCCTCTCACGAACCTCGTGCGACTGGGCGTCCAGGTTCTCCACGGTGATCCTGGTGAGCGACCCCACCGACAGCCCCAGGGCTATCACATGGTCTGGCCGCTCGTTGTGGACGTGGACCTTGACCGCTCGCGAGTCGCCCGCGATGAGGACCGACTCGCCCATCTTCTCGAGGTCCCCGCGCAGTCGATCGACGTCGATGGGCGCTCCTCGCGACTGCAGGAGGAACATCGTCTCGTACCCGAAACCGTCGTCGGCATGGGCCACAAGAGTGGACAGACGGGCCGCCGCCGGCAACTCCATCGGCGGCGCAGCCGGGGTGCGCGAGACGAGGTACCGAAGGGTGCCCTGCAGGAGGCGGTAGAGACCCTGCCCGCCCGCATCGACAACGCCTGCGTCTCGGAGAATGGCCAGCATCGACGGCGTCTTCGCCACGGCTTCGTGGGCACCCTCGACAGCGGCCGTCAACACGTCCTCCAGGTCGCCGCCTCCCTCCGCGGCGACCACGGCCGCGGCCGCCGACTCGCGAATGACCGTCAGGATCGTGCCCTCGACAGGCTTGGCGACTGCCTTGTAGGCGGTAGCCGTTCCCTGGGTCAGCGCGTGGGCGAGGTCGGGGCCGTTGAAGCGATGCTTGCCACCGAGACCTTCAGCCATGCCTCGGAATATCTGGGAGGCGATGACTCCGGAGTTGCCCCGGGCTCCCATGAGCGCGCCGAAGCTGATGGCCGCGGCGATTCTGTCGGCCGTGGGATCGGCGATGGCCTCGGCCTCGGCCAGGGCCGCCCTGACGGTCGCGAGCATGTTGCTGCCGGTGTCGCCGTCGGGCACGGGGAAGACGTTGAGGGCGTTGACTTCGTCGACGTGGTCGGCGAGGTTGTCTACGGCACTTCGAAACGCCGCCAGCAATCCGGCTCCGTCGCCGGCACGACGCGTCATCGATGGGCTCGCGCTGTCATCTAGGCTTGCGTTTCCTCGACGCCGTCGCCCCCGCGGCAGCCGTTGGAATCCGCGGAAGCTCGGCAACAGCCTCCGGTCGCTCGATTGTTTCGGTCCTCTGGATCGCCTCGGCGCGCTCGACCGCGTTCGGCTGGTAGCGGAGCCCGTCGACGTGAATCGTCAGGCCGGCGATCTCCGTTCCGACGAAATGCCGCAGCGAGTAGCGCACCGCCGAATCGACCTGTCGCGCCACCTCGGCGACCGGCACGCCGAACGCGACCGTGATGAAGACATCCAGCCTCACTCCGCCTTCGGTGGTGAGCCTGATACCGGGCCGATCGAGGCCGACCCAGCGCAGTAGCCGGCGCCCCAAGGAAGGGTCGCTGAACCCCGACACGCCGTAGCTACCCAGGACGGCGGTTCGGACGATGTCTACGATGGCGCGGCGCGTGACGATCGATCTGCCGGCCACAGAACGCTCTGGCATGCGTTAGCCGACCTCCTGCCTGAGCGGCGGAAACGGTGTGCTATCATACCGCCCCGGTCGGTCCGGTCGGGGCCGAGAACTCGGGCGCTGCGCCCGCCGCGTCCGACATGCTATTCGAGAGGACCTAATGGCTCGCTCCTGCGCCGTCTGCGGGAAGATCTCCATAGACGGCTTCAACGCGCAGTCGTCCGGGATGAACCGGGTCCGCGCGCATCGCCGCTTCCAGGTGAACCTTCAGCAGACGACAGTCCAGGTCAACGGCAAGTCCGTGAAGGCCCTCGTCTGCACCCGCTGCCAGCGCACTCTCTCGCGGGCAGATCACTAACCACCCCGGCCGCTGGCCGGTTGACACGAAGTCATTCGGCGTCGAGCCCCCGCTCGGCGCCGTTTCGTTTGCCGCTCGCAGTCGACGGGCGAGCTCAGCTGCCGAACGTGAACGAGTAGGCCTGGATGCCCGGTGCGTCAAAGGTTAGCGTGACGATCCCGTGGCCGAACGATGGCAGATGGACGATGTGATAGAGGCGGGCCATCCCCACGGTCATCGAGCCGTCGGCCGCAACGTCCTCCGTCGTTCCCACTGTGCCGGCCCCGGTCACACTCACGTGCACCGACGCAGGCGACGCGGAGTACATGACCAGGTACACGTCGCGGGCATCGAATGACAGTTCCAGCTGGTCGCCGCCGACGAGTGCCTGCACGTACTGGGATTCCACATCGAACGACCCCGACAGGGCATGTGATCCGTCCCCGAGGAATGCCGGGAAAGATGCCTGCGTCTTCCCCTGCGTGAGCCGGCTGCCAAGGTACGTCTCGGAAGTCTGGTCATTGCGGATCGGCGGTGGCGAGGCGGGAGATCCGGCGGCCGGAAGAGACGTCGCCCCCGCCTCGGTCAGCAGGCTGCGAATCTCCGCTTCGGTGGTGTCGTAGTCGCCCTCGCCGAAGCTGGACGCGCGGATGTTCCCCCTGGCGTCGATCAGATAGTCGGCCGGCCAGTAGCCGTTGTTGTACGCCGTCCAGGTGCGGTACCCGTTGTCCTGAGCCACCGGGTACGTGATCCCGAAGCGGGCAATCGCCGCCTGCACGTTGGAGGTGTCGTGCTCGAAGGCGAACTCCGGGGTGTGCACCCCGACGACGACCAGGCCGTAGGCGGCGTATTTCCGATACCAGGCCTCCACGTACGGCAAGCTGCGGATGCAGTTGATGCACGAATAGGTCCAGAAGTCGACCACCACCACCTTGCCCCGCAACCCGGCCATCGTCAGCGGCGCGGAATTCAGCCAGTGGTCGATCCCTGTGAAGTCGGGGCCCAGCTCGCCGACCGGAAGTGGCGGGATCGACTGGCCTGCGGCCACTGCCCCGATCTGGCCGGGGATGGAGCCGCTTTGCGGATTCGCCTCGAGGTTTCCGATGGCCGACTTCACCTGGTTCGTCCGTTCGAGGGTCTGCAGGGTGTTGGTCCAGTCGGGCACTCCGTTCGTGAGATCGGCGGAGATGGCAGTGTCCGCGCCTACGGCCATCAACCCGGCGGTGGCGAGAACCAGGACGCCGAAGGCCCGGCCGGCCCACTGGGAGGCGGATCGAAGGCGAAGCCGGGCCAGCGCGGCCCGACCGCCCAACGCGATCGCCAGCAAAGGCAGTCCCGCGCCAAGTGAGTAGGAAATCACCAGCAGAAGGGTCGCGAACGAACCGGGAGCGGTCACGGCCAGGCTGGTTATGGCGCCCAGGATTGGCCCGGCACAGGGCGTCCAGACCAGGCCGAGGCCGACGCCGGTCATGAGTCCGCCGGCCACTCCAGGCCGTGCCAGTCGAGCGCCGACGCCGGGCAGGTGGGCCGTCATTCGCTCATAGCGGACGGTGAGGGCCGGCACCAGCAGCGTCAGGCCGAAGACGGCGATCACGGCAATGGCTACGTCCCGAAGCGTCGAGCTGGGCAGGTGCAGGGCATCGATGATCTGTACGCTGGCCAGGGTGAAGAAGGAGAAGCTGGCAATGAGCCCGGCGATCACGAGATAGGGTCGGCGGCGGTCGCCGTCGGCCCCGGTCGCCAGGACGATCGGCAGGATAGGCAGGACGCACGGCGAGACGGCGGTCACAAGACCGGCGACGAAGGCGACAACTATGAGCAGCAACATCAGGGATTGGTAGTACTGCGACCACCCTGAGCCGTCAAGTCGCGTTACCGCCCGGCCCGAGCGGCGCACCTGAAAGGCGATCTGCGCGGTTCCTCTGGCGGGAGACTGCGGCCCGTCCTCCGGCTACAACGTCGGCCGCGGCTCGATCCCCAGCTCGACCGAGTCGAGCCAGACCGTGAACGGCCCCTCGTTCACCAGCTCGACGTCCATGTCCGCGCCAAAACGGCCCTGCCGAACCGGCACGCCGCTCGACGCCAGGATCTCGCAGAAGACTTCGTATAGGCGCTCGCCGACGACCGGCCCCGCGGCGCCGATGAACGACGGCCGCCGCCCGCGGCGCGCGTCCGCGTACAGCGTGAACTGGCTGACCACGAGGGCCGACCCGCCGACCTCGCCGATCGACAGGTTCGTCAAGCCGTCCGTGTCGGCGAAGATGCGCAGGCCGGCGACCTTCGCCGCCAGTCCGGCGGCCACGTACTCGTCGTCGTCCGGCGCCACGGCAAGCAGCACGAGCAAGCCCCGACCGATCGCGCCGATGGACTCGCCGTCGACCCGGACCTCCGCCCGAGAAACCCGCTGGAGCAAGGCACGCACGGACGAACCCTAGCGGCTGACGAGACCCGCGGCACCACGCCACAAGCCGCCCAGAATCGCCAGCCAGGGCAGGAGATAGAGGCCGCTCTGCGGACCGCCGAACCAGCCCATCTTGTTCATCCCGTAGGCCACGACCCCGCCCACGATCGCCGCTCCGAGGCCCTGGACTACCAGCGCCCAGCGTACGCGCCGGCCGATGCGTCGCAGAGCCCCGACATCGCCTTCGTCCTCCGCCTCCACCCCGGCTTCGATTTCCTCGTCCGCGATCTGGGCCATGAAGCGTCGGGTCCAGCTCGGGCCGCGGGTGATTGCGACATACGAAAGAGAGGCATAAGTCACGCCGCCGATGATGTCGACGACCCAATGCTCCCCGAGATAGATGATCGCGAACCAGACGCAAACCGTGTAGGCAAGCATCAACCAGCCCGCTTTCCCGAAAGCTCGCCTGGCAAACAGAAAGGCGAGGAACGGGTAGCCGGCGTGCAGAGACGGGAAGGCGGCCACCTCGTTGGGGTTGACGCTGTAGATGCTCGAGTAGCTGAAGAAGTAGTTGTTGCCGAACCCGAACAAGTTCTTCAGGCCATCGAAGCCGACCGGACTCAGATGCATGACTCCCGTAACGTAGCCGTACTGGTCGGCCCACCAGGGCGGAGCCACCGGCAGCACCAGGTAGGTCACGAAGGCGGCCATGGACAATACGATCAGGGCTGCCACGAAGTCGTAGTAGACGCGACGCTGTCTAATCCAGAGCAGGAAGCCGATGGCCAGCGGCAGCGGGAAATGGAGGAAGTAGAGCCCTTCGCAGAGCGTGGCCAGATTGTCGGGGCTCGATGCCGGCCCGGAGTGAAGAGTCTGGAGCAAAGTCGTCGGCAGACCACCCAGACCAATGACCCGCTCGATCGAGATGATGTCCGTCACGTGGATAGGCAGACCGAACCTATCGGCGTAGCCGCGCATGAGTTCATACGCGAGGAAGAGGGCAATGAACGGGATCCAGTCGCGCAGGAAGAGCTTCCCGCGACCCAACAGAACTGCCGCGAACCCAAAGCAGACGACGACGACGTCCGGAGTGACCGAGATGCCGCGTGAGATCATCAGAATCGAAAGCAGGACGGCGTATGCCACCACGGCGGCCAGCAGCAACCGGTCGTTGCGTCGCCCGAGATGAGCGTGAACAGGTGCTGCGGGGCCCTCGCCTATCTCCCCCGACACGCTTCCCGGCGCGGGGATGGCAGGGTCCAACGCCGCGTCTTCGCTCACTCAACCTCTCCTGTGGTGCGCTTCTCTGCGGCTGCCCCGGTACCCCGCCAGTCCCGGTAGCCCTCATCGGCGAGAGCCTTGATCAGTCGGATCTCGCGCTCGATGTCGGTCCCCTTCTTCCACAACGTCGAGCCGACTACGAGGATATCGACTCCGAGGCTTCCACAGTAGCCGGCCGTGTCACGGTTGACCCCGCCGTCGACGTGAACTTCACGCTGTGACGGCCTCTCCCCCACTCGATCGCGGAACACCTGGTGCGCCGGACCGATCTTGGTCGCGGCGTCGGCCATGAACTTCTGGCCGCCGAAACCCGGCTCCACCGTCATCACCATGACGATGTCCAGCAGCTCTCGATACGGGTCCAGCGCGGATAGCGGCGTCGCGGGCTTTATCGCCAGACCGGCCAGCCGGCCCGCTCTCCGGATCTTGAGCAGCGTCGGCTCGATGGGCTCCTCGACCTCGACGTGGAAGGTGATGGAATCGCAGCCGGCGTCGATGAACTGGTCCATGTAGCGGCTCGGCTCGGAGATCATCAGGTGAGCATCGAACGGCTGCTTGCCGATCCTACGGACGCGCTTGATGATGCCCGGCCCAAACGAGATGTTGGGGACGAAGTGGCCGTCCATGACATCGAAATGGATTCGGTCCGAGCCCGCCTTGAGCGCCCTGCGGCACTCGCGGCTCAGGCTCGACAGGTCCGAATCCAGGATGCTGGCGCTGACGAGAGAGCGATGGCCGGCGGCGCGATCATCCGCGGCCCGATTCGCGGCCATCAGCGCGGAGCCCCCGCCCTGACGGCGGCTTCGAGCTCGGCGGGCAGACTATCCGAGCTGCGGCTGCCGCGGAGAGCCGCCTCGCTCTGGCGCACGATCCTCTCGCGGCGGCGAGCTACCGCCGGCGCGGCTGGCTCCCCTGCCCGGTCGGCCGCAAGCTGCCCGCAGGCCGCGCCGGCGTCCTGACCACGGTTTGCCCTCACGGTCACACCCACGCCGCCGCGGCGGACCCGGGCCGCGAACTGGGCGACCCGCTCCGGCGTGCTGGCGGCCCAGGGCGTATGCGCAACCGGGTTCATCGGGATGAGATTGACGTGCGCCAGGTCACCTCTGAGGAGCGCGGCCAGAGCATCGGCATCGACGTCGGTGTCGTTCACACCGGAGATCATCACGTACTCGTAGCTCACGCGCCGGCCGGTTACGCGAGCGTGGTCTCGGGCGGCCGCGACGACCTCCGCCACGGGCCAGCGGCGGTTCAGCGGAACGAGGACATCGCGCAGCGGATCGCGCGCCGCGTGAAGGCTGACGGCGAGCGTGAACTGCGGCCCAAGAGCGGTCAGTCGCCGGATGCCGGGCACCACACCCGACGTGGAGACGACCAGGTGCCGTGCGCCGAGACCGAACAGGCGCGGGTCGGACAGCACCGCCACCGACTCCAGGACCCGGTCGAGATTGAGCAGCGGCTCGCCCATGCCCATGAAGACGATGTTCGTCAGGTGTCGACCGGTCGTGGCCAGGCGTCGGGCCGCGTGCCGGACCTGGTCGACGATCTCCGCCGTCTCGAGGTCACGCCCGAAGCCCAATTCGCCGGTCGCACAGAACGGGCATCCGACGGCGCAGCCGGCCTGGCTCGAGATACACAAGGTGTGCCGCTCGCGATGCAACGGCCGGCCCGGACCGGCGTCACCGCGCGCCGGGTAGTGCATCAGCACCGATTCGACGGGTGCCCCGTCGGAGAGCAGGTGCAACGTCTTCTCCGTCAGCCCGCCGTCGGCGACGATGACCTCGTCCCGGGTGATGGAGTCGATGCGGAAAGCCTCCTCCAGGCGCGCCCGCAGAGGTGTCGGCAGCGGCTTCAGTTCGTCGGCGGTCGTGGCGTTGTGGCGCCACACCGCATCGTGGATCTGCCTGGCCCTGAAGGCGGCCTGGCCCTCGGCATCGAGCCACTTCTCCAGCTGCCCATCCGCCAGACCACTCAACCCGGGACGAACGGCCGTGACATGGCGGGCCTGGCGCCCCGAGGCGCGGGTAGGGATGGTCCTCGGCGAGGGCGGCATGGCTGTCGCGCCCGGAGTGTCGCCGGTCGTGTTGGTAGGGCTCACAGAGCGGCGATTATCGCATGCCGGCCCCGGGCTCAGCCGACCGAGGCCCCAATCAGCCCCGGATGGCCGCGCCGCAGCTCCGCGGCAGAGCCGCGCTTCCCGCCCGCGAGCTGGATCTCGTCCAGGATGAGCCGACCCGCGGACGTCGCCACGGCCAGTCCATCGCGGCCGGCGGCGACCAGCCGGCCGGCGTAATCGCCGGGCTCAGACGGCGCCGTATGGGCACGGCAGACGATCAGGCGTCCCTCCCCGAGTCCCAGGTAGCCCCCCGGCCAGGGCTGGTATGCCCGAACCTGCCGCTCCAGTTCGGAGGCGGAACGCGTCGGATCCAGCCGGCCGTCCTCGCGGCGTAACGGCCGCGTCAAGGTGACGCCTTCGGCAGGCTGCGGTCGAGCCACCAGGCGACCCGCCAGCCATTCCGGCAGCGCCCGACGCAGCAACCCGGCCGCGGCCGCGGCAGCCCGCTCCTCCAGCGTCGCGGCCGTGTCCTCCGGCCTGACCTCCAGCCGCTCCGCGGCCACAATCGGGCCCGCGTCCATCTCCTCGGTCACGACTATGAGCGTCACGGCGGACTCCGCGTCGGCGGCGAGGATCGTGGCCGGTATCGGCGCCGCTCCCCGATGCCGCGGCAGCGCCGACGGATGCAGGTTCAGGAAGCCGCGCGGCGGCAGGTCGAGCAGCACACGCGGGATCAGCTGGCCGTAATCCGCGAGCACGACCAGGTCGGGCGCCAGCGCGCGCAGCTCTTCGATCGCCTCAGGCCGCCGCACCCGGACGGGCTGCAGAACGGGCAGGCCCAGCTCTCGGGCTCGGGCGGTGACCGGCGTCGGCGTCAAGACCGCCTTGCGACCGACCGGTCGATCGGGAGCCGACACGACCGCCTCCAGGTGCACGCCGGGCATGGTCGCCAGGGCGTCGAGGATTGGGACGGCGAAGCCACCGCTGCCGAAGAAGACGGCCCGAACACGGGATTCGGCGGACGCGCGACCGAAAGACGAAACCCCGGCCGCCGCGCCGCTCACCCTACAGGAGTGCGCGCCGCCGCCGGTCGCCCTTCCTCTTCCTCTTCGTCGCCCGCTCCGACGGCAATCAGGTCGTCCATGGAGTCCAGGTAGTCGATATAGAGCTTGCCGTCCAGGTGGTCGAGTTCGTGCTGGAGCGCCCGGCTGAGCAGGCCGGAGCCGGCCAGCTTGATCTTGCGGCCGAAGCGGTTCTGGGCAACGACCCAGACCTTCTCGCGCCTGGTGACGTAGGCCACGTAGCCCGGGATCGAGAGGCAGCCTTCCAGGTCGCGGTCGTCGCCGTCGGAACGAACGATGCGCGGGTTGACCAGCTGGTGCAGCTGGCCTTCGACGTCGATGACGCAGGCCGACACCGCCTCGCCGATCTGCGGCGCGGCCAGCCCCACCCCGGGAGCCTTGCGCACGGTCTCGGTCAGGTCGTCGAGGAGCCCGTGCAGGTACTTGCCGAAGGTGTCCACGGGCCGGCCCTTCAATCGCAGCCGGGGATCGCCGAGGAGAACGATGGGTCGGACACTCATGGCCGGAGTATACCGAGAGGGCGCCCAGGGTCATCCGGCCGACTCAGGGTAGTTCGATCGGTGGGCCGGAGACGCGCCTGACGGCTCGAGCGCGCCGCTGAGAATCAGTCTGGCGGCAGGCGAAGCACCGACTCCGCGGCGAGCCGGAACAGCATCTCGCGACCGGAAACGTGGCCAACCCAGCCTCGCTCGTCCCACTGCTCGCCCGACAGATCGTCACCCGCGTAGAGAAGCTGACCGAATGGCACGCCTCGGAAGGCGGCCACGGCGAAACACGCCGCCGCCTCCATCTCGACGGCAAGACAGCCCTCGGCCACGCGGCGAGCGATCTTGCCGCGCGTCTCGCGATAGAGCCCGTCGGTCGTCCACGTCTTGCCGGTCACGTACGGCACGTTGTGTCGCGCCAGCGTCGCCACGATGGCGGCGATGGCGGTTGGGTCCGCCGGCACCTCTCTGGCGGGCGGCAGGTAGTGGTAGCTCGTCCCTTCGTCGCGGACCGCAGCCGTCGGAACGATGACGTGCCCGAGCTTCAGCTCCGGAACGAGCACGCCGGCGCCGCCAGCCGCGACGAACGCGCGGCACCCCAGGGCGATGAGCTCCTCGACGAAGGCCGCGGCGAGTGGCGCCCCGACGCCGGGATGAACGATGGCGAGCCGGCGGTTCTCGTACTCGATCTCATAGATCGGGTTGTCCCCGATCTCGGAGCGGAGACTCGCGACCATTCGGCCTCCGTGCTCCCCGACGACGCGCTCGATGACGTCCTGGAAGTAGCACAGCACGACGTGCGCAGGGACGTCGCGAGGCTTGATCAGGGCGCTGGGCTCGATCACGGCCTCGGCCGGGTCGAATTCCAGGATCGGCGCGGGCCCCGTTTGCTCCGAGGCTTCGTTCATCAGCCCGTCTCTCCTTGCCGGTCGGCCGCCTCAGCGCCCGCCCGATCGGCCCGATCGGCAAGACGCTCGGCCGCAACCCTCCGTATCTCGACTTCGGCACCACCCTGACGAGCCAGCGCCCTCTCGATCACGCCCGGTTCATCGTAGCGCGTGGCGGCCCATTCCCCGGCTTCGACCTTCGACGAGATCCGCCCCGTTTCGACGAAGAGCCAGAGCCGCGCGCCAGTCAGAACCAGGTATTCGAGCGAGGCGTGTTCTCGAGCCCAACGGACTTCGTCACGCATCGCTGAGAGCATCGCGGCCTTGGGAACCTCGGCCAGCGTCAGCCGCGGCGAAGGCCCGACGATCGCGATGCCGCTGGCTCGACAGACCGCCAGATGGAGGGTCAGGTCTGGATCTCCGTCCCGCGCCCGCCCATCGACCACCTTGACGGCCCGGTCTCGGCCGCCGGTCGTCATGTGAAGCTGGAAGCGAGGTGCCGGGAAGGCCGGCTGTTTCGCCTCGGCCGCCGTCATGAGGCTGAACTCGAGACCGTTCGCCGGGTAGTCCAGGGCGCCGAGGGCAAGCACCACTCGCCGGAGCTGGTCGTCTGAGAGTCGACTTCGGCTCAGCGCGAGGATGTCGAGATCGCTGCGGTCCCAGCGGAACCCGCCGAGCACGGCTGAGCCGTGGAGATAGACGGCTATGAGGTTATCGCCGAGCGCGTCCGCGAGCGCCCGGCCGACTTCGCCTCCAGCCTCGCGCGCGTCTTGGGCGACGAGATCGACCATTGACGCATCTTGCCGGACGTGCGGTTCCCGCACAACCGGCAGTCGCTACAACAGCGAGTCGGGATCGACGTCGATCGACCAGGGGGCGCCAGGCGGCGGGTCGAGCAGGTCGAGGGGTCGATCTCCTCGCAGGACGACATTCCAGCGCCAGCGCCCCGCCCGACGGGCGATGTACGCGGGGGCCGGGCCCAGGACCGCCACGTTCATGCCCGCCGCAGCCGCGGCGGGCATCGCAGCGGCGGCACGCAACCGATCGGCCATTGCCGAAGCTTCCTGCTCCGCAGCGAGGTGATCGGGCAGACCGACGGTAAGCTTGACCAGCCGACCGAACGGCGGTGAGCCGAAGCGTCGGCGGACCTCCAGCTCGGCGTCGTAGAAGGCAGCGGCATCGCCCGTGGCCACGGCCTGGATCGCGGGGTGGTCGGGCTGGTATGTCTGAATGATCGCGAGACCCGGCCTATCCCCGCGACCGGCCCGGCCGACGGCCTGGGTGAGAAGCTGATACGTCCGCTCGGCGGCGCGCTCGTCGGGCAGATTCAGGGCAATGTCGGCCGAGACTACGCCCACGAGCGTGACCTCGGGGACGTCGAGGCCCTTGGCTACGAGGCTCGTCCCGACCAGGACGTCGAGCCTACCCTCGGCGAAGGCGTCCAGCACCCGCTCGACGGCGCCCTTGTGCTCTGCGACGTCGCGATCGAGCCGGCCGACCCGCAGGTGCGGGAAAGCCGCCTTGACCTCCTCTTCCACGCGCTGAGTCCCGCCGCCGAGGTAGCGGATGCGGGGCGACCGGCAGGCCGGGCATCGGGCCGCGAGGGGGGACGCGGTGCCGCAGTGATGACATCTCAGCGTCACCCCGGCCTGGTGATACACGAGGGTTCGATCGCACTCCGGGCAGCGCTGGACGTGGCCGCAGTCGCGGCAGACGACGACCGAGGCGGTCCCCCGGCGGTTGATTACGAGGATCGCCCGCTCGCCGGGCGGCAGCGTCGCCAGCGCGGCCGACAGAGACGCGGACAGCAGGCCCCGATTCCCGGCGGCCAGCTCGGCGCGCAGGTCAACGACACCGACTCGGGGCGGCGCGCCGCTGGGTCGGTCGGGCAGGACCGCATGGCGGTAGCGGCCGTCTCGGACGCGGCCGACGCTCTCGACGGACGGCGTGGCACTTCCCAGGACGATCGCCGCTCCGGCCAGGCGGGCCAGGGCCAGCGCGGCGTCGCGGGCCTGCAGCCGCGGGGTGCGGTCGCTCTTGTAGGCGGCATCGTGCTCCTCGTCGACGACGATCAACCCGACGTCGGCGAGTGGCGCCGTCAGAGCCACGCGCGTCCCGACAACCACGTCCACCTCGCCGGCACGGATACGCCGCCACTCGTCTGCGCGCTCGCCCTCACCCAGGCCGGAGTGCAGGATCGCGATCTCCGCATCCAGATCGGAGCGGAGTCGGTCCACCAGCGGCATGGCCAGGGCGATTTCCGGAACGAGAATCAGGGCGGGGCGCCCGGCCGAGATCGTTTCGGCGATGGCCTCGGCATAGACCGCGGTCTTGCCCGATCCGGTCACGCCCTCCAGCAGCAGCGGCGTGGTGTCGCGGCTGCCGACGGCGGCGAGGATCGCCGCCAGCGCCTCCGCCTGGAACACGGTGAGCGAGCTACCTTCAGGGCGAGTGCCACGCCTGCCGGCCCTCCGTCGGGCGAGCGGTCGGCGCGGCCGCTCTCGAATGGAGGCCACCACCAGGCCGCGCCGGGCCAGGCCCGTGGCGGTCCCGGCGCCGTGGCGGCTGGCGGCTTCGGCGCTCGATAGACCCGCTTCGCCGGCGGCATCGGCCGCAGCCAGGTCGGCCAGCAGGGCCCGCTGGCGCGGCCCGAGACGCACGATTCCGCGGGCGACGCCGCCACGACCCGTGCCGTCCGGCGCTGCGCCAGCCCGGGGATCGGCAGCCGGCGCGTCGCCGACCGGCGCAGCCGTCGCGTCGCCGACCGGCGCCGCCGGCAGTGCCGCCGACTCGGCCGCTTCCTTGCCCTCGTCGCTCAGCGTCAGCCACCGTTCGAACCGCGGCCCGGCTGAGGCACCGGTCAGCGTCCACTCCAGGCTGATGAGCCCCCGGGCGGCCATGGCTCGGAGTTGCCGAAGTACGGCCGCCCGCGCCTCGCCTTCCCACAGGTCGCGCACGCGCCGCGGTCCGCCGGCCAGCTTGTCACGGATCGCGGCCTCGACCCCGTCGAGCGGCCCGGCTACGTCCTCGGCGGCGCCACTCTCAGAGTCCGGGACCTCGCCACTGGCAGGGCCACTCGCCGCGCCGCTCGCCGTTCCGGCCTGGGAGCCGCGCTTCTCCGCCCATCCCATCGGCAGCCACTCGGCGACAAGTTCGAGCCGCTCCAGCATGCCGGGCGGCAACATCGACCGCAGCGTGGCCGCGGGCGGAGCCAGGTACTCGTTCGAGATCCAGTGCGCAAAGTCGAGCGTCAGCTGTGGCGCCAGCGGTCCATCGGCATGTACGCGAGCCAGGATCGGCTTCAGCGCGATCCCGACGCCTTCGTGCGAGGGTCCAAGGACTATTCCCAGAGCCTGGCGACTGTGCCCGAATTCAACCAGAACCGCTTCCCCCGGCACGACGGGAACGAGTCGATCGGGCACCGAGTAGTCGTAGGTGCGGGAGGCTCCGGGCGCGTCGATGGCCACTTCCACGGGTCCTTGCGCGGTTTCGCCCGCCCGATCCGGGTGATTCCCGGCGGCCACCAGACCCAGGTCAGGGACCGACTCGACGCCATCTGCCATCACGGCTCCCCTGCCGACACGGCACCCCGGCGGCCTGACATCTGACTCCTCAGACGGTGACCGCGCGGCGAGATCCGCGCCGTTCCTCTTGCTCGATTATCTCCTCGATCCTCTTCGCCGTCAGGTCGATGCGGCCTTCCTCGTTCACGACAACGTAGTCGTAGTCGTCCTTCCGGGCCAGCTCGATCGCGGCATCGCGCTGTCTGATCTCGAGCTGCTCGGCCGACTCGGTCCGCCGGGCCTTCAGATGCTCGACCAGCGTATCGAGGGACGGCGGCACGACGAAGATCAGCAGGGCTTCTGGCACGCAGCTCTTGACCACTCGGGCGCCCTGAACGTCGATCTTGAGGATGGCGTGCTGGCCGCGGGCGAGGGCATCCCGAACCCCTGCTCGCGGCGTGCCGTACCAGTTGCCGTGGACCTCGTTGGCCTCGAGCAGGTCGCCCCGGTCTCGCAGGGCAATGAACTCGCTCGGAGTTACGAACTGGTAGCTGACGCCGTCGACCTCGATTGGTCGCCGGCCGCGCGTCGTGCAGGTTACGACGTAGTGGTACGCCGGCCGGTGGCCGCGCTTCTGGAGCGCCTCGATGATCGTGTCTTTGCCAACGCCGGACGGCCCGGAGATGATCACGAGCATCGGATTCGGAGCATCCATCCCGGTCGCGGCCAGGCTCCGATTGGCCGCCGCTGCTTCCGCTGCGGGCCCGACGGTCGACGGCCCGATCGCCGGCCGCTCGACGGGGTCCGCGCTCATGCCGGCCTCTTCTCGACGGGCGCAACCGACTGGGTCGTCTCGGAGGCCCCGCCGATGCCACCGACATATCCGATCTGGTCGCCTGCCCGCCCTCGCAGTCCCTCCAGCACCGACTCGAGTTCGGCCGGCAGCGGCGCGGTCGCTCGGATGACGTGGCCGTCGCTGGGCGACTGCAGCTCGATCCTCCAGCTATGCAGGAACAACCGCTCGAGCCCATCCGGTCCTCGTCGCGACGTGCCGGTGCCGTACAGCGGATCGCCGGCCACCGGATGCCCGATGGCGTCGAGATGAACGCGGATCTGGTGCGTCCGGCCGGTGACCAGGTCCAGCTCGAGCAGCGTCCAGCCGGCAAGGCGCTCGCGGACCCGGTAGCCGGTCACAGCGGCACGGCCCGTAGGGACGACGGCCATTCGAGTCCGGTGGTGCGGATCGCGCCCGATAGGCGCTTCAACACGGCCTGAAGTCGCGACGACCGCGCCCTGAACTAGAGCCAGATAAGTCTTCTTGACGCCCCGGGCCTTGAGCTGGGCCATGAGGCTGGCCTGAGCCCGGTCGTCCTTGGCGACCATCAGCAGACCGCTCGTGTCGCGGTCCAGGCGATGGACGATTCCCGGCCGCTGGATGCCGGCAATGCCGCCGTACTCGGTGTCCCGGGCAAGCAGCGCGTTGACGAGCGTTCCGCCCTGGTGGCCCGGCGCCGGATGAACGACCAGCCCGGATGCCTTGTCGACGATCAGGAGATCGGCGTCCTCGTAGACGACGGAGATCGGGATTGCCTCGGGCGTCAGCTCCAGGGGCCGCGGCTCCGGGATCTCCAGCTCCAGGACCTCGCCCGAGACGACCGGCTCGTTGGCCTTGATCGCGCTGCCGGCGGCGGTTACGTGGCCTTCGGTGATCAGCTTCTGGACGTAGCTGCGCGACAGCCCGGACATATCGGCAACGAAACGATCGACTCGACCTCCGGCGGTTTCAGGCACGACGATCGTCAACCGCCTCATTCGGCTACTGGACCTTGACGCTGCCGGCGTCTCTGGCTTCTTTGGCGTCTTTGGCGTCACCGTCGCCGTGACCATCCTCCTCGACCGGCATCTGGACCCCGAGGTGCGGCGCTACGAACCACAGTACGAATATCAGCAGCATCGCGATCGTGACTGCCGAATCGGCGATGTTGAAGATGTAGAAGCGCCACGACCCGATGCCGATGTCGGCAAAGTCAACGACATAGCCCAGGCGAATCCGGTCGATGAAGTTGCCGACGGCTCCACCGAGCAGCAGACCGAGGGTCAGGGTCACGAGCCAGCTCCGCCAGCCCGACCCGATCTCCAGGGACACGAGAACCGCCACGACCGCCAGCGTTATCAACGCGAAGACAGGCGCGGAGCCCTGGAAGAGGCCGAAGAGCCCACCATCGTTGTGAATGAAATGGATCTTGAACCATTCACCCAGGACCGGCGAAGGCGGTTCGACCGTGTTGTAGTGACTGACCACCCATCGCTTGAGAAGCTGGTCGCTGGCGGCGATGGTGCAGGCGATCAGGGCAAAGGCAATCAGGGCCGAGCGACGCCGCCCAACCGGGGCATCGGCGACGGGGCGGCTCGAAGGGTCTGTGGGGTGCGCTTCAGTAGGGTCCAGTGACCGGGCCTCCGTGTGTTCTGCTAAGCCTAAGGGGCGATGGCTTCGGGTATCAAGCCAACGCGCGTGGGTCCCGAATCCAGCTCGACGTCCAGCACGGCGATTCCCGCCGGTACCGGACCGAACTCTATCTTGCTTCGCGTCTCGACCTCGACCAGGCCGATGTACGGCTGCAGCGTCCGTTGAGCTGCCGCGGGTGCCTCCACCCGAACTGCGACTTCGTCGTCCAGCTCGACGGCGGCCTCCTTGCGGGCGTCCTGGATGGCCCGCTGGAGCTCGCGAGCGTCGCCCTCGGCCCGGAGCTCAGGCGTCAGTTCCGTGTCGATGACCACGACCAGACCCTCGTCATGAGCGACGGCCGTACCGGGCCGGGGCGTGGCCTGGATCTCCACCTCGTCCGCGGCCAATGTGACGCCCCCCAGCGCCACGGAGCCGTCGGCCATGATCTCGAACTTGCCATCGCGGGCGGCCGCCATCACGCCAGGGATCGCCGATCCGAGCTTCTTGCCGATCTTCGGCAGCAGCGGCTTCACCCGCCGATCCACCATCTCGGACTCGTCGCCGATCAGCTCGATGGCCTTGATGTTCACCTCGTCCTTGACCAGCTCGAGGAGCGCGTCGCGGTCGACCAGCCGGTCCGGATCGGGCACCGCCAGCCACATGCGCGACAGCGGCTGTCGGACCTTCAGGCCAGTCTGGCTGCGGAGGGTCCGCGCCAGATCGACGACCCTCATCGCCACGTCCATGGAGGCCTGGAGCTCCGGGTCGTTCAGCTCCTCCAGCTCCTCGGTCGGCCAGCTCGTCAGATGCACGCTGTCCGGGATTCCGGCGAGACCGCCGGCGACAACGATGTTCTGGTAGATCGACTCGCTCAGGAACGGCAGTATCGGCGCCATGATCCGAGTCAGCGCCACCAGGGTCGCATGCATCGTGGCGAAGGCAGCGGCGCGATCCGTCGGATCGGCTCCGCGAGCGAAACGCTTGCGGGAGCGGCGCAGGTACCACGTCGACAGCTCCTCGACGAAGCCGTCGATGGCCCGTGCCGCCCCGAGGGCGTCGTAGTCCTTGAGATCGACCTCGACCTCGCCGGCCAGCCGAGCCACGCGCGCCAGGATCCAGCGATCCAGCGGGCCCCGCGAGGGGACGGCGGGAGCGGCCTGGCCCGGATCCCACTCGGCCAGACGGGCATACGTCACGAAGAACGAGTAGACATTCCACAGCACCAGCAGCCTTCGCCGCGCCTCGTCCGCCGCGGGCCAGCCGAAGAGGATGTTGTCCTCCGGTCGGGCGTTGGCGAACATCCAGCGCATCACGTCGACGCCCATCCGCTCGGCCGCCTCGTCGAACTCGATGGCGTTGCCCCAACTCTTGTGCATCTGGCGCCCGTCTGCCCCGAAGACGAGCGCATAACCGAAGAGCGTCTTGAACGGGGCCTCGCGGCGAAGCACGGTGCTCATTGCCAGGAGCGAGTAGAACCAGTTGCGGAACTGGCCCGGGAAGCTCTCCGTCACGAAGTCGGCCGGGAACCAACCCTTCCAGTAGTCCGGGTCGCTGCGGTAGTGCATGGTCGAGAACGGCACGATGCCCGCGTCGAGCCACGGGTTGCCGACGTCGGTGATGCGGCTGACGGCCCCGCCGCAGCCCGAGCAGCGGATCTTGACCGAGTCCACGTACGGGCGGTGCGGGGTGTGGCCTTCGAAGGCCTCCCAGCCCTCGACGGCACGCTCGGCCAACTCCTCCCGCCCGCCGATCACGCTCACGGTTCCGCACGATGCGCAGTCGTAGATCGGCAGCGCCAGGCCCCAGTAGCGCTTCTTGCTGATCATCCAGTCGTGCATGTTCAGGAGCCAGTCGAGCTCTCGCTCGTAGCCGAAGCCCGGGATCCAGCGAATGCCCTCGATGACCTCCATGATCTGGTAGCGGAGGCTGGCATCGACCTGCTCTCGGGTCAGCCGATCGCGGGGCACGTCGTAGACCGGGCCCATGCTGATGTACCACTCGTCGACCAGCCGGAAGACGAGGGGCGTACCGCATCGCCAGCAGTGTGGGTAGCGGTGGGTGATCGTCTCGAGACGGTAGAAGCGGTGCTTGTGGCGCAGCGACTCCAGGATCGGCTCCGTGACGTCGCGCACGTCGCGGCCGGAATACGGCCCGAAACCGGGCAGGACGACGCCGCTCTCGTCGAGCGGGGCGATCATCGGCAGGCCGAGCTTCTTGCCCAGGGCGAAGTCCTCCGCGCCGCAGCCGGGGGCAATGTGCACGATGCCCGTGCCCTCTTCCTCGCCGACCTCATCCCACAGGACGACTCGATGCTCGTACGGCGAGCCGGATGACCCGCCGCCGGCGAAAGCGGCCTCCACGGCGGCCAGATCGTCGAACGGGCCGGAGTAACGCCAGCCCTCGAGCTCCCGACCGGCCTTCTCTTCGAGAACCTGGAACGGGCCAACGAGAGCTTTCTTCACCGTGCCGCGGCCGAGCCAGAAGATCTCGTCCCCCTGCTTGACCTTGACGTAGCGGAGGTCCTCGCCCACGGCCGCGGCCACGTTGGAGGTCAACGTCCAGGGAGTGGTCGTCCAGACGAGAAGCGCCTCGCCGGGTCGGTCCAGCAGCGGGAATCTGACCGTCAGGCCCGGGTCCTCGCGGTCGGCGTAGCCCTCGGTCATCTCGTGCTGGCTGATCCCGGTTCCGCAACGGGCGCACCAGGGCATGGTGTCATGGCCCTTGTAGAGCCAGCCGCGACGGTGGCACTCGGCCAGGAACGACCAGATCAGGTAGTTGTTCTCGTTGGAGAAGGTGAAGTAGCTGCCGCCAAGCTCCGGCATCCCCAGGCGACCCACCAGTGATTCGGCGGTGTCCGTGACTTCGACCCCGTCGGTGCTCTTGATCGTGACCCGCTTGCCGGGCTCGTCCGCCAGCTCATCGCGCAGCCGGCGCAGCTCGGTGGGATCGTTCCAATCCATCCACATCCCGAGCCGGATCGATTGCTCCGTCTGGCGCGCGGCGTAGGTCAGGACGCGCTGCTTGCACAGGCTCACGAACTCGGCGATGCCGTAGGCCTCGATGTCGCGCTTGCTGGTGAAGCCCAGGTCCTTTTCCACGTTGACTTCGACCCACAATCCCTGGCAGTCGAAGCCGTTCTGGTAGCGCTGCTCGCGGCCCTGCATCGCCCAGAAGCGCTGGAAGAGGTCCTTGTAGGCGCGACCCCAGGCGTGATGAACGCCCATCGGGTTGTTGGCCGTGATCGGTCCGTCCAGGAAGCTCCAGCGCTCCTTGCCGGCGTTCTGGGCGCGCAGTCGGGCGAAGGTCCGGCGCTCGCGCCAGAGAGTCAGAATCTCGTGCTCCTGGGCGACGAGATCGGGTTTGGAGCTGACTGGTCGGAACATCGTCCTCGGGCTCATAGTCGGTCGGTAGAGACGGCGGTCGACAGATACGACGATCTCCGCGCCTGCCCGCCGGGTCGCGGCGTCTCCGCTGGCCGGCCGTTACCTCGGCGAGGGGCGCGTACGTGCGTATCGTATCGAACCAGTGGCAACCTCAGTCGGCCGGACGCCGTTCCGCGTCAGCTCTTCTCGGTGACGCGGTATTCCAGGTACCGGCCCGTCAGCAGGCGAGTCTGCGCATCGAGAGCCGGCAGGTTCGTGAAGATGAAGCCCACCACGGGCAGGCAGAACCACTGCAGCCACGACACGACTCTCATGGGGATGCCCCATTCCTTCGGCCGCGGCGGCGCCAGCTGGTCTTCGATGAACACCAGCACGATGAGCGCGGCCATCGCCCCGGTCAGAAGCCAGCCCACATACACAGGGAGTTGTTGACCGAACGTTCCCACCGCAAACGTCTGGTTCAGATAGACCGGGAGGGTCGCCCCGAAGATCAGGATGAACGGCGCTACGGCCCAGTTGATGTGATCGAGCCACAGGTCGAAGAGGCGAACAACCCGATCACGGAGCGGGATCTCGGTGTGGTTGAGCGCGTTGTCGATGAAGAACGGGATGTCGGTCACGCCCCAGGCCCAGCGTCGAATCTGCAAGTACTGCTGGACGAGACTGCGCGGATACGATCGCGCCCGGACCGCATCTCCGTACACGGGCATGAACAACGGCTCAGCCCGGAACTGGCCGCTGTAGCGGAAGAAGCTCTTCCAGTAGAAGCGGCTGTCTTCTGGAATGGCGTTGGTCGCCCAGTAATCGACCTCATGAACGGTATGCAATGAGACCGCGTAGGAGCTGAAGCTCACCAGCCGCTCCGGAGTGAGGTGCCTCCACATCTGGATGTGGGTCGTGCTGACAGCGATGAGCCGAACCGGCAACGGGCACTGCCAGAGGTTGTTGTAGAACATCGGGACCGGCTGCCACAGGCGTCGAAGTCGGTCACGGTCGGTCACGAACTTGTAAGTGAGATAGCCGAAGTACTGCTTGTGAATGCGGTAGTCCGAGTCCAGGTCGGTGACGATGACGCGCTTGGGATCGAAACCGAGGCCCGTCAACTCCCGATACAACCAGCGACCGCCGTAGGCCATGGCACTCGACTTGCCTACGACGACTCCGGGCTCGAGCGGGTCGAGGATGTGGAAGAAGTGTACGAACTGCGACCCGAAGATCTCCCGCAGCTTCACCACGTTCTCGCGGCCCTGCAGGTCCGTCTCGCGTGTGATGATCGCTACCATCCGCCGGTCGGTCGGGTAGTCGGAGTCGGCCAGAGCCTTGACGGTCTCATAGAGCTTCTCGTACGGCTCGGTGTACGTCGGAATCAGGGCAACGTGCCAGACCTCGCGTGGATCCGGAATGGGCTCCTCCAGGTTGAGGAGCCGCTCGAGGCTTCGATGCTCGTTGATGAGCCGGCGCAATTCGCGCCGCCCGCCTCGCGCCGCCAGCTTGTTGCCGGCCGTGTCCAGTTCGGAGATCCGGGCACTCACCCGCTCCATCAGGGCCGTCAGCTCTTCATACCGCGTCTTCGGATCGGCGAGCGAGAAGGCGCGCTGGCGCCAGTCGATAGCGACCACGCGCCGGATTCGTCGGAATGAGATGGCGACGCTGACGGAGAGGATCGAGGCGCGGTAGAACCAGTAGAAGTCGAAGCAGATCACGAAGATGCCCAGGGCCACCGGCCAGCGGATGGCGAGCGGAACCATGGCCAGGATCACAACCCACGTGATCAAGCCCGGGATGATCTCCAGGACGCGGCGCGAGAGGCTCGGCTTTGCCCTGGTAGCCGGCTTTGCAGCCGATACCGCGGCCCGAACCGCCGAGGAGTCTCGCGCAGCTGTGTCACTCACCCTTGTTGACGGGTGTCACCCAGTGTCGGAACGCGGGGAGGCGGCCCCGCACGGCGTCGAAATAGGTCTTGCTGATCCGCTTTGAGATCGGCCCAACACGCCCGTCGCCGACCGCCCGATGGTCGACGGACGAGACCGGCGACACCTGAGCGCCCGTTCCGCAGAGGAAGACTTCGTCCGCGATGTAGAGCTCAGTGCGGTCGATGGAGCGCTCCTTGACCGGGATGTCCAGATACTTGGCCAGCTCGAGGATCCCGGCACGCGTGATCCCCTCGAGGATGTCGTCGCTGACCGGCGGCGTGATGAGGACGCCGTCGCGGACCATGAACAGGTTCTCGGCCGAGCCTTCGGCCACGTGGCCATCGGCGGTGAGCACGATCGCCTCGTCGAAGCCGTTGAGCATCGCTTCAGACTTGGAGAAGGCGGGGTTCACGTAGCTGCCGGTGATCTTGCTGCGCGACGGGATCGAGGTATCGGGCGTGCGCCGCCAGGAGACCGTTCCGGTCGGGATCCCCTTTTCCGTATCGATGTAGTCGCCCATCTGAATCGCCAGGACGTAGAAATCGTGGGTCAGCCCGTGGAGCTTGACACCGATCGCCTCGGTGTTCTTGTAGACCGACGGACGGCAGTAGGCGTCTTCCGTGAAGTGGTTGCGGCGCAGAACCTCGAGGACGATCTCGGTGAACTCCTCCACCGACGGCAGCTCCGCCATGAGCATGATCTTGCTGGAGTTGCGCAGACGGACGATATGCTCCTTGACTCGGAGCGCGTAGAGCTGCTTCTCATCCGGGTTCCAGTAGGCCCGAATGCCCTCAAAAACGGCCGTTCCATACAAGAACGCGTGGGTCATGATCGGGACACGCGCTTCGCCCAGCCTTACGTACTGACCCTGGAAATAGCAGGTCAGGTTGTTCTGATCCGGCGTGGCCGCCGCGCTCGCGGCGGGAGCCTGGGCATGCTCCGTGACCATGATTCGATCCTTCCCTTGTGGCTGCCGCCGACTGTGGGTCGGCGAAAGCCAAGTATAGCGGGCGGGCGCCACCCCCAGACCCCCAGGCGAAGGCCCCCGCCTGCGGTCGAGCGCCCCTTTGATCGAGTGAGAGCGGGCTCAGACGCCGGGGCGGGCGAGAGCGGCGATTGTCACGATCACGTAGGCAACGTAGAAAGGACCGCCAATCAGGAGAGCCCTGGCCCCGAGGCGCTTTCGCATGACCATCGGCGCGAAGATCGCCGCCGACGCGGCCAGGGTGATAGCCGCCGAACCGAATGCCACTCCGCCGCCGACCACTGTCCACAGCGCCGGTGCGAAGACCAGCCCGATAGAAGTCGGGATGGCACTCTGGAACACCATCGCCCCGGTGATGTTGCCCATCGCTAGCGTGTCCTTTCCGCGCCGAACCCACAGCACGCTGTTGAGGGTCTCGGGGAGCTCCGTGGCGATCGGAGCGATGAGCAATGCCAGCAGCGTGCCATTGACGCCCGATCCCGACGCCAGGTTCTTCACCGCGTCGACGAAGGCCCAGGCGCCCCCGATGATGCAGGCCAGGGCGAAGACAACCTGTACGGAGACGATGAAGAGCCGCGGCGGTTCGGGGTGTTGTGGCGCCCGTCGGTCGAGCCTGTGGAATCGCAGCGGCTCTAGACCCTCGTGCTCAGCCGCGGCGGCTTGCAGGTGCACCCAAACGTGATGGCCATAGATGCCGATGAGAGCCACCGCCACGAGCCGGCGCGGCCACTCGAACTCAACAGGGAGGAAGGCCGCGCCGATGGCAACTGTATATGCCAGCGCGAAGTAGGCCATGTCGTGGCCGATCACGCCCGTGTCCAGAGCCAGGGAAGTACCCGCCGCCCGGCGACCACGCATCAGCCAGACGGCTATGCCGGTCACGAACATCGCAAGCGTGGCCAGCATGAACGGGGCGCCGAGTATGGCCCCGATACCGATCTCGCTCGCGGCCACGCCGCCGCCGAACAGGATCGCAATCAGCGGCACCATCGTCTCCGGCAGAGCCGTACCGATAGCCGCAAGCACGGAACCGATCGCGCCTTCGCCCAGCTCGAGCTTGTGCCCGAACCATTCGATGCCGTTGGTGAACAGCTCCGAGCCGGCGAGGATGACCCCGAAGGCAACGATCAGCAGCAGAATCTCCACGACTCAGCCTCTAGAGGCGCGTACCGACCTCAGGCAGTTCATATCTCGCCGTTCCGACGGCTGACGGCAAGAGCGCCGACTAGGGGCGAACGTGCTGGGGTGCGTAGGGCAGCAGGGCTACGATCCGAGCCCGCTTCAATGCCACTGCCAGCTGGCGCTGGTGATTGGCGCACGTGCCAGTCTTGCGACGCGGCTCGATCTTCGCTCGCTCGGATAGATACCGGCGCAGCCGGTTGACTTCCTTGTAGTCGATCATGACCGTCTTGTCCGCGCAGAACGTGCACACCTTGCGGCGCCGTCGGTCGCGGTAGTAGTCGTCGCGCTTGCCTCGGGTCTTCTCGCGCGGGTTGCTCGGCATGTCGTCAGGTCCTCATTTCGCTACGGCCGCGTGCAGGCGCGGCAATTGAAACCGTCAGCGTTTGGACGGCAGCCCTAGAAGGGCAGTTCGTCCAGGTCGCTCGAGCCGAAGTCGTCACCACCACCCGGGCTACCTGGACCACCGGGGCCACCCGGCTCGGCGCCCCTGGTGGGTCGGACGCCGGCCGGCTCCGGGGCGCCATCCTCACGGGGCCGCGGATCCAGTGCCGTCACGGTGTTGGCGATCAGTTCGGTCGTGTAATGCTTCTGACCGTCCTGACCCTCCCAGGTTCGGGTCTGGAGCCGACCCTCGACGTAGACCTTGCGGCCCTTGCGAAGGTACTCGGCGGACCTCTCCGCGAGAGGTCCCCAGGCCACTACCCGGAACCACTCCGTTTCTTCCTTCCATTCGCCGTTCGAGTCCTTGTAGTTGCGGTTGACGGCGACCGTGAACTGGGTCACGGCCTGACCGCCCTGCGTGTACCGCATCTCCGGATCGCGGCCCAGATTGCCGATGATCATCGCCTTGTTCAGCGACATCGAGCGTGCCTCCAGCTCCGCCGGGCGCGGGCCTCAGTCGATAGCGGCTGGCGCCGCCTCGCTCTCGGATTCGTCGATCAGCTCGATATCCTCGTCGGGCTCCTCATCATCGAGCGGAGGAGGCACGACGTCGAGATCGGCGTCAGCGTCATGACCGCGCGCCGCCCGAACCGGGCGCTCCACGCGCGTGACGAGATGGCGCAACACCTCCTCGCTGATGAGGAGGCCGCGCTCGAGTTCGACTATCGCCGTCGCCGGCGCCTCGAACAGGATGACGTAGTAGGAGCCCTCGTGATGGTGGTCGATTGGATAGGCCAGTCGACGGCGGCCCCAGGGAGCCTGCTTGACGATCTGGCCGCCTCCGCCTGCGATGGCACGGGCGGTTCGCTCCAGCGAACTCTGGACCTTGTCTTCCGCCAGATCGGGACGCAACACGAGCATCAGTTCGTATCGGCGCATGCGCCAAGAACTCCTTCCCATGGGAATGCCCCGATGCGCGAGCGGCAACGCCGGTCGGTCGGAGCCGAAAGGACCTGCGAAGTCTACCAGGGACCGGCATTCGAGCGCGACTGGCGTTCGCCGGCAGCGCCATCCCGGCAGTTCCGCGCCGGTCATGCCTGCCGCTCACGCGGCCGGCGGAAGCATGGCCACGCCGGGCGCAATTCGCGCCGCAGCGGTCAGCACGGCTGCTCGGTGTCATACGGCACCGCATTCGGGCATTGAAGGCCACCCCCGGGGTCTACGTCGAGCGCAGAAGCCCTTGCCGTGACGTTGGTGGCAGTACCAAAGTGCTGTCCGCGCAAGGTGGCGATGCGCCTATCCTGAGGCGACGGCCGGGGCATCGGGACCAGCATGCCCTCGGGCATCCGGCCCACCCGATCGTCGCGACGAACGCCAACCGTCGTCTGGGAAAGGAGGCATCGTGTTCTTGGTCCTTCACCGCGGGGAAGGACAGGGTCTCGCGGAATACGGACTCATCATCTCCATCATCGCCGTTCTCGCAGTTGTCGCGCTCATGTTCATCAGCGGCAACCTGGACAAGCTCCTGAGCACTATCGGCAAAGGGCTCTGAGACCACGGCAACAGAAGCGAACGGGCCGCGAAAGCGGCCCGTTTTCTGTTGTCCGCGTCAGGACTTGCACGCGCCGTCGACGAGCGAGAGCGACAGGCGCGGGGGCAGGAACGAACCGATTCAGCGCAGCAGGGTCGGGATGCTCTGCGGAGCGGAGTCGACCGGGCAAGGATCGCGGTGCCGGCCTGCTGCAGCATCCTGGTCTTGGTGAAGTTGACCATCTTCGCCGCCACGTCGGGGTCCATGACGCAGTCCTGGGAGGCGGCGAGTGACCGGGCTTAGGACTTCCGCGCCTCCCCGGATCGGGCCCTCGTAAGCCGCCTGTACCGAAGAGCCGGCTCGGCGGACCATCTGCCCTGGATGGCAGCAACGATTCACCACACCGTCGACGCCCTCGCGGCGTCGGGCATGGCCGGA